>Ga0256834_1002975_pt1 | contig 10348 bp, 10 predicted proteins | sample 4281140metaG_FD_190536 | JGI IMG/M metagenome (GOLD analysis project Ga0256834, IMG submission 190536) | Hydrothermal vent microbial communities from East Pacific Rise, Pacific Ocean - 4281-140 | ecosystem: Environmental > Aquatic > Marine > Hydrothermal vents | place: Pacific Ocean: East... | reverse complement strand
CTCTGGATCTAACTCTTTAATATACTTAATAAGTTGAGAAGTTGAACCTACAAAATCTGATGCATCACAAATAGCTGGATCACACTCAGGGTGAGTAGCTATCAAAATACCTGGATACTTTTTACGGTAAAAGTTAATATCATCTACAGTAAAAAGCTGATGAACGGAACAAAAACCATTAAAACATATCACATCACTCTCTTTTAAATCACTCCCATCACCAATAACACAAGACTTAAGATTCATCTGATTTGCTATGTTTTGTCCTAAACAACGATCAGGTACAAAAAGAATTTTCTTACCCTCTTTTAATGCATTTGTAATAATTTTTTTTGCATTTGATGATGTACAAACAAGTCCACCCATTTGAGCTACTTTTGCTTTTACCTCTGCATTTGAGTTTATATAAGTGATTGGCAAAATATTTTCATTTGGTATACCAGCTTCATTTAATATATTTACAGCATTTTCATACATAAAACCATCAATCATGGTAGCCATTGCACAACATGCAAGACGAGGCATAACTACACGTTTTTTAGGTGAGAGTACTTTTACACTTTGACCCATAAAACCAACACCACAAAAAACTACATAGTCTGAACTATCAGCCTTTGTCTTCATCGCTAATTCTAGAGAATCACCAGTTATATCACCCATCTCAAAAACTTCATCTCTTTGGTAAAAGTGAGCTACTATTGTAACACTGAGTTTTTGTTTATATTCATTAATCTTTTTTCTTAATTCTTCGTCTGTATATTGCACAAAAATATCCTATAAATTAAATAATTGCGTAATTATATCAAAAACTTATTTCTTTGAATTTAATCTTGATTGATACTCTTGTGGATGTTTACAAACAGGACAAACCTTTAGAGCTTTTTTTCCATGATGAACATGTCCACAAACTTCACATATCCATGCTTCTTCTTCATCTTCACTTTCAAATTCTGCATTGTTTTCTAGTCTCTCTAGTAACATTTTAAACATATTTTCATGTTCAACTTCTATTTTACCAATACCTTTAAACAATCTAGCAGCTTCACTATTTCCTTCATCTTTTGCAATTTTTGCAAAATCTGGATACATAGTTGTATTTTCATATGATTCACCATCTATTGCATCTTGTAGATTCTTTTTTGTATCCCCCAAAGGTGAATTTAGTGTTAACTCTAACTTTGCATGGGTTTTTTCATTGTTTGCTGCTCTTTGAAAATGTTCAGCTATATCTCTATAACCCTCTTTTTGAGCTACCTTTGCAAAATACTCATACTTATTTCTTGCTTGAGATTCTCCAGCAAATGCTTTCATTAAATTTACAGAGGTTAAATCTGTCGTAGTCATCTCCATACTCTCTCCACAACAGTGAAGCTCTCCTCCTCCTACAACTTGAACTTCAATTTCATTTCCACATTTATTACATCTATATGTTTCATACTGTCTCATCTTATTTTCCTTTATTTTAATGGATAATTTTTATCCTTTACTAGTATAACTCAATAAAACTTAAAGGATAATTATTATCCTTTAGTAACCATAACAATTTAGCTTTATTATATCTATATAAATATATAATTAGTATTAATAAATGGAAAACAAAATGAATTATTCTTTAACGCTTCAAAAATATAACTTAAAAGCCACCCCTCAGAGGGTTGAGATTGTTAATATATTATATAAAAATGGTCATCTTAGTATTGACGATCTATATAAATCATTATTAAAAAAATTTCCCTCTCTTTCTCTTGCAACTGTATATAAAAATATAAAAATCATGTGTGATAAACTTTTTTTACAAGAGGTTAAAATTCCACATAAAAAAAATGTTTATGAGGTGTCTAAAGCTGAACATTCTCATTTAGTTTGCTCTAAATGTTCCTCTATTATAGACATACAACTTGATATATCAAAAATTTTAGAGCAAGCCAAATCTATAAGTAACTATAAACTAGATGAAAGCTCTATTGTTTTAAGTGGTATTTGTCCAAAATGTGCTTAATGTAAATATTTTTATATAGTTATAACTAATTAAAAGATAAAATGGCAAAAGATTATTAAAAGGTAATTAATGGAATTTTTATTTAATACGAATGTGCAGTTTTTTATATTAGCTTATTTAGTAGGTGGTATCCCTTTTGGTCTTTTAGTTGCAAAACAGTTTGCTGGCGTAAATGTTAAGGAGAGTGGTAGTAAAAGCATTGGTGCTACGAATGTTCTTCGGGTTGTAAAAGAAACAAATCCATCTTTGGCAAAAAAACTAGGTGCTGCTACATTGGCACTAGATGCTTTTAAGGGTATTTTTGTTTTAAGTATTGCTTACTTTATAGGTCTTAGTGAAGCAACGCTTTGGGGAATTGCAGTACTTGCTGTTGTTGGACATTGTTTTTCCCCTTATTTAAATTTTGAAGGTGGTAAAGGTGTAGCTACTGGTATGGGAGTGATGATGTTTATGCTTCCATACGAGACTTTAATTGCTCTTGTTGTTTGGGCTATTGGTGCTAAAATTATTCGCATATCGTCTCTCTCTTCACTTACAGCACTTATAGCACTTGTAATTGCTAGTTTTGTATTAAATCCTGAGATGGCACATGCTCCAGTTATTATGATCGCTTTTATTCTATTTTACAAACACATACCTAATATTATTCGTATATTTAGTGGCGAGGAAAAAAGAGTAGTATAATGACTATACATATAGACGACCTAAAATTTCAATGCATCATTGGAGTTTTAGATTTTGAAAGAGAGATTCCACAAGAGATAATCATAAACTTTACATGCCAATATAATTATGAAAATAAGTATATAAACTATGTGAATATTGTTGATATGCTCAAAACAACAATGATTGTAAATAAATTTGAGCTTATAGAAGATGCCCTATTAAGTTTAAAATCAGAAATTATTAAAAATTTTCCACTTATTCAGTCTTATAATCTAAAGATTACAAAACCCTCTATTTTAGCAGATTGTAGAGTATCAGTAAGCGATGAAAACAGATTCAATTCTTAAATAATAGTTAAAAAATTATTAAAATAAATTGAATTAAACTTTAAAGTTACCTAAAATTATGATATCATTTCGTAAAATTATTACTAATAGGAAAAATATATTATGCGTATATTAATTATTGAAGACGAAGTGACATTAAATAAAATGCTTGCTGAGGGACTAAAAGAGTTTGGTTACCAAAGTGATGTTGTTGAGACATTAAAAGATGGTGAGTATTATTTAGATATCCGTAACTATGATTTAGTTTTAATGGACTGGATGCTTCCGGATGGAAATGCAGTTGATATCATTGGTGATATTAAAACAAATACTCCAAAAACTGCAGTAGTTGTACTTTCTGCTCGTGATGATAATGAAAGCGAAATTGAAGCTCTAAGAGCTGGTGCTGATGATTATATTCGTAAACCTTTTGATTTCGATGTTTTAATAGCTCGTTTAGAAGCTCGTTTAAGATTTGGTGGAAGCAACATAATCGAAATTGAAGACTTGACAATCAATCCTGAAGAGGAAAAAATAACTTATAAAGAGCAAGATATTGAACTTAAGGGTAAACCTTTTGAGGTTCTTACTCACTTAGCTCGTCATCGTGATCAAATTGTCTCTAAAGAGCAACTTCTTGATGCTATTTGGGAAGAACCAGAACTTGTAACTCCAAATGTAATTGAGGTTGCTATTAACCAAATTCGTCAAAAAATGGATAAACCATTAAATATTACTACAATTGAGACTGTACGTCGTCGCGGTTATAGATTTTGTTTTCCAAAAGAGATCAGCTAAGGTTTACACCTTAGCTAAACAACACCCTTACATTTAATTCGCTATAATTTTAAAATCTAAAATTATAGGTCTCCCATGTTTTTAAATAGTCTAAGAAAAAATTTTTTAATCCAACTTATTGTTGCCTCAGTGATACTAATCTTTATCTTTTCATCAATGTTATATCTATATATTGAAGAATCTATCTATAGTGAAAAAAGAACAGAATTATTTATATATGCAAAAAATATATCCTCAAATAAAGCTGTAAATGAACTCATCTCAGAAACTTCTGATTCTTATCTAAGCCTAAGTGTAGAGGTTATACAACTAAGAAAAGAGTATGATGATATTATTAATATGTACAAAGATACTATAGATGGCCGTACTTATATAACACTAATATATCCTTTTGATTTAAAAGAGTTTAGTTATTTAAAAATAACAAAAGATATAACATCAACTAAAAAACTACTAAGCAAAATATTCAACTATATTGTTATGATAAATATAGTAGGTTTTGGACTTGTAATAATTTATGCTGTAGCTCTTTCAAAAATATTAATAATGCCTATAAAAACACTCTCTGACAAGCTAGCAAATATGAATGAACACCTAATGAGACCAGTTGTCGTTGAAGAGCTTCCAGAAGAGTTTACTCCACTAGGTGAAACTATCAATCATCTCATTCTTAGAATTCAAAACTTTGTTAAATATCAAAAAGAACTTTTTATTGGTACTGCACATGAATTAAAAACTCCGCTAGCTGTAATAAAACTAAAGAATCAAGTCACTTTGATAAAAAAACGTGAACTTAATGAATATATTGAAGCTATTAATACAACTAATAAAACTGTTGATGAGATGAATATCATTGTATCTAATATATTAAATGTTGGTCGTCAAGAGGGAATTCAGCTAGAAAAACCAGTAGAAGTAGATATCATATCTTTTTTAAAAAATAAATCTAATGATTTTCGTTTGATTGCAATAAATGAGGGAAAAAAATTAGATATAGATTTTCAACCTGATGGATTTATGGCAAGGATGCAGGTAGGTTTATTAAATCAAATTGTACAAAACTTTTTACAAAATGCTTTAAAATTTACTCCTGTAGATTCTACTGTATTGATAAGAAGTTCTCAAGATGACTTTGGATTACTTATAGAAGTTATTGATGAGGGAATTGGTATTGATGAGAGTATAGATCTGTTTGCACCATTTCAAAGGCAAGGAGATAAAAGTGGTGTTGGTCTTGGATTATTTTTAGCAAAAAGTGCAGCTGATGCACTAGGAGCAAAAATATCATTAAAAAATAGAACAGATGGTATAACGGGAACAAGAGCAACTTTACAAATAAGTTCTAAATTATCGTGTATTATTGCTAGCAAAAGATAAACTAAAGCTTACTTTTGCTATAAATCCAATAGATAAAATTAAATAAGGTTTTTAAATGGCTCTATTGATAAATGATGAATGTATAGCATGTGATGCTTGTAGAGAAGAGTGCCCAACAACTGCTATTGAAGAGGGTGATCCAATTTACTACATTGATCCGGATAGATGTGTTGAATGTATAACGGTTTATGATGAACCAGCTTGTATATCTGTATGTCCTGTTGATTGTATTATTTTAGATAAAGATAATGTAGAGTCTATAACTGAACTTCAATTTAAATATAAAAATATATTAAAAGAAGAAGAAGAAGTATAAATTGTCTAAGCGAACAGCTATTATAGATATAGGTTCTAATTCACTTAGGATGGTTATTTATGAAAAGACAAGTCGATTTGCATTTCATATAATTTATGAATCAAAATCAAAAGTTCGTCTTAGCCAAAATGCTTATGAAAACGGTAATAACCTTCAGAATGATGCTATGGATAGGGCATTTTATACTCTTAGTGATTTTGTAAATATTATATCTTCATTTAATGCACGAAAAACTTTATGTGTTGCAACTTCTGCACTTCGTGATGCTCCAAACAAAAAAGAGTTTTTACATAGAATATACACAAAACTAAAACTAAAAATCAAAATAATTGATGGTCAAAGAGAAGCATATCTGGGTGGCATAGCATGTGCAAATCTTTTACCACCACAAGAAAATGCCCTGAGTATTGATATAGGTGGCGGTTCAACAGAGTTCGCTTTTATTAATAACAAAAATATCAAACAAACAATATCATTAAATCTTGGTACAGTTAGATTAAAAGAGCTATTTTTTGATAAAAATGATATCAAAGGTGCAAAAAAATATATAGATGACAAACTTTATGAATTAGATAAAATCCATACAAAAAAACTCATTGGAGTTGGTGGCACCTCTAGAGCATTATCTACATCAATAATGAAACAAATAAACTTCCCCCTTAAAAAACTTCATGCTTTTGAATATAATGTAAAAAACTATAAAGATTTAATAGAAAATATTTTAAAAGCTAATAATGATGATGAACTAAAAAAATTATACATTAAACCAAATAGATATGACATCATTAAACCTGGAGCTTTAATACTTCAAAGAGTTATAAAGAAACTATCAATCGAAGTATTTGTTACAAGTGGTGTAGGAGTACGAGAAGGAGTTTATTTAAGCGATTTATTGCGTAACTCTAAAGATAGGTTTCCTGTTAATTATAATACCTCTGTTAGAAACATTTTAGATCTACATGTAAAAGATAGAGAGTATGCAAATAATTTAAATAAATTAGTGAAAAATCTTTTTGATTTACTCAAAGGTGAATTTTGTTTAGATGAGAGATATAGAGATGATTTAGCTATTAGTGCAAAACTATATCCATCAGGTGGAAGTATCCATCAATATGCTCAAAATAGACATAGTTACTATTTAGTTCAAAGTGAATTAGAATATGGTGTAACTCAAAGACAAATGCTCCTAATCTCTACACTTTTAAGATATGCTAAAAGAAAACTACCCTCAACAGCTCACTTTGAGGAATACAAGGTGCTATTGCCCGATTTAAACGCTTTAAATACGTTAAGTTATATCCTAACACTTAGTATCTATTTATTGAACCACAGGCCTAGAAACATCGATTTTAAATGTTCTATAGAAAATGGAGATCTTATAATTAAGTCAGACAGAGAGATGTATCTTTGCAAAGAAGATTTAAAAGATTTAAAAACTCCATCACATCTTTCAGATAAAAATTTTAAAATAATATTTACTTAAAATCTTTGTCCCATAGTAAATTCAAATGTTGATACTTTATCGCCCTCTTGTTGATTTAAGGGTTGTGCAAACATAAGTTGAATTGGTCCAACAGGGGAAAACCATTCTAATCCAGCTCCATAACCACCACGCGAATATTCAGTTATATCACTATCCCCTATAAATCCCCAATCTGCAAAACAAACAATACGCATTTTTGCTTTTGGAATCAATGGCAAACTAAGTTCAAGCGAATTAGAAAATGTTTGTTCACCACCAATTCGTCTCTCAGTTCCATCATCTTCAACAATAAACGGAGAAAGAGAGTATGACTCATATCCACGTACAGAGCTGATCCCACCCATGTAAAAACGCTCAGCTACTGGTAAATAACCATTATCAGCAACAAAATTATATCTAGCTTTATATCTAAAAATAGCATCAAAACCAATATAATCTTCTAAACCTGTATATTTTGAAAACTTTGTACGCGATTTAAAATAATTAGATTCTGCTCCAAGTCCCGCTTTTTCAAAATTTTGACTTATTGCAAAACCCTCTCGAGGTAGATAATAATCATCTGTATTATCAAATGAAACACTAATTGTTAAGGAACTTTTAGCATATCCTTCAAAAAAGAATCCTAATCCCCCATCATCAAAGTTTTCATCTAAATCATAATCATTTTTTGAATATCCATAACCTAGATATCCATTAATAAATCTTGTAAATTTATGCCCTATTCCAACAGAAAGACCATCGCTATTTACAGTATAGTCATTATATTCATAAGATGAATGAAAAATTGAAAAATTTCCACTAAAATCACTATCATTTAATTTTTTGTTTGATATGTTAAATGAGTAGTTTCTTGTTGTACCGGATTCTTCTGCTTGAAATCCTACATTTATACCAGATCCCCAAATATTTCTATCATTTACACCAATATTTAAAAGTAAGCCACCATATGAACCATATCCACCACCAAATTGAATATTTCCAGTTGAAGCTTCTTTAACTTTTACTATCAAATCCATAGTTTTATTGTCTATACGTTTTTCTTCAATAGTTTGACCATCAAAAAAACCAAGGCGACCCAATGCATTTCTGGAATCTGTTAAATCTGTTAGTGAGTACATATCTCCAGGACCTAGATATATCTCTCGTCTAATAATTCTATCTAGTGTGCGTATATTTCCAGAAATCAAAACATTTCTAATTTTAACTTTTTCACCAGGAATAATTTTATAAATAACTTCAACTCTATTGTTTTGTTCATCTTTTTTCAAATCTGGAACAACTTGAGCAAATGCATAACCATAATCGGCAATAAGAACTTTTATTCGCTGAGCATCTTCGCGAAATGTTTTAATATTAAAAGGTTCATTCACATTTAGGTCTATAACATCTTTTATAAGCCCTTTATCTACAACATCTTTGGTTTGAGATATCGATATAGCACTAATATAATATATATCGCCCTCTTTAATTTGATAACTCATTGTTGCTGTGTAATTATGAAAATTTGTTTTAACAAATGGCCTATCAATCTCTGCATCTAAATATCCATGTTGCATATATACATCACGTACACGAAGATAATCATAGCCTAAATCCTGAAGGTTCATTTTACCATCGTTTCTACCATAAAACCAACCCATCCACTGAGCTTCTTTATTTGCTATAACTTTATTAAAATCATCCTCTGTTAAACCACTTACACCACTATAACTCAATTTATTAATAATAATTTCTTCACCTTCATTAGCATAAAAAATCACTTTTACACTTCCATTATCAAGGTGTTGTGTTTTTACTTCTACTACTGAATCAATTTGCCCATCTTGATTCATAACTTCTATCAATCTTTTTTTAGCTGCTTGAAGTTTTTTTTCATCATAAAGTGAACCTCTTTTTATCCTAATTACACTATTTTTAATCTCTTCATCATCATCTTTATAACCTTTTAATTCGATCACAGAGATAAGTGGTTTCTCAACAAAATAAAAAATTAGATTTTCATCTTTAATTTCAGCATAAACATCAATAAAATAGCCTTGTTTAAAATATTTTTTAATTGCTTTATCAATCTGTTCTTCATTAACATCATCACCAACTTGAAAATCTAGCATTCTAAGTGCTACTGATTCAGATATATGGACCACACCTTCATATTTTATACTTTTAATTGTTTGCGCAAAAATGTTTGTTGTTAAAAAAAGTAGCAATATAGCTAAAAATAGTTTCATTAAAATCCTATACTTTTAAAATAAAGAAAGATTTTACCTAATACGAGGTTAATTTTTGGTAAACTTTTAACAATTTAGTAATATTAAAAATGAGAATGATATGAATGTAGCAATTATCGGGCTTGGTTTAATGGGTGGCTCATTAGCATTAAGTTTAAAAAAAATTGATTTTATAACTAGCGTATCAGGTCACGATCACAACAAAGAGCATGAAAAACAGGCGATAGAACTTCATTTAGTAGACAAAATAATTGATATTTATGAAGTTAAAAAATGTGATGTAATTTTTTTAGCTATCCCTGTTGATGGCTTAATTCTTGCAATGAAAAATTTAATAGGAGTTAATGAAGATACAACTATTATAGATTTAGGAAGCACAAAATCAAAAATAGTCGCTTCTATTCCATCTGAAATAAGAAAAAATTTCGTAGCAGCTCATCCAATGACAGGTACAGAAAATTTTGGTCCTAGTGCAGCAATAGATGATCTATATACTAATAAAGTTGTAGTTTTATGTAACTTAGAAGATAGTGGAAAACATCAGCAAATAGTAGCTAAAAAAATTTTTAAAACCTTAGGTATGATAAAGTATTTTATGGGTGCTGATGAGCATGACCGACATGCGGCATTTATCTCCCACATGCCACATGCTATCTCTTATTCTTTAGCAAATACAGTTATGAATCAAGAAAATAAAAACAACATCTTAGCACTAGCCGCTGGTGGTTTTCGTTCAATGAGCCGTCTTGCTAAAAGTTCTCCAAATATGTGGGAAGATATTTTCCGCCAAAATAAAGATAATTTACTTGAAGCTATCGAATTATTTGAAGATGAATTAACTAAGCTAAAACAAAATATCAAAAATGATGAGTGGGATAAAGTTCACTCAAATATACAAAGCGGTAAAAAACTTCATGATATTTTTGATTAAAAAATTACAAAAAAGTTACACTTAAAAATATTATAAAAAAAAGAAAGTAGTTTAATAAAAGAGTAGTTTTACAAAGAAGTTATATTTAAAAACATTGCGAAGTGTACTTTAAGTAGATAAGTAAGGTTTTTAAAGATAAATTAGAAGTAAAAAATGACCAACTAGGCAGCGACCTACATTTCCAGCCCTGAAAGGACAAGTATTATCAGCGATGAGAGGCTTAG
>Ga0256834_1002974_pt1 | contig 10350 bp, 6 predicted proteins | sample 4281140metaG_FD_190536 | JGI IMG/M metagenome (GOLD analysis project Ga0256834, IMG submission 190536) | Hydrothermal vent microbial communities from East Pacific Rise, Pacific Ocean - 4281-140 | ecosystem: Environmental > Aquatic > Marine > Hydrothermal vents | place: Pacific Ocean: East Pacific... | reverse complement strand
GAGCTTTATAATCAAGCGCGACATAATCAAGCCAGCCATTATCCAAAAAGCTGCGCACAGCATCGGACTTTAAGCCATTAGTATCAAGCTTCACCGCGTATCCCATATCCCGCACTGTTTTTATAAAATCAGGAAGAGCTGGATATAAACTAGCCTCACCGCCAGACAATACAACCGCGTCCAAAAGCCCGCGACGCTTTTCAAGAAATGCTAGAACTTCTGATAAATCTCCGCGCCCCCTGCCCTTAACAATCTGCGGATTATGACAGTAGCCACAGCGCATATTACAGCCCGAAAACCACACTATGCACGCCGTATGAGCTGGGAAATCCAACATAGTAAACGGCGTTACACTGTAAATCGGCAAAATTTTCTCCTTCGCCATTGATGGAGGAGAAAAATCTGGTTGCTCTATACTACATAATGCTTGCATGGTTATATTTCAATCTATCCATTTTTAGTATCTCCGACTTGATCGGAGATACATAAGTTTCAATAAGAAAGGTGGATCCCCGATTTCTCGGGAATGCTAAACACTATTTATAGTAACCTGTCATCTCGAACATGTTAGTGGAGAGCTCTTACATGTTGCAGCTTGATAAGATTTCTCCTCTTGCTATGCAATCGTTCGAAATGACATTGTGTGATTTTTAACCTAAACTACTATACCTTAAAGTTTACCAAACAAATCAGCTGACTCTATTCGGCATTCTTCGAAATGCTTACGCTCTAAATGCTCGCCTTTTTTACCAGTGTTAAAGCTCTCTACTGGGCGCAAATACCCCATAACGCGCGTCCAAACATTGGTTTTCTCGCCGCATTCAGGGCATTCAGGCTGCTCACCATTTAGATAACCATGTGTATCACAAGTTGAAAATATTGGCGTTACGGTAATATATGGAAGCTGATAATTGCTGGTAACCTTTTTAACAAAATTCTTACAGCTCTCTGAATCCGAGAGTTTCTCGCTCATATATAGGTGTAAAACCGTACCGCCCGTATATTTACACTGTAATTTATTTTGCAGCTCAAGTGCTTCAAACGGATCATCCGTGTGACCAGCAGGGATTTGCGAAGAGTTAGTATAGTAGATATTCTCGCCCATTCCCGCTTGTAAAATATCAGGATAATGCTTCTTATCTTCCTTGGCAAAGCGGTATGTTGTGCCTTCGGCTGGCGTTGCTTCGAGGTTATAAAGATTGCCTGATTCCTCCTGATATTGGATCATTTTCTGGCGCATATGCTCTAAAACATCAAGGCTTAGCTTCATGCCAAACTCATCGGTAATATCAAGTTGATCGCCAGTAAAGTTACGCACCATCTCATTCATACCGTTAACACCAATTGTTGAGAAATGATTACGCAAGAATGGCAAATAACGCGCAGTATAAGGGAACAGGCCGCGATTATACATCTTTTGAACAAAGCCGCGTTTTTTCTCTAACGTAGATTTCGAAATATCCATCAAGCGGTCAAGCTCTGCATAAAGCCCTTCTATATCACCCTTAAAGCGATAGCCTAAACGCGCCATATTAATCGTCACAACGCCGAGCGAGCCTGTCATTTCAGCCGAGCCAAACAAGCCGTTTCCGCGCTTCAAAAGCTCACGCAGATCAAGCTGCAAACGACAACACATAGAGCGCACCGCACCAGGGGAGTAAGCTTCAGGATTACGCACACGCTCGCCTTTATCGTTTATCATCCACTGCGAGCCAACAAAGTTTTGGAAATATGATGAGCCTACCTTAGCAGTATTATCAAATATTGCATTAGCAACTTTGCTGTCCCAGTCGAAATCCTCGGTTATATTTACTGTGGGAATGGGGAAAGTGAATGGTTGGCCACTCGAATCGCCTTCAGTCATAACCTCATAATAGGCAATATTAATAAGATCCATTTCAGGGCGGAAATGCTTGAATGTTGCATCTTCAAGGCTGCGAACGCCCATGTCACGCTGCTGCAATCTTAAAAGAAGATCATCATCACCGACATCTTTAAAGAAATGCAGATCATTATATGTCGGGAACTGATTTTCCAAATCCTCGGGCACAGTTATATCAAGAGTGATATTAGTAAATGGTGATTGCCCCCAACGCGCAGGAACATTCAAATTATAAACGAACTGGCGAATAGCTTTCTTAACATCGGTAAAGGAAAGATCATCGTAGAAAACATATGGCGCAAGATAAGTATCGAACGAGCTAAATGCCTGCGCTCCTGCCCATTCGGATTGTAAAATCCCGAGGAAGTTACTCATCTGCCCCAAAGCTTCACGGAAATGACGCGGCGGGCGTGAAGATACGCGGCCATTAACGCCGTTAAACCCCTCATTAAGCAGAGCGCGTAAAGACCAGCCCGCGCAATAGCCCGTCAAGCAATCAAGATCATGGATATGAAGATCAGCTTTACGGTGCGCTCCGCCTTCTTCGGGGCTGTAAACCTCATCAAGCCAGTAATTAGCGATTAATTTACCCGCCAGATTATTTACAAGCCCAGCATTGGAATAACCAGTATTAGCATTCGCCTTAATTCGCCAATCAGAGCCTGAAATATACTCACTCACCGCGTGCGAGCAATCAACATCAGTGCCACCAAAAAGCTGCGTGATATGATCTATATCATTATCAGCAGGTGTATTTTTATCAGTTTCAGATTGGGGTAGAACAGCGATGTTATGGCTCATGGTAAAAGCTCCATTTTCATTAAAGGTTAAAAATTTCATAGAAGTGGTCTTAAAAGAAGAATCACTGCAAACACTAGATATTGTGTCTGCAAGTCGATATTGCCACTATATATAGACACAATAATTGATCGAAGTCAATTACTCAGATAAGAATCAATTTCCCCAAGGCTTGAAAAAACAAAACCCCCGCTCCAATTAAAGAACAGGGATATAAAAAAATAAGTATAAAATTATTTATTTTTCGGGAAGCTCTATAAGCTGCGTTAAATAGGATTTAATTTTTTCGCTGCTCCAATCAAACTCACCCACAATTTTCCTAACCATCTCACCATTAGGCGCAATAATAATAGTCTCGGGGTAGCGCTCGGTTAAAAACATATCATAGGTAATTGCACGGTTCGCATCTAAAGCTACATATACATCAGAAGATTTAAATATTTTTTGCGCTGCCTCATCATGCTTATCTATAAATTTTGTTATTTCTTCAATTTTAGAATCGCTGGAGATAGCAAGCAACACAATTCCCCCACCATAGCTTTTCACTAAATCCAACATATCAGGCATTTCGATAGTACAAGTAGCGCACCAAGTCGCCCAAAACTTCATGATAACAACTTTACCCCTGAAATCCGCAATAGAAAGCTTTTTCCCCTCGATAGTCTCAAAAGTAAAATCAGGAACAATGCCTAAAGAGTTAAAAGATGGCTCATCCGCCTGCACAGGAATAAGCTTTGGCGTAGCGTACATGTCATAGCCAATCGCCAAAGCAAAAATAGAAAGAACAGCAATGATAACAACAACTATCTTCATATTGCCCTTGCCGTTCTATTTTTTGACAACCTGATATAGCTATACAAACCAGCCGCAAATAAAAGCTCAAAGCCACAAAATAAAACAAAACTAATTGTTGTGTTTTGCGTAAATCCATAAGAATGAAGCCCAACGCCGAGCAAGTTAACACCAAACCATGCCATTGCCACAATGATATTCGTACAAACCATCAAGGCTGCGAACCCAAGCTCGCCAATCATTGCGCCCAAACGCCCATGAACAACAAATATAAGCCATAGCACAATCAAAAGCGCACCGTTTTCCTTAGGATCCCACCCCCAAAAACGCCCCCAAGATTGATCTGCCCAAATACCGCCAAGTATTGTCCCCATAACAGTAAATAGAAGCGCGACAAAGACCACGCCTTGCATATTACGAAATAGCTCGGATAGTGCCTTCCTATCATCAGGCCTGAAAAATCGGCGTATTAAATAGATATGCCCCAAAACCCCCGCGACAAAGCACCCTCCATAACCAATAGTGATAGTCACAACATGCGTTGCCAGCCAGAAATTAGTATCCAGCACCGCCGAGAGCATCCCCATAGTATCACCATCAGCATCAAATCTAATACCGATAAAATGAAGCACCACCCCCATAGAAGCCGCACTAAAAATGCCAATCATATTTTTTAATCGCCACTCCATTAAAATACCAAATAAACAAATCACCAAATTCACGAATATTATAGATTCGTACATATTGGTAACAGGCGGGCGCTGCATAATAAACATACGTACGCCTATACCAGCGAAATGAAATGCAAACCCCGCCAATATAAATGCAAAAGCCAATTTACGCATATGTTGCGGCCAGATCATAAGACTAAGCATAGCCGTAAATAACGCCGCAATATAAAGAGCAAGGCTAATCACAAATGGCTTTGCATTATTAAACGATACTTCAAGCTCAACAGCTTTCTTCAAATTTTTCTGCCCTGCCATGCGCAAAGAAAAATTATATATTTGCGCTGTCATATCATTCCACTTCACGCTGTCTCCCGCGCGATACGCAATAACAAGATCCCCCCACATGTTCAAAAATTTTGCGCTATCGGGTGAGCCTTGACCATGCGCACTAATTCCCCAAGGCGAGAACCATAATTTTTCTTTATTATCCCATTGCGGCGGAATAATTTTAAGCACATCGCTACTCTTATCCCCGCTAAGCTCTTTCATATGGTAGGCTAAGCCTATTAGCTTGGCATTCTCTTCGTTAATTCCACTTGCTATTTTATTGATAAATTCCCTTTGGTTACGGATTTTTGAAAAACTAACAAACGCCCCCTTTTCAACACCAAGAATATCGGCAAGCTCCGCATTAAAAATCTCAAATTCAGGAAATAACAATGATAAAGAACGCGATAATTCACCAAAAAGCTGCGTCTTTGTAAAGACCTCCAAAAGCTGCCTTTGCGGCTCGCTCATTTTATTAGCTGGCATAGAAATCAGGCTTTGCCATGTTTTTGTATTCGAATAAAAAGCAATTGTTGTTTCCGCATAAGAATAGCGATGCGTCTTTCTGCGCTCCAGCCCCAGCGCATCAACAATTTTTGGGTTGGCGATATTAAATATCTCGCGCTTATATGCCATATCAGGATCAAAAATCACTTCAGCAAGCCACTCGATAGCGCTCATTGAAGGCAATTTATCACGGCCATAAATTATCTCAAGATATGTTCTAGCAAAGCTATCAAGCGGCTTTACACGCCCCTGATCGAGTATAGGAATAAGCGATAACTTGCTAAAATCTTTGGCTTGAGCAGGCGCAGTAAATGATAGTAGAGCTGCGCCAATAATAATTACAGACTTAACCACCATTGACTTGCGGATAAGCTTAGGCAGTCTAATAAATACATGCATCAATAAACCAATACACATAATGATGCTGGCAATATAAGGGAACATCCGCCCAGCATTTTTAACTACAGCCAAAACAGTGGCATCACCGTCTTTATTCTCGACAAAAGATGATTGATAAAATGTATAGCCACGATAACGCAAAGGCTCGTTCATCTGTATGATAGATCGCCACTGCCCGCCATTTTCATCATGCAATATAACCTCTGACTTATAGCTTTGTGGCTTGCTAGTGCCTGCATGTAAAATTCTTTCAAAATCTACAAGCTCTATTTCAAACGGCAAATGCGTTCTTTTGTGCCGTAATGCTATATTATAAACCAAACCATTAATCTCGATTTTAGGGCTAGCATCTATAAAATCAGCCGAGAAATAAATACCGTCTTGCTCTTCTCCTGCGCCAATAACTCTAAACTGCACCGCGCCGCGATTTTGCTCGACCTCTTTTTCATCAGGAATGCTGGCAATATCCATTTTAGCAGCCATACCCTTAAATTCATCGCTAGCATCTTTGCGCAAAAATATATCGCAATTTTTACAGGCTTTAATAATTTCAATGCGCACCGAAAGCTTGGGAACAGGTAAAGCCGCCCCCGCATTAATTTCATTATAATTAAACGAAGCTATAATTTTCTTGCTACCGCGCTCTTCAATAATAAATTCACGCTCATGATAATTATTTAACCAATTCGAACGCTGCCCCTCATAGATAATCATATTGCCCTCTTGCGCGTGCAAATAGGTAACAAGCCCGCCAAGCAACAATAAAAGCGATCCTATATGAGTGACAATAACCCCTGAATTTCGAAAGCTCCAGCGGCTAGCCAATAACAGCTTAACCAACATACAAAGCGCAAGAAACCCAAGCGTTAGCAAGCCACCTGGAAGAGGAACTATTCCAAACCACACAACAAAAGAAGAAAAGAAAAGATTTTGCGCCGCATATAGGCCAATATATTTTTGCGCCACAGTCCCCACGAATAACAACACCATAAGCCAGATCAATGTATAAAAAACAGCCCTTGGACTGGCCAAAAACATTACCGATTTTTTAATATCAGTCATCATTATCATCTTCATCAATCAATATACGACGAGCATCTCCCTCAAGATCATCATATTGACCTGACTTAATACTCCATATAAACGCCACTAAACCAAGCAAGCCAAGCATTAATGCTATTGGTATCAAATATATTAAAACACTCATTTTACTTCATCCTAGGCATTTGCCCCATCCAACAGTAGTTTGGGTTGTGATTAAATAATTTGGGCTGTTTTTACCACCATGTCAATGCACATTCGTAGGGTGTTTTCCTACCAATTGCCCTAAATTTTATGCGCAATTATAAACCATCATAAAGCTGTACAAACGTTCTTTAAAATCACTTAAAATATTTTTATAATTGGGTCTTATCGTGGCATCCTTAATTACGTTCAGCTTATCCATTGTGAAGCCATAAGCCAATATTATGTGTGTACACTAGAAATTATAGCGTTTCATGAATGTTAATAGTAGACAACCTCTATGTTTCACGTAAAGCATTATCTCGTATACGCCAAAATGGTTTTAGTATTGCATTTAAAACAGAAGTTTTACCCGTAATAAACCCCATTTCAATAGTCATTCCAGGATAAATTTTTATATCTGGTGAAATACCATCTATTTTTAATGATACCTGCACTTTGTAATATTCTATACTTTTATTATCAAAGTAACTATCAGAGCTAATGTAAGTCAAAACCCCATCTATACCACCATATATTGTATAATCATATGCCGTAATTTTAGAAAGGGCAGGAATACCAAGCCATATTTTACCTCGATCACCAGTTGATATACGTCCCTCTGCAATAAGCTTCTCATCAATTGGGGTGATTTCAGTTAAAATTTGACCTGATTGTACAACACCTCCAATCGTATTAACAGATAGCTTATCAATAATTCCCCTGACTGGCGATACAATCGACGTTCTATTTACTTTATCCTTTAATGCAATAATTCTTTCATTAATACGCCCTATATCAATGACTAACGTGTTAAGTTCATCAACAAGGGAGGTTTTCCATTTTTGTTCTGTTTCATCAATTAAGTTTAAAATTTCTGCGCGTTCTGCACGTACAACAGGAATTTCTTTTTCAACCTTAGATATACGAGTTAAAAAATTTTTTTCTGATGATTTTGTTTCAAGGTAAATACTTTTAGATATTGCCCCAGCATCATATAACTTTTTCTTAATAGCAAGCTGTTCTTGAACAATATATATTTCTTGCTTTAAATTTTCGACTGTAGAGCTAAGCTCTTCTAATTTATGAACCTTTTGTTTATAGCGTTCTTTTATTCCACTTATTTTTTCAATAAATTCTAATCTTCTTGATTTAAACAAATATTTTTCTAATTTAACTATTTCAGAAAATTTCTCTATAAATTTACGCGCAAATATAACATCATTACTATCGTTAACTTCACTTTCTAAACGTTGTTTTCTAATATAATAAGATTGAATTAAAAGTTCATTTTCCTTAAGTTCAGATTCAGAATTTTTATCTATTATATTAAAAAGTATGTCACCTTTTTCTACAATTTTTCCTTCTTCTACAAAAATATCTTGTATTAACCCTCCCTCTAAATGCTGAATGACTCTTGACTTGCCAGCTGTAATAATTCGTCCAGAGCCTCGAACATGTTCATTAATTTGAAAAAAACCAGCCCATAAAAAAAATGTTATCAGCAATAAAGATGATAAATATAAAGTTGGTCTGTGCTTCAATTTCTGAAGATTTTGCATATATAAACTCATAAAATAACCTTATCAATTTTTATTAGAAACCTTTTTAATGACCTCATCTCGGGGGCCATCAGCAATGATTTTTCCATTATCAAAAAGTACTAATCTATCAATTAATGATAATAAAGATGTACGATGCGTAACCATTATAAAAGTGCGCTCTTTTAAAAATTCTACCATAGAAGTTCGCAACCTATTTTCTAAAACAGTATCCATGCCTGTTGTTGGCTCATCAAAAATCAATATTGATGAATCACGAACAAATGCACGTGCAAGAGAAATAGCTTGCCTCTGTCCGCCTGATAACCAAGAGCCATTTTCACCAACTTCTGTATCTAAACCATCACCAGTTTGCTGCATAACAAGATCTAACCCTGAATAATATATAGCTTTTTCCAAGCATTCTTCACTTGCCATCTCTTCACCAAGCAAAACATTATCCCGTATAGATCCCGAAAAAAAGAATGGATCCTGTGGAACCAAAGCAATTATTCGCCTTAATTCTGTTGGAGAAATTGAGCTTTGATTATAATTATCAAATAAAATTTGCCCTCCACCAATTTGCACGTTACCACAAATAGCTTTAATTAAAGTACTTTTTCCTGCTCCAGTACGCCCTATTATTCCAATACGTTCATTCGGCTTTATTAATAAAGATACATCTGTTAATGCATCGCGTGTTTGTTGAGAGTAACGCGCACTAACATTTCTAAGCATTACCCCTCCTTTTAAATTCCCTTTAACACTACATTTTTCTGATGTTATTTTTTCATAGGGCTGATGAAATAAATTATCTATTGTTATTAGCACATCCATAGATTGCTTTAATTGTGCAATAACACCAGAAGAAGATATAACTGGAGCCATAGCCCTTCCAGAAATAATTGTACAGGCCAATAATCCACCAATTGTTAAATTACTATCAATAATTTCATAAACGCCAAAAACTACAATAAAAACATGAACCAAATGTGCAACAAGAAAAGATGCATTCGATATAAAAGAAATAAGTATATGATTATTTTTAGCCGCCTCCGCTGAGCAAGAAGAAGAAAACTTCCATTTAAACAAACGACTACCAGTAGCATTAAACATCTGAATCGTAGGAGCTCCCGCTAATGTTTCAACCATAACAGTTGTTTTATTTTGCATAGAAGAAAAATATTTTTTAGTAGATTTACCTATAGCGAATTTTCCTGCAAAATTAATTGTAAGTATAACCAACGTTCCTATAACAGGAATTATAGATAACGGCGGTGAAATTAAATAAATAATAAAACAAAAAAGAATAAAAAACGGTAAATCAACAACCATTGGAATTAAACGTGATGCAAAAAAATCCCTGATAGTTTGAAGCTCTCTAAAAATATTAACTCGCTCACCAACAGACATTTTCATTGCATAAATTTTTATTTGCAGTAAACGCTCCATTAAATCTGAATCATATTTTGTACTAATGTCAGCTGCTAAAGTTTCTAAAATATATGATCTCGTTATTTTAAAAATAAAATCAAATAATAAAGCTAAAACTATACCTACGGTTAAAGCTATTAATGTGTATTCTGCAAAATTAGAAATAACACGGTCATATACGTTCATTGTAAATAACGGTAATGCTAAAACTAGAATATTTATAAAAAGCGAACTTAATAAAATTTCTGCATAACTATTCCAATTTTTACGAACTGGCTCCCAAAACCAATCAATTGCAAAGCCCTTAAGCATATGATCTATACGTGCTTGAATTTTATTTTTAGCTGGAACAAATAAAGCTATTTTTCCAGAATATACGTTATCTATAGATTCCAAAGTTTCATCAACAAGCCCAGTTCCTGGCAAATATAACTGGCTTATACCTATGCTTTCAGGAAAGTAAATACGTGTTTCACCATTATTAAGAAAAACAACAACAGGCACATGAATTTTTTTCAATTCATTAATATCACAATTAACTTCTTTTATATTGCAATCAAGCTTTTCAGCTACATAAGATAAATTATTAAAGTTTATAATTTTAGAAGAGGGTAGCTCAGATATAATTGCATAAACGTCGCATCTAATTCCATAAAAATTAACAAGTGTAGTGACACAATCTTCCAGAGGATTTTTCATTGATTTATACAAAACATTTAACTCAACTGCACAAGGGATTTATTCTTACACTATAAATAAAAACACTAAAGTGTAA
>Ga0256834_1002973_pt1 | contig 10354 bp, 9 predicted proteins | sample 4281140metaG_FD_190536 | JGI IMG/M metagenome (GOLD analysis project Ga0256834, IMG submission 190536) | Hydrothermal vent microbial communities from East Pacific Rise, Pacific Ocean - 4281-140 | ecosystem: Environmental > Aquatic > Marine > Hydrothermal vents | place: Pacific Ocean: East Pacific... | reverse complement strand
ACCGGGGAAAACACCGCCAAAGCACTGGCCTGGACCACGGAAGCCAAAACCTGGCTGAACGAGCTGCCAGGTTTTCTGCGCGAAGGCATCGCTACCGTTGCCGAAGACGTGGCGCGCAGCGAGGGCCGGCTGGAAGTCAACATCAAGCTGTTACAACGCCTGGAAGCGGGTGACAGCCGGGAGCACAAGCTTCCCTGGGAGGACGGTGCCGAGCAACTGCTGAAAGAACTATTGAAACAACGCCCTCCCCAGGCGGCCATGTTCGTAAGACCCAGCATGCAGGCCGCCGCCGAGCGCGAGGCCAAGCGCCGCAGCGCCATCATCGTCACCCGGGAAGACGTGGAAAAGGTTTTCCATACGGATCTCGCCGGCGTCCGCTGGAGCGCCGAGGCCCTGCGCCGGGTGGAATCCGCTCCGGATTTCATCCGCGCCGGAATCAAGAAAGCGGCAGAGTTCAGCGCCCGCCGTGAAGGCATTGAACTGATCACTCCGGAAGATCTGACCCGCTTTCGCAACCGCGCCATGATGAAGGCTGTGCGGCGCATGAAAGGTTTCGGCATGCAGGAACTGAATTTCAACGCCTTCGATATCGCCAGACAAAAGGTGCCGCGATTGAAAGAAAATGAACAGGCGGCAAAGCGTTTCTGCGAAATCCAGCATTATGTGGAATCCCGGCAAGACCCGGAAAAAGGCGGCCTGGGGCTGCTCGACCGGGAATTGCTGGATAAAATGAAAGCCGAACTGAAAAAGACGTAGGGAATGGAAACACAGGTTCTCATTGTTGGCGGTGGAATCTCCGGCCTCTCCACCGCCTGGTGGCTGGCGCAACAAGGCGTTGCCGTGGAAATATGGGAAGCGGCGCAGCGCCCTGGCGGAAAAATCCGCAGCCGCCGGGAGGCAGGCTATCTCACCGAAGATGCCGCCGCCCTGCTGGTCAATTTCCGCCCCCAGATTGACCGGCTGATCTCCAGCCTGGGCCTGGAGCAGGACAAACAGCGGCGTAATGACAATCTGAACCGCTACATCGTCCACCACAACCGTCTCACCCGGGTTCCCATGCTCCTGCCCGCATTGCTGGCCTCCCCCCTGTGGAGCCTGCCGGCAAAGCTGCGGCTGATGGCGGAGCCCTTCATCCCCAAAGGCTCCCACCGGGGCGAAACCGTATCCGAATTCATTCGCCGCCGCCTGGGCCAGGAAATACTGGATACCGCCATGGATGCTTTCGTATCCGGCACCCTGGCTTCGGATCCCGATCTGGCGGAAGCGCAATCCGTGCTGCCGCGTCTTACCGCCCTGGAGCAACGTTATGGCAGCCTTACCATGGGCATGTTCATCAACAAGGTGATCAAACGCCGTCGCACCAACAACGCCGAAACCTTTTCTTTTTCAGGCGGCATGGAGCAACTGGTGCAAGCGCTTGCCAGCAGCCCCGGCGTTACCATCCGCACCGGAACCAGGGCCACCGCCATCCAACGGCAGGACAACGGCTGGCGGGTGGATGGCATGACCGGTAACAGGGCTGTATATGCCCAAATCCCACAACTGGTGCTGAGTACGCCAGCCGACATCAGCAGCCGCCTTCTCCGGGCCACGGATATCGCACTCGCGGAACTGCTCGCAGCAATCGAATACGCCCCCGTCGGGGTATTGCATCTGGGAATGAAAAGCCGCAATATCCAACACAAACTGGACGGCACCGGCTTCCTGGTGGCGAAACACAACCGGCTGGCCATCAACGGCAATTTGTGGATGAGCACCCTCTTCCCCCACAGGGCGCCGCCGGGACAGGCGTTGTTGAGCTGCTATATCGGCGGGGTGCAACGGCCTGGACAGCTTCAGCACAGCGATCAGGAACTTGCCGACATGGCCCTCCGCGATCTGCGCCCCCTGATGAGGATCAAAGGCGACGCGGACTATGTCAAAGTGGAAAGGCACCACCAGGGACTGCCCCTGTATCATGGCCAGTACCGCGCCAGGCTGGCGCAGATATCCTCCCGCCTGGAGACCATGCCCGGCCTGCGGCTGAATGCAAACTATATCGACGGCATTTCCGTGCGGGAACGCATTTATCAGGGGCAGCGCACGGCGCAAGCCGTCACCGCTTCCTTGCACGGCAGCGCCTACGGCGGCTATCCACAACAAATACTTACACCCAGTCATTGAAAATGCCGGAACCCAGCCCTCACAATCCCGTGCAGTACAGTGGATTTCGCCCCCTGAGGCTGATTCTGGTTATTCTCGCCCTGTTGATCGGCATCTCCTTCGCCGCCCAATGGTATAGCCGCAATATCACCATGCCACGCTATTGCCAATATCCTGCTGAAGAAACCCTGCAACGCATCCGCGAAGTGCTGACGGAAAAGACGCCTGCCGGGAACGGCGACCGCAAACCCTATATCATCGCCGCACGTCTGACTTTTCTGCTTCCCCGTGAAGGCGACGAACCCCTGAACAGCTACCTGAGCCGGCTGCAGCGGCATATCGAACGGCAATGCCCATAGTTCAGCCCCCAGCGCCGCCAACCCATCTCGGACAGCTCAGAACCTTCATTCGCCTGTTCCTGCCCATCTGTCTGGTGCTGCTGATTATCGGCGCCATGCATTACTACACCTTCTACACCACCGAGCACAGCAGCATTGAGTCTACGGAGTCTCTGAATGTGGATCTTGCCCGGCGCATGGTGCAAGAAGACATCGCCGATGTGGTGAAAGACTTGCGTTTTCTCGCGGAGCACATCGAAACCCAGGGATTACCGGAAGCGCTTCCCTGGACCAGGGAACAACGCATTGCACAGGAATTCAAGGTATTTGCCAAGAACAAAGGGCTGTATGACCAGATCCGCTATCTGGACAACAGCGGCATGGAAATCGTCCGCGTCAACTACAATGATGGCGACGTGGAAGTCGTTCCCTATGCGGCATTGCAGAACAAGGCCAACCGCTATTATTTTCGTGAAGCCATGGCACAAGACCCGGGCGGCATTTACCTGTCTAGGTTTGATTTGAATGTGGAAAACGGAAAAATCGAGGAGCCATTCAAGCCGGTGATCCGCTTCGCCACCCCTGTTGTCGATCATAGCGGCAACAAAAGCGGCATCGTTCTAATCAACTACCTGGGCGCACGCCTGATCGACAACTTCTCCCGTGCGGCAGCCAGCATCGCCGATCATATCGAACTTCTCAACAGTGACGGCTACTGGTTGAGCAGCCCCAAGCATGAAAACGAATGGGGTTTCATGCTCGAAAGCGGCAATCGCTTCCAGAACGAAAAACCCATGGCATGGCAGGAAATTGTACACAATGAAAGCGGCCAGTTTGAAAATGCGGAGGGCCTTTTCACCTATACCACCATTTATCCCCTGAAAGCCGCACTGGCGGCGCTTCCCGCCAGCATGGAAAGCAGCGGCCAGGAACAAAGACAACCTCCCCAATGGAAAATCGTTTCTCACATTCCCCATAGCCAGATTTCCTCCACCTTCCCCCTGTTCCTGAAAAACAACGGCGCATTGTATCTCGCCATGTTCCTGTTGATATTTGTCGGCACGGGGTTCCTGGCGCGCACCACGCATTTGCATCGTATTGCCGAGGCCCAACGCGACTATGAACAGCGCTTCCGGCACACCCTGGAAAATATCGAACTGGCGGCTGTTGCACTGAACAGACAGGGAAAGCTGACCTTTTGCAACAACCACTTTCTCGACATCACCGGCTGGGAGAGAAAAGACATCATCGGCAAAGACTGGATAAGACAACTGGTGGCCGAACAGGACAAGGAAGAAATTTCCGGCATCATCCGCCTGATGGACTCCCCCCGGCAGTTCCCTTCCCATCTGGAACTGCAGGTCAAAACCCGTAGCGGCACACCCCGCCTGATCGCCTGGAACAATACCCTGTCCTACAACAGCAAGGGGGAGGTCATCGGAGTGACAGGCATTGGTGAAGACATCACGGACATCCGCCGCACCGAAAGCGAGCTGCTCAAGCTCTACCAGGCGGTAGAGCAAAGCCCAAGCTCGGTGGTCATTACCGATCCCCAGGGAAACATCCAGTATGTCAACCCGAAATTCACCGAAGTATCCGGCTACCGCCCCGAGGAAGTCATCGGCAGAAATCCACGCTTGCTCAAATCAGGAGAAACCAGCAGGGAGGAATACAGCAATCTGTGGGAAACCATCCAGAACGGCGGGGAATGGCGCGGTGAATTTCACAACCGGCGCAAGAATGGCGAGCTGTTCTGGGAAGCAGCGGCAATCTCCGCCATTCGTGACAACGAAGGCAACATCACCAGCATCCTCGCCGTCAAAGAAGACATCACCGAAAAGAAGCGCCTGGAAAAAGAAGTTGAAAAACAGAACCGGGAACTGGCGCTGGCGGAAACCATGGCCGCCATGGGGCGCATGGCCAGCATGATCGCCCATGATTTGCGCAACCCCCTGTCCTCGGTGAAAATGACCCTGCAGATTCTGGGCAAGAAGACCGACCCCCCCACCAGCGCCGATACCCGGGAACTGTGCCAAATCTCCCTGGAGCAGATCCGTTACATGGAAGAGATCCTCTCAGATATGCTTTCCTATTCCCGCCCCGATGCGCTGAAGCCCGAGTGGATTCCCATCGACAAGGTCATCGACCTGGCCATCGGCATGTCACAACGCCGCCAGCACAAGAAAAAAATCGCCTTGCGAACCCAGTACCATTCCGGCCTGCCCACCATTTACGCCGACGCCACCAAACTGCGTCAGGTGTTCTCCAACCTGATCGCCAACGCTTTCCAGGCTACGGCAGACAGTGAAACCCCTCAAATCAGCATAGAAGCCATGGTCGAGCTGGGCCATGAAGGAACCAATGTGCGCATAGACATTTGCGATAATGGCTGCGGCATCAACGAGGCGGACCAAAAACGCATCTTCGAACCGTTTTTCACCACCCGCGCCAAGGGCACCGGCCTGGGGCTGGCCATCGTCAAGCGCATTCTTGAACAGCACCAGGCCAGCATCCAGGTCTCCAGCAACACACCCACAGGCACTTGCATATCGGTAATACTACCCATCAACCCCAGCACCCAGACCAGCGCAACAGAGAACCACAGCCATGAGTAAGATTCTGATCGTCGATGATGATATTGCCAGCAGCCGCACCCTGCAGCTTCATCTCAGCAGCCAGGAGCATCAGGTAAAACTGGCCGCCAGCGTCGATGAGGGCCTGGAGTTGGCGGCCCGCTATGAGCCTGACCTGATCGTACTGGACATCCGGATGCCTGGCAGATCCGGCCTGGAGGGTCTGCCCGATTTCAAAAGACTGCTTCCCCAGGTATGCATCATCATGATCACCGCCTTTCACGACATGGACAGCACCATTGAGGCCATGCAAAAAGGCGCGGATGACTATATTCACAAACCCATCGATATCGGCGAGCTGGACGCCTCCATCGCCAAGTTGCTCAGCACCAGCAAGGATAGCGATGAATTGCTGTTTTCCACCCCCCAGGAAAGCATCAATGGCCATCCCAGCATGGTGGGCCGCAGCCGCGCCATGAAGGAAGTCTTCAAAACCATCGGTCTGGTGGCGAAAAGTCCCGCCACCGTCCTCATCACCGGCGAGTCCGGTACCGGCAAGGAACTGGTGGCCAGGGCCGTTCACCGCTCCAGCGAAACCCCGGAAGGCCCTTTCATTGCCATCAACTGTGCCGCTTTGGTGGAAACCCTGCTCGAATCCGACATGTTTGGCCATGAAAAAGGGGCGTTCACCGGCGCGGTAGGACGCCAGGAAGGCAAGTTTTCCCTGGCCCGGGGCGGCACCATATTTCTCGACGAGGTAGGCGAGCTGTCCCCCGCCATGCAAGCCAAGCTGCTACGCGTGCTGCAATACAAGGAATACACCCCCCTGGGGGCGAAAAGAGCCCAGCGTTCCGATGCAAGAGTCATTACCGCAACCAATGTCGATCTCGCCCAGAAGGTGCAGGAGGGCAAGTTCCGTGAAGATTTGTATTACCGCCTGCAGGTCATCAATATCCATTTGCCTCCACTACGCGAACGCAAGGAAGACCTCATGGATCTGATACAAACCCTCCTCGGACGCATCAACCAGGAATTGCACAGCAACGTCACCCACATCTCGAAAGACGTGCTCAGCTGCATGGAGGCCTACCAGTGGCCCGGTAACGTCCGCGAGCTGGAAAACGTGCTGATGAAAGGCGTGGCGCTTTCTCATGGCGACACCTTCACCCGGGAGCTGCTGCCGGAACAAATTCTCTGCCAAGGGGGCGACCACCCGGAACCCGCCATGGAAAAACCCCTTACCGACCGCAGCCTGAAAGAAGTGGAAAAAGAACACATCAGCAGAATTCTGGAAGCCAACAACTGGCACCGGGGCAGGGCCTGCGAAGTGCTTGGCGTGTCCCGTCCCCGTCTGCGGCGCATGATCAACGAATATGGCCTGGTGCCGCCACAGGGACTGGATGACGAGGAAGGCGAAGAATAATTCCCCCCATGCCCGGAAAAGCCACCCCTATACGCTCCAGGGGAAACCCATGACAAATGTCGCGGCCGGAGCGGTCGAATAACGCTTCAATCAGACCTTGTTTTTCAGCAAGTCGCGTATCTCCTCCAGCAACACTTCCTGCCTGGGGGGCTCGGCTGCGGCTTCCTCTTCTTCTTTCTCGCTTTCCATGGTCGCCTTGGCCTTGTTGATCCCCTTGATGATCAGGAACAACACGAAAGCAACGATCAGAAAAGCAATAACGGAGTTCATAAATGTCCCGTATTTGATCAGGACTTCCTTGCCATCCACGCCTTCGCCAAGAGACAGCGCCAGATTGGAAAAATCGAGCCCGCCGGAAAGATACCCAATGGGAGGCATAATCACGTCGTCAACCAACGATTTGACAATGGTGCCGAAAGCGCCGCCGATAATAATGCCCACAGCCATGTCCACCATATTTCCCTTGACTGCAAACTCCTTGAACTCACTAATCATTCCCATGACCATACTTCCTCTTGATAAGATAAAACTTCCTGGTTAGCCGTAACAACCCGCTAACATCCTTACGTCATTTCGCAAATGACTGATCCGAGGCTATTCCCTGTGCATATCGTTGTCAATGGTGGCGTGCCACCAGGCATTTGCACCGCAAAACCTGTCCCGGATCGGGCATCCGCCCTGCAACCATCAAAGCACAAAAAAGCCCGCGCCAAAAAAGGCGCAGGCTCATCTGAAATGGTGCCCAGGGACAGAATCGAACTGCCGACACGAGGATTTTCAGTCCTCTGCTCTACCGACTGAGCTACCTGGGCATTGTTGCCGTCCTGAATCACGGCAAGGCGGCATATTTAAGCTGGACGAGGCAGATTAGTCAAGCAAAATCACAGCTTGATATTGAATTCCGGCGGATTGGCGGGTCCGCCGCCAAAGAAGTATTTTTCCATCTCTTCTTCAAGAAACTTCCTGTCCTTGGGGTTGACGGGCGACAGGCGATGTTCGTTGATCAGTATCGTCTGATGCTTGAGCCACTCCTGCCAGGCTTGCCTGGATACATTCTCGAATATCCTTTGTCCCAGCTCCCCGGGATAAGGAGGACGATCCAGCCCTTCGGCCTCTTTGCCCAGTTTAATGCATTTCACCATTCGACTCATTTCGACTCCTCTTCCAGTTCCCGAAGCAACTGCTGTACCGGCGCGGCCAGGCCACGCCCTTGGGTTTGAGAGAGGTTATACCAGACCTGCCGGTCGCCATCCAGCGCCGGCCAACCCGGTTTTTGCAGCAGGATTAGCCGTGGATGGATATGCAGGTGGAAATGGCTGAAGCTATGCTTGCGCACGGGCAAACGCCTGATTCTTACACTGCTGGCGGCAGAGCGGGCCGACAGCCATCCGGCGGCATTTTCCTCCATGGCCAGCTCGGGAAAACTCCACAGTCCGCCCCATATGCCCGCCGGAGGGCGTTTTTCCAGCAGAATCCGTCTTTGCTGATCCATCACCAGCAACATTTGCACCGAACGCCGGGGCAAGACCCTGGAAGGCTTGGGAGAAGGATAATCCGCCACGCAATCCCCCTGGCATGCGGCGCACAGCTTGCACAAGGGACAGCTTTTGCAGTTCACCTTGCCGCGCACACAAAGGGTGGCCCCCAGATCCATGATGGCCTGATTGTAGGCCTGGACGTGTTCCACCGGAGTCAAGGCCCGGGACAGCGCCCAAAGCTCCTTCTGCACCGCGGCTTTCCCCGGCCAGCCTTCCACCAGAAACACTCTTGCCAACACCCGTTTCACATTTCCATCGAGAATGGCGTGGTGCTGGCCCAGGGCGAGAGAGAGGATAGCCCCCGCGGTAGATTCGCCTATGCCGGGCAAGGCCAATACCTGCTCATACTCCTCGGGAAAACGACCTCCATGCTCTTTCATGATCACCCTGGCCGCCAGGTGCAGGTTTCTGGCTCTTGCGTAGTAGCCAAGCCCGGACCAATGGTGCAGCACCTCATCGGCATCAGCCGCCGCCAGGTCGGCAATGCGGGGAAAAGCCTGCATGAACCGCAGGTAATAGGGAATCACTGCCGCTACCCGGGTTTGCTGCAACATGATCTCGGACACCCAGACCCGATAAGGCGTTTTGTTCTGTTGCCAGGGAAGATCCTTGCGCCCATGCAGCGAAAACCAGTTCAGCAAGGCGCGGGAAAATGCCTGGGCACGGGATTTCTGCATGGAATTTGTATACTAGCGGCAAGAAAAAGGCATGATACCCAAATGGAGGCGCTTTCACGAACCCAACGCCAATTTCCAGTCGCGCCATTTGGCACAACCCAGCATGGATTTTCAGAAATATCCCCCCGGATTGATATTTGTCGTATTTACAGGTTTTTCGCAACTGCTACCATCACATCACTCAAGAATTCTTCTATACACCACGGAGACAGCACATGCTTAAGCAACTATTCCCCGCCCTGTTACTGGGCCTGACCCTGGCAATACCGGCCTTTGCAGGCAGCGCCGCCGATGATATCCAGGTTATCGATCCCTGGGCGCGGGAAGTGCCTCCCGGCCTCACCACCAGCGCCGGTTTTCTCGGCATGAAAAACACCGGCGACAAGGAGCACAAGCTGGTGGCCGCCGAATCCGCCAACACCGGCATGATCGAGCTGCATACCCACATCAATGACAAAGGCGTAATGCGCATGCGCCCGGTGGAAAACATTCCCATCGCCCCCGGAGGCACCACCATGCTCCAGCCCGGCGGCCTGCATTTGATGCTGATGATGATCAAGAAGCCGCTGAAGGCCGGTGAAAAGATGGCCATTACCCTGGTGTTCGAAGATGGCAGCAAGAAGGACATCGAAGCGGAAGTACGCCATTTCACCATGGAAAACATGAAGCACTAATCAAGGCGCCAGGGCGCCCGGTACGGGCTATACGAAAATGAAACTATTGTTCCGGCTTTTTCTGCTACTGCTGGTTTCGGCCTCCAGCGTTCATGCCTGGTCGCTGTTCTCCAGCGCCGAGGAGGAGCGCTACCCCGGCATGGGCGGGGATTTCACCCTGCAATCCGCCCGGGGAGAAATTTCTCTCAAGGATTTTCGCGGCAAGGTAGTGCTGATGTATTTCGGCTACACCTCCTGCCCGGATGTCTGCCCGACCTCCCTGGGCGCCCTGTCCGCTGCCCTGAAAAAACTCGACGACGAGGAAATGCAGCAAATCCAGCCCCTGTTCATCAGTGTTGATCCGGAACGGGACAACGTGGAAAAGCTGCGGGAGTATTCCCGCTATTTCCACCCGAAGATGATCGGCGCAACCGGCAACCTGGATTACCTGCAAACCCTGGCCAACCGCTATGGCGCCTATTTCCGCAAGGCGGAAGTGGAGCACTCTTCCATGGGCTATGCGGTAGACCATTCCTCCACCATTTTTGTCGTGGGAAAGAACGGCAAGCTGGCGGACATGATCCAGCACAGCGATTCACCCAAACGCATCCTGGAGCATATTCGCGCAGTGCTGGAAGAATAAAGACGCCTCTGATCACTCCGCCCCCGCAAGTGGCCTGATGAAATATGCTGGCTGGATTCCGGCCTCGATTCTGGCTTCCTGCTTCACTCTACCTCCATCCATGAAGTCATGCGCCGGAATGGCACAAATGGACTTGTTCAGGGCTTCCTATTAACCTGGCATCAATAGATATCATGTTCAGGGCGTCAGGCAGGCGCCAGTACGGCGTTGCAACCCTTGACTAGGGAACAACCCTTGCCTGCGCGCTGCGCCTTGTTCTGGCGCCTGCCTGACGCCCTGAACATGGCATATATTGGTGCCAGGTTAATTAAGATACACCTGCAAAGGACAGAGGTTGAACAAGCATAAATCGACCCGCCCCCTGCCC
>Ga0256834_1002972_pt1 | contig 10355 bp, 12 predicted proteins | sample 4281140metaG_FD_190536 | JGI IMG/M metagenome (GOLD analysis project Ga0256834, IMG submission 190536) | Hydrothermal vent microbial communities from East Pacific Rise, Pacific Ocean - 4281-140 | ecosystem: Environmental > Aquatic > Marine > Hydrothermal vents | place: Pacific Ocean: East... | reverse complement strand
CACCAAGCACATGAGCTACGCCTTCATGAGGGACGGCATGGAGAAACCGGAGGCTGGTGTTTAGTGGTCTCGATGAGGAACGTCTGGCTCCTCAACATCTCGACCTTCTTTTTCTTCCTCGGAATAAGCGTCGTAACACCAGTAGTTTCCCCGTTCCTCGTCAGCCTCCACGCCGAGCCCTTTCTCGTCGGCCTCGTTGCAGGCGTTACCTCTTTCCTCTCCCTCGTCTCCAAGCCCATAGGAGGTGCAGTCGGCGACAGAGGTTATCGCTTTCACGCCCTCGTCGGCGGGAACCTGCTCGGCTTAATTGCTGGAGTCCTCTACGTGGTCTCGGCAATAAGTGCCAACGTTTACCTCTTCGCCTTTGCAAGGGCCATTCACGGCTTCTCGATGGGCCTCTTCTTCCCCTCAAGCCTCTCAACGGCCGTTGATTTGGCTCCAGCAGGTAGGGTTGGTGAGACCCTCGGCTGGCGTGGCATGATGTTCTCCCTCGGCAACATAATCGGGCCGGCCATAGGCGGCTACGCCTCCGATGTAATAGGCTTCGCCGGAGCCTTCGCTCTAACGGCAATCTTCTCCGGGGTCGGAGCACTCTTCGCGCTCATCGCGTGGCGCGAGGCGGGTGAAGTCGTCAGGCCGAGGGAGCACGAAAAGGCCAGCTACCGCGAACTGCTCAGGATAACTTTCGTTTCAGCATCGCTGACGCTTTTCATGTTCTCGATGAGCTACGCGGGTGTTACAACGTATCTGCCTGCCCTTTACAAGTCCCTCTCCCTGCCCCAGAGCCTCTTCGGCTACTACATGATGGTCATCGGAATATTCTCCTTCATGACGCGCGTTATTGGCGGTAAAAGCGCCGACAGGCGCGGTCCCGTCCCGATAACAACCCTGGGCCTAACCCTTATGCTCGCCGGCTACGTTCTGCTCAACCTCTACACCCTCCCGCCCCGCTCCTATGTCAGCGCCGCCCTAATAGGAGCAGGCTTTGGACTGGCGGTTCCGGCCATGCAGCTGATGGCCCTCGGCGACCTTCCGGGGAGAATAAGAACGATGGGTTCTGGAATCTACACGATGTTCTTCGACCTCGGAACGCTCGCCGGTCAGGTCAGCCTCGGCTACGCCGCCCAGCTCTATGGTTACGCCGGCGTCTTTCCGCTCCTCCCGCTCATCCTGGGGGTCGGTTTTATAACCCTCTACGCGCCCGTCATCTGGGGGAAGGTCAATGCTCGTTAGGGTCTCCTACGGAACGGCGATAGCGATGGGCCTAATCAGGGCGAAGCTCCTTGCCAAGCCAACGACCGCGTATCTGATGACTTACTGGCCCGGCAAGTGCGCCAACGACTGCGCATTCTGCGCCCAGGCGCGCTCCAGCAGGACAAACCTCGACAGGCTCTCCCGCGTCACCTGGCCGGCCTTCGAGCTCAAAAAAGTCATCAAAGCCCTTCCCAACGGCCGTTTCGGAAGGATATGCCTCCAGACGATAGACTACCCCGGAATGCTCGACGACGTTCTGGCACTTCTGAGGGCGTTCAAGCCCCTCGGCTTGCCGGTCTCGGTCTCGATAACGCCCGTTTCGAGGGAAACGCTTGAGGAATTTAAGGGGCTCGGCGTTGACTACGTCGGAGTGGGCCTCGACGTTGCGAGCGAGAGACTCTTTAGCGAGATAAAACCCGACTTTGAGTGGGACAAGATGTGGAGCTTTGCAGGGAGGGTAGTTGACGTTCTCGGCCAGGGAAAAGCTTTAATCCACGTCATAGTCGGCCTCGGCGAAACCGACAGGGAGCTTGTGAAGGTCTTCGAGAGGGCCTACGCGATTGGGGCCGATGTTTCACTCTTCGCCTTCACCCCCCTGAGGGGAACGGGGCTTGAGAACCTTGAACCGCCGAGCATCGAGCGCTACCGTAAAATCCAGCTGGCGAGGTGGCTCGTCGAAAAGGGCCTGGGCAACAGGATAATCTTCGAAGGGGACTCCATAAAGGGCTTCGATTTAGCTGGCATCGAGGTTCCGCCATCGGTTTTCGCAACGCACGGCTGTCCAGCCTGCAACAGGCCCTACTACAACGAGAGGCCAAAGAAAGAGCCCTACAACTTCCCCCTTCTGCCGGAAAAAGATTTCGTTGAGAGGGTGGTTACTCAATTAGGCTCTCGAAGACCTCGTTGAACTCGGGCAGTGTAAACTTCTCCCTGACCTTTTTTCCCTGTGCAAGCTTTACCAGGGCCTCGGCGAAGCGGCGGAGTTCTTCGTCCTCTTCAACCAGCTTTAGCGTGGCCTCCATGTTCTCGGCAAGTTCACCCAGCTTCCCCTCCCTCTTGATTATCGCGAGTATGTCCCCGAGCCTCTTCACGCCGAGCCTGTAGTGGTCCTCACTCGGTGCCCTCAGAATCGCCCTAAAGGCGCACTTCACGGCTCCCCGATAGTTGTCCTCCTGCAGGAATATCTCCGCCAGCCGGAAGCAGGCCTCGAAGTAGAACTCCGGCTCAGTGTTAAGGCTCTCGTGCAGTATTTCGTCCAGCTTACTCTTCGCGGTTTCGAGGTCCTTCCTGTTCTCGGCCTCGAGGGCTTCCCTGAAGAGCCTGACTATCCTCTCCCTCCTGTTAAGCGGCTCGTATTTAATCACCATCTCTCTCACCCCTGCTTTCACGCCAGGCCTTTTCAAAGGAGGGCCACACCTCATCAAACCTCCTTTCAACCCGCCACCTTCTCCTAAAGGCGTTAAGGATGACAGTTAGGTCCCTCTTCAACAGCTCGTAGCTCTCCGGGTGAGCTGTGGTGAGGTGCTGGGCCCAGTCTATTATCAGGATATCATCGTCCGTTAAAACGACGTTGAACTCACTTAAATCCGAGTGAACTATACCAAAGCGCACTATCTTGAGGTACTCCTCGAGGATTCTGTCGAGGACTTCCCTGGCTTCTTCCCTCGTCAGCTCATCATCCCTCAGCTCCGCCAGCTCGGTCCCCTCAACGAACTCCATGACGAGAACATGCCTGTTCCAGGCTACCGGCTTCGGAACCCTTGCAATCGGGCTGAGCAGGACCAGAGCGTCGTATTCCTTCTTCGCGATGAGCCTTGAAACGTAGAGCCAGCTCGTGTGGTGTTTATCGGCGAAGACGTGGGAGTGGTAGCCAGCTCTCCTTGAGGCTGTCCTGCCCCCAACCCGGTTGAACTTAACGGCAACTTTCTCACCGGTCGGGGTTACCCCAACGTAAACGTCCGCGTCCTTTCCGACTCCAATCTGCGTCGTGCTTATCGCCTCTACAACGCCTTTCCTCGCGAGGGCCCTTATGGCCAAAACGTCGTAGCCGTGTATCGTGAGCTGATAGCCTATGTAGCCTATGTCGCTCCTCCGCCTGACGAGGGACATGTCGTCGAGCCTGCCGAGCCGAAACGATGCGGTCTCAACGTCCACCCCGGCAAAGCGCGCTACCTCCTCTAAGGGCACCCACTTGTGGTGCCTCATGTTGAGTTCAACTCCCCTGAGGATTCTGAAGTCCAAATCGCGGAGGTTTGGATAAGCTTCGAGGGCTAGAAGTTTGCTGACCATCTCCCCCCTCCAAGCGTTACTACCTCCCGGTTTTTATAAAGTTAGTCCGGCCACCTTTGTCCAACAGACTTTTAAGCGCTCAATTCGGCTACCGAGAAGCCTTCTTCGCCGTAGCGGTTCTCTACGCCCCGGCGTGGGGGTAATAAAGGGGATGAAGAGGGCAGAAAAGGTCAGCCGTACATGACCTCGTGCATCGCTATAGCCTGGGCGAGCCTCTTTTCGGCCCCCAAAACCTTCTCCACGGCCCTGAGGAAGTCGTCCTGCGTGACGTACTCCCTCCTGTCCCTGATGGCGAACATTCCAGCCTCGGTCGCTATGGCCTTCAAATCCGCTCCGCTCGCGCCCTCGGTGAGTTCCGCTATGATGCGCAGGTCAACGTCCTTCAGATTCATCTTCCTCGTGTGGACCTTGAGTATCTCAAGCCTTCCGCGGAAGTCCGGGAGCGGGACTTCAATCAGCCTGTCGAACCTTCCCGGCCTCAGCAAAGCCGGGTCGAGGATGTCGGGCCTGTTGGTTGCCGCTATGACCTTAACGTTCCCGCGCGGGTCGAAGCCGTCCATCTCTGCTAGGAGCTGCATCAGGGTTCTATTGACTTCCCTCTCACCACCGGTCGTCTCGTCCATTCTCTTGGCTCCAATCGCGTCAATCTCATCGATGAAGATTATCGTTGGGGCCTTCTCCTTGGCGAGCTCGAAAAGTTCATGGACCAAGCGGGCACCCTCTCCGATGAACTTCCTAACCAGTTCGCTTCCAACGACGCGGATGAAGGTTGCGTTGACCTCTCTCGCGAGGGCCTTCGCCATGAGGGTCTTTCCACAGCCAGGTGGCCCGTAGAGCAGGACTCCCTTCGGGGGCTCGATTCCAACCTTTTCAAAGAGCTCTGGATGCTTAAGCGGAAGCTCTATGGCCTCGCGGAGCTCCTGCAACTGCTTATCAAGACCGCCGATGTCCTTGTAGGTGACCCTGGGCCTCTCTATGACCTCAAAGCCGAGGACGCTCGGGTCCTTCTCGGTCGGGAGTAGCTCGACTATCGCCATAGTCCTCTGGTCCAAAGCGACCCTTGAGCCGGGCTTGAGCTTGTCCCTCTCTATCCACGGGGCTATTCTGACGACGAAGCGCGGTCCGTTGTAGTTCTGAACTATGGCCCTCTCTTCGTCAAGAACCTCTATAACCGTCCCCGCAAAGGCAGGTGGTTGCCTCAGCCTTGACATCTCCATTCTGAGCCTTGAAAGCTCCCTTTCCAGCCGCTCTTTATCAGCCTCAAGGGTTCTAACCTGGAGTTCAAGCTGTCTGATTCTCCTCTTCAGATACATAATGTAGTCATCGTAACCCTCTGGATGTCCAACGTTTATATCCTCAACGCTCATTCCAGTTTCACCTCTCCCAAGGTATCTATCTTCGTCATGCCTTTTTAACTCTATCCTCTCTCTATTGATGACTTTTCGAAATAGTATACGCCCAGACGCCCAATATACGAAATTCTTATTAACGTTGTGTTCATATTATGAACGGTATATCCACGGGGTGGGGTAGAATGCGCATCGAGGTAAAACTAAGACCCGCTGAGGAGGGCACGGTACTGCCGTTCAATTACAACTACGAAGTCTATACCCAGATACTCAACAAGATGTACCTCGTCTCACCCGAACTTGCCCGGGACGTTGAAACGAGTCACGCTGATTACTTCACGTTCTCAAGGATAATGGTCCGCAAAAGGGAGCTTCTTCCCGAACAGGGGATTAGAGTTCTCTCCGACGACGTTTCACTTTACATATCATCTCATTCTCCCGACGTCATAAAGGCCATAGCAGAGGGCTTCATCGACGACCCCCTCCTAAAGATAGGGAACGCGGCCTTCATAGCGGAGGACGTTAAAGTTCTGAGGGAGCCCAACATTGGAAGAGAAGTTCTATTCTCGACTCTCAGCCCCATACTCGTCAGAACCGTGAAGTTCGTTGACGGAAGAATGAAAATATGGGACCTATACCCTTCGGATGAAATGTTCTTTGACAAGCTAAGGAAAGTTATGCTGATGCGTTACTCAACCCTCTACGGGGAGATGCCCGACGACAAGGACTTTCACCTGGAGGTTCTCAAGTTCAAGCCGGTCAGGATTCTCGTCAGGGACACCTATTTCAGAAGCTCCCTCATGGTTTTTAGATACACGGGCTCGAAGGAGATAGCACTCTTCGGCTATGAAACGGGGTTCGGGGAGAAAACGAGATACGGGTTTGGAATGGTCAAAGTGATTGACTCAGAACCAGGACGAGAAGACCTATAAAGGCCTCAATCGCCCACACTATCGCCACCAGCTGGGGTTCTTTCACTTTAACTCTTTTCATTATGAACCCCAGAAAGCTCGGATAGGGGGGCGCTTTCAACGTTCCATCGGGCAGAACTTCGGTTTTACCCCTCTTTCTTACCCCAAAGCGAACTCCCGCCGCCTTTATGACGAAGTCCAAGAAGTGAGGAATTAACAGCATGGCGGCGTAGACCTCAACCTTTCCAACTAGTCCAACTATACCCATCAAAGCGCCCAAGCTGAGCGTTCCGGTATCGCCTGGAAAAACCTTTGCCGGATACCTGTTCCACCACAGAAAGCCGAGGGACGCGCCGAGGCCAACCAGTGCAATCTCCCTGGCGGTTCCTGTGGTTATTACGGAAAGGACGGCCAGCGCTACCGCGCTCGTTCCAACCTCAAGCCCGTTGAATCCGGCGAGCATGTTGACGAGGTTTGCGGAACCCGTTATGAACAGAACCGCGAAGAGAGGATAAAGAACGCCGAGGTTCAGCACGTGCCCGAAGAGGTTTATCGTGTGTCCAACGTTGAAGAACGCAGCTGGAATCGACGCCAGAATGGAAAGAACAACCTTATGGGACTGCTTCAGCGCCGTTAAATCATCAACGACCCCAACAAAGGCCAGGAGCAGAAACGGCAGAAGGTACCTTCCCCAGAGACAGCCCACCACCCCAACGGTCAGGGCTATGGCTATTCCCCCCATCTCCGGAACTTCGGGTTTCTCCGGCTTGTGTATGTCCCTTCCGGTTATCCCGGCGCTCCTCATTAGAGCCGCGACGTAGGGCGTGAGGATGAGCGATAAGATTAAAGCTATAAAGAGTGCTATCATCTCTAACACCAGGCCATCTTGGAGACTCCAAAAAATAAACCCTTCGGTGGTAGCATGGACATAAAGCTCGTGGTGTTTGACCTCGATGGAACACTCATAGGCGCAAAAAGGCCCTTCCGTGAAATCAAAGATGAGCTTAAGAGCAAGTTAGTGGAAATGGGAATCCCGAAGGACACCATCGGAGAGCTAACACCTATGTACGAGGGCCTCCTGGAGCTTTCAAAGAGGACGGGAAGGCCCTTTGAGGAGCTATATTCAATCTTGGTCGAACTTGAGGCCGAGAGAATGGAGGAGAGCTACCCGTTTCCCGGAGCCAGAGACGTTCTCGAGTTCCTGAAGAAAAAGGGTATAAAGCTTGCCCTGATGACGCGCAGTTCAAGAAAAGCAGCCGTCAAAGCCCTTAAAATGCACTCCCTTGAGGATTACTTTGACATTGTGCTCACAAGGGATGATGTTCCCTCCAAGGAGCTTAAACCTAGAGCAGAACACCTGAGGAGGATTCTTGAAGAAGCTGGTGTCCCCCCGGAGAAAACAGTGGTCGTTGGCGACCACGGATACGACATCCTTCCCGCTAGGGAGCTCGGGGCCTTGAGCGTTCTCGTGAGCGGACACCAAGCGGGCAGAATGAGCTTTCAGGTAAAGGCCGAAGCTGACTTTGAGGTTGAAAACCTGGCTCAGCTCAAGGAACTGTTCGAGAGACTTCTCTCCACCTACGTTGTAGTTCCAGCCTACAACGAGGAAAAGACCATTGGAAGCGTTTTAGAAGAGCTCCTCCGCTACTTCAAAAGGGATGAGATAATAGTAATAAACGATGGCTCCAGGGACAGAACCGAAGAAATAGCCCGTTCCCACGGCGTTCATGTTCTGACGCATCTCGTCAACAGAGGGCTTGGGGGAGCTCTGGGAACCGGCTTCGCATACGCGGTCAGGAAAAACGCAAAGCTCGTCTTAACCTTCGATGCCGACGGTCAGCATCTCATAAGCGATGCGCTCCGCGTCATGAAACCGGTCGCCGAGGGAAAGGCTGACTTTGCCGTTGGCTCAAGACTTAAGGGGGACACGAGCCAGATGCCCTTCATAAAGAAGTTCGGGAACTTTGTTCTCGATGCAGTTACCGCACTTTTCGCCCGCAGATACGTCAGCGATAGCCAGAGCGGTCTGAGATGCTTCAGCGGAGAATGTCTCCGCAGGATAAGGATTACCTGCGACCGCTACGCCGTTTCGAGTGAGATAATCATAGAGGCCTCAAAGGCCGGATGCAGAATAGTCGAGGTTCCAATCAAAGCCGTTTACACCGAGTACTCCATGAGGAAGGGAACGAACGTCTTGGAGGGCGTTAAGATAGCCCTCAACCTCCTCTTTGATAAGCTGAGGTGATTGAAATGTATGCGATACAGGCGATTGCCATAGTGGTTGTCCTCGCCCTTATAGCGTACGTCGTCGGACAGTACAAAAGGGGAGAGTTCGAGTGGGGGGACTTTCTGTTCTGGGAGGCCATACTGCTCGGCCTCTTCATAGTCGCCCTGTTCCCGATTAGGGTCGCAAACGAAATCAAGAGGTTGCTGGGACTTGGAAGGGGACTCGACGCACTGTTCATAGTGGCCATAGGACTCGCGTATCTGATAATCTTCAAGGTTTACCTCTCCGTGGACAGAACAGAAAGGGAAATAACCGAACTGACGAGAAAAGTGGCAATAGAACTTGAGGAACTCAACAGAAGGCTGGAGGAGATTGAGAAAAAACTTAAATGAACTCCCCAAACAGCTCCTCCAGGAAAACCCTCACGCGCTCCTTTGAGAGTCTGAACTGTCTTATCTTAACTATCCCCTTTTCCTGCGCCTCCCTCAGGAGCACCTCTGTTGCCTCGTTGGGGTACATCTCTTCGTAGACTATCTCCTTGATTCCGGCGTTTATCAGGAGCTTGAAGCAGGTGTCGCAGGGAAAGTGGGTGACGTAAAGCGTGGCCCCTTCGAGGCTTATTCCCTTCCGAGCGGCCATTGCTATGACGTTCTGCTCCGCATGAACGGCCCTGTGGCAGTGGCCGTCAACGATGAGACAACCGACGTCTATGCAGTGGTCCATTCCCCTCGGCGCGCCGTTGTAGCCGGTCGCCAGAATGTAGCCGTCTTTAACGGCAACGGCACCAACTCTAAGCCTCGGACAGGTTGCTCTAAGCGAGACCAGCTTCGCTATGAGCATGAAATACTCGTCCTTCGTGGGTCTAATCTTCTTTATTCTCTCAGCCTTTTTCTCGTCAAGCACTATCTCAATCATACCCATCACTGAACCTTCTTGATGTTCATCAGGCTGTTAATCTCAACGGTGATGCGGAGTATCCTCTCCTCGTAACTCGGGTGCGTTTCCACTATGGTTATCCTCTTGCGGTCCCTCTCTATACTCGGCTCTATGCTCGGAACCGCACTGAGCTTGACGTTCGTTCTCAGGTCTTCGTAATACTTAAGTTCCTCAAGGGCTTCTTTCAGTGTCATCGGGACTTCGAGCAGTCTGAGCGCCGTTTCATCGGCTTTAAACTCCCTGTTCTTCATGAACTCCGTCCTTGTAAGCTCGTAGGCCAGATACAGAAGAACGGCCGCCACCTTTACGAGGCTCTCACCGGCAATTACCAGGAGGCCCGTTATTACAAGCATCAGAAAACGTCCGTAGGTCACTATTGGAAAGCTCCTCGTGTCCCCGTTCTTTATGTGACCAAGCTCGTGGGCCGCAACTGCGAGAACTTCCCCTTCGTCGAGAACCTCAAGGAGGCCCAGCGACAGGACTATTGTGTTTCCAAAGGAGTATGCGTTCGGAATGTAGTCGTCAAGGAGATAAACTTTGGGCATTGGCACCCCTGCCTTCTCGGCAAGCTCCGCTACCCCATCGTAGAGCCAAGGCATTGCCTCCCTCTCTAGGGGAATCAGACCCTCCCCGTATTTGTGCCTCATGGCCCAGAGGTATACCACAACTAAGAGCACGCAGGAGCCGATGGCCACGCCTATTCCCAAATCTCCAAGGGCTTTTATTATCAGAAGGATTTCAAGGACAAGGATTACGTAGAACATGCCCATCACTTCTTAATTTTTGAAAGGTATGCGTAAGTTGCCTCCCTGAAGTTCGTCATAAGGGCATCCAGTATGCTCTTGACGACCTTTTCCTCAAACTCCTCCCTTGTGGTCGTTATAGAGTACACGTATCTCATGCCACCCCTGCCTTTTTCAACGCTCCTCTTGAGGAGACCTTTCTCACACAGGCGGTTCATCAGTATGCTTACGGTGGAGCGCCTTATCTCGGGATGGTTCTCCTTTATGTGCTCGTAAACCTGCCCCGCGGTCGCAACTTTTAACCTCCACATGAGCTCCATTATCTCAGCCTCAAGGGGCGGAAGAACTGCTTTTATGCCCTCCTCCGTTAGTTTGAACTCATGGGGCTCCACTCACATCACCGTTGGTATCTATGAAACCGCCTCCTAATAAAGTTTTGTCCGGCAAGGTTTTTAAATTCCCGTTGCCGAGTAGTTGCAGGTGGGCCGGTGGCTTAGCCTGGACAGAGCGTCGGCCTCCGGAGCCGAAGGTCGCGGGTTCAAATCCCGCCCGGCCCGCCAGAAAAACATTCCAGTTCCAGGAGAGACTCCCAGAGAAGCACGTGCCCCCAACCTAAAAACTTTTAATCTTCCGGGTTCTGTTAAGC
>Ga0256834_1002971_pt1 | contig 10359 bp, 8 predicted proteins | sample 4281140metaG_FD_190536 | JGI IMG/M metagenome (GOLD analysis project Ga0256834, IMG submission 190536) | Hydrothermal vent microbial communities from East Pacific Rise, Pacific Ocean - 4281-140 | ecosystem: Environmental > Aquatic > Marine > Hydrothermal vents | place: Pacific Ocean: East Pacific... | reverse complement strand
CACCACCGTGCCAGTGTCCCTTAACGAGGGTTTGATAATACTTTTCAATGCCATTGCCACGGCTTTTATCTTTTAATAAATCATGTAACTCTAATAATGCTTTACGATTTTTAGCCAGCATGACGATGCCGCTGGTTTCTTTATCTAAACGATGCACCAATTCTACAAAAGGCATATTGGGGCGCAATTGCCTAAAGCTTTCTATCAAGCCGTACCGAACGCCAGAACCACCATGCACAGCCATACCTGAGGGCTTGTTAATCAAGATTATATCATCATCTTCAAGAATGATAGAAGCTTCAATAGCTTTGAGTAATGATTCTGGTGCAGTGGGTTTATCCGCCTTTTCAGGTAAAAATACAGGTGGAATTCTTACCATGTCGCCATCTAATAATTTATAGGTTTGTTTGATGCGTTTTTTATTTACGCGTACTTCACCTTTTCGTAGGATGCGATAAATATATGATTTAGGGACATCTTTTAACTCACGCATTAAATAATTATCAATGCGTTGTCCTGCGTGTGCGCTTGTCACCTCGACAAATCGAGCGGACTGTTTTTTCTGATTTTGTTGGTGATTTTGAGGCGAATTTTCCATGAATGAAAGTTTAGGGCATCTTAATTAATACAACAAGATTATCTTATTGAATAAGCATTTTTATATTGGTATAATCGGGAGCTGATTCTTATGATGATTTTATAAGATTCAAACAGATTCAAACACTCAGGTTTATCGCATTTTACTTTATGTAAAGTTTGGTAGTTTGAGAAATAATAAAGTTTATTTGGTCGAAATGACAAACAGATAGACAAACTAAGGACGCAGCTCCTTGCCAAACCAGATTCATAGATATGCCTGACAAGCCTATTTAAAATCAAAATAAGATTTATTTTGAAGTGAAAAGTAAATAAATAGTGAATACTTACTTCAAACTAATACACAAATTTTAAGAAATAAATAACCTGTAGCTATTAAAAAAAACAGGACTGGGCTGTAATTAACAATACTGTAATTTAGTACTGTAGTTGTAAATTAACAATCTTTAACTTTCTAAAAACATCTTAAGAGTCGCTACTAATGCAACTGCACTAGTAAGATGCGACCAACAAGATTTATGTGTGCTTTTTGATGCTTTAATAGCGATAAACCACTGTTTTATCAGTAATGATTTATCGAAATAAAAGCTAATCAACCCATATACCAACAAAAATGCTTGGTATATTTCAGGGTTTGGCAAAACGTGAGCTGTCATTTGAATGGGTTAAGTCCTATTCAAAAATAAAACAGGAAACGTTAAACATGAAAAGAATACTAATAAACGCTACACAACAAGAAGAAATCCGCGTTGCAATGGTCGATGGCCAATACCTCTACGATCTTGATATTGAACATCCCTTCCGAGCACAAAAGAAGGCAAATATTTACAAGGGTGTTATCACTCGCGTTGAGCCAAGTTTGGAAGCCGCATTTGTAAATTACGGTGCTGATCGTCACGGATTTTTACCCTACAAAGAAATCTCAAAAGAGTATTATAAAAAGACTAATAAAAAATCTAATGGGAAAAATAGTGGCCGCCCATCTATCGCAGACGTTATCAAAGAAGGACAAGAAGTACTTGTTCAAGTTGATAAAGAAGAGCGTGGCAATAAAGGTGCGGCACTAACAACACAAATCAGCCTTGCAGGTCGTTACTTGGTGTTAATGCCAAATAACCCACGCGCAGGTGGCGTATCACGCCGTATTGAAGGCGAAGACCGTCATAAAATTAAAGAAATACTAGACCAACTTGAACTAGATACAGGCATGGGAGCAATTGTGCGTACTGCTGGCGTTGGTCGTGAACTTGAAGAGTTAACTTGGGATATGGATTATCTCAAGACACTTTGGGCTGCTATTAAAGACGCAAACGAACAAAGCGTACCTGGTACCCTGCTCTATCAAGAAAGTAATGTAATTATTCGTACTTTGCGTGATTATTTCCGTAAAGATGTGGGTGAAATTATTGTTGATAATGATCGCGTATACCAACAAGCGCATGATTTTATCAATGCGGTTATGCCTCATAACTTAAAGAAGCTAAAGCACTACACTGATACAGTTCCGTTATTTAGCCGTTACCAAGTTGAACACCAGATTGAATCTGCATTCCATCGTGAAGTAACTTTACCTTCTGGTGGTTCTATCGTTATCGATCATACAGAAGCGATGACTGCTATTGATGTGAACTCAGCTCGAGCAACAAAAGGTCGTAGCATTGAAGAGACTGCTCTAAATATCAACCTAGAAGCCGCTGATGAAGTTGCAAGACAATTACGCTTACGTGACTTAGGTGGATTAGTAGTAATCGACTTTATCGATATGCAACCCAATAAAAACCAACGTGCTGTTGAGCGTCGTTTACGCGATGCCCTAAAAGTTGATCGTGCACGTGTTCAAATTGGTCGTATCTCACGCTTTGGCTTATTAGAAATGTCACGCCAACGCTTGCGCCCATCATTGGGTGAATCTAGTCAGATCGTTTGTCCACGTTGTAGTGGCCAGGGTACGATCCGTGGTATCGAATCTATGGCACTGTCTATCCTTCGCTTAATGGAAGAAGAGGCAATGAAAGACGGTACGATGGAAGTGGTTGCACAAACGCCTGTTAAGGTTGCAACATTTATTCTAAATGAAAAACGCCAATCACTGGCTGAAATTCAAGCGCGTCATAATCTTCAATTAACGGTTTTACCAAACATTGATCTTGACACACCACATTACGAAATCGTTCGTTACAAAGAAGATGAAATAGAGTCGCCACAAAATAGCTATAAACGTACAACCAAGCCAGAAGTACAGGCTGAAAGTACCAAAGAAATCGCATCAGAAAATGTACAGGTAGCGGCGGTTAACAATGTTCAACCTGCTACCCCTGCTCCATCACCGCAAGCATTAGCGGAAGCTAAAAACCCTGGTGTTGTTAAGCGTATCTTTAGCGCCTTATTTGGCACTAAAAAGGTAGAAGAAGTAAAAGAAGAACCTAAGAAACGTACTCGACCTACCAATAGAAGCCAAAATAATCGTAATAAAAACAACAATCGTAATCGTAATAACACAAACACAAATAATAATCGTCGTGGTACTAATAATAATCAAAACCGAAACTCTAATAATCAAAATAGTTCAAACAACAGCAATAATAACCAAAATAGAAATAAAAAGCCTAATAACCAGAACAATCAAAGCAACCAAAACAAGCAGAATCCTAACCAAAAAGGTAATCAAAATAACAACCAAGGGCAACACAAAAAGCCTCAAGCTAAGCAACAAAATCAGCAAAATAATCGTGGTAATAAGAACCCTAACGCGAATAAAGGCAATCATCAGAAGTCTGAAAATCAAGCACAACATAAGCAACATTCAAGCCATGGTAATGAGAAGCAAACAAATAAGCCTGTAAGAGAAGGTAATACAGCGGATGCCGTTGCAAATAATGATCAAACACCTATTGAGATTAAGATTCCTTCTATTAATTCAGCAAAAAAGAAGTCTACTGCTCCTAAAAAACCAAAGATCAATAAACCTAAGTCAAATAATTCTGTATCAGAGAAAGTAAGCTTCACAACTGAACCTGCTGTGAAGTCACCATCACCTGTAGAGACAACAGCTACCGCGACGAAAGCTACTAATACAACAAGTACAAAATCATCTACAACAACTAAAAAGAAAACTGAAAAAGCACCTACTGAAAAGTCGAGTGCAAGTACGTCAACGACACGTCGTAGCAAATCAGAGTCTAGTGCTAAAGCAAAATCAACTGAAAACACAGCAGAAGCTAAACCCACTAGTAAAGCAAAAAAGGTAGCTCCAAAGAAGAAAGCTGCTACCTCTAAGACAACGACGTCTAAAACAGAAAAGACTAGCACAACGACAACTACTCGTAGAAAAGCTTCTACAAGTAGTAATGACGTATCGAAGCCTGCAAGCACAACAAAAACCAAGAAAACTTCAACGCCATCAACAACTTCTAAAGCTAAAACTCCTGCGAAGAAAAAAGCTCCCGCTAAAAAAGAAGCTACTAAAGCAAAGAAAGAAACTATGAAAAAGGAACCTGCAGCTAAAGCGACTAAGAAAAAGACGCCAGCCAAGCCTAAAGCAGAAACTAAAACGACTACGACAAAACGTAGCACAGGAACTAAAGCTAAAACTGAAATGAAGAAAAAAGCACCAGTAAAAAAAGCTGATACTGATAGCTCTGAATAGAAGTTGTAGCTTTTATATAAAGCTTTATAAAATCTACATAAAAAACCCCCACAGACTTATTTAGTTTGCGGGTTTTTTTTGTGTCTGCCTATTCCGAAAAAATAACACGCATAGAAAATAAAAGAATTCAGACTAACTACTTCACAACAGTTTCAATTATAATACTTCTTACAAATCGTTTTTAACAATCCTCTCAAGCAAGCCTTCAGATGCTGACTGCACCATATTAAAAACAGTGGTAAAGCCATCACCAGCCCCATAATAGGGATCTGGCACTTCGGAATTATCCCAATCTGAAGTGAAATCCATAAATAGATGTAATCTTTTTTGTTGTTCTGGTGTTGCTAATACTTTTAGGTTTTCATAATTTGAACGGTCCATCGCAATAACATAATCAAAACGCTCAAAATCATTCGATTCAGCTTTACGAGCGCGTTGTGCAGACAAATCCACACCACGTGATTTTGCCGTAGCTTGCGAGCGGGAATCAGGTGATTCACCAATATGATAAGCATGAGTTCCTGCTGAATCTATTTTAATGACATCCTGTAAGTTATTTGCTTTCACCACATGGCGGAACACACCCTCAGCCGTAGGAGAGCGACAGATATTGCCCATGCAAACAAAAACCACACTCACTGTTTTTATATCACTCACAATCTATCCTCTTTTTCTATTGATTCAGATGTGGTCGTCATTCTAGCACCAGACAAACTCTTTCCTGTCATCCAACGCCATACAATACCCGTAGGTATTTCTTCACCACTCAATATGTTTTCTAATAAATTAATATTTGATAAAAGATTACACATTTGATGATGGGCACCCCTTGTTCCACAAATCAAAAACCTATCACCTGCTCGAATAATACGTTCATCCTCTGGAAGCAATACATTGCTATCATCACGCTTCATAAACAACGGCATTGCAGACAGTGGTTTTTCTCTATGATCTGACCCATACAAAGTCTCACCTTGGAATATTTCACTCACCGTAGTTTGACGGCTTTGAATCGTTTTATACAACGCAGGGGCGTCTTCTTCGGTGACTTTAAACTCCCAAAGTTTGGGTACATCATCCTCAACGACACCTATGATTCGGCTAATAACCTCACCAGCTTTATCTTTTTTGAAGCGCGAAACAATTCGTAAGAAATCACCCAGCATTGGTGTTCGAATTAAAGCAAATATTGTGTTTGCGACAATGCTACCTCGCTGCATAAGCATTTCAAATTCTGCTGCTTGAAACAAATGACTATTTTTATCTTCATTTTGACGAGCTATACGAAAAATATCAGGATTCAGCTCTGTTGCTGTCAATAAAATAGAGAGATTATTTGCATCGTTATCCGTGCCTGCAATAATACCCGAAGCTTCTTCTATACCCGCTTTTTTAAGTGTTGGAGCTTCGGTAGGACGACCAATAATAGAACCTGATGGAAGATCGCGTCGCTTACGATCTGATTCAATAATGCTGAGTTTTACATCACTATCGTCTAAATGATCATAAAGTGCGCTACCAAATCGCCCAAACCCACAAATAATCCAGCTACCTGATGCCAGTACTGGCGGTTCATTCATCGTCGCGCCAGATGCACAGGTGGTCCAATCATAAAGGCAATATAAGCTCGATGATTGAAGTGCAAGCGAAAGGCGGAATGCGAAAGTTTCAAACGGATTAATAACCTCATTTGCACCAAAAGATAATATGTTAGCCTCAGCTTCTGGAGTCTCCGCACGAGCAATCAAACGTAATTTAGGGTTTAATAGTTGTGCTACCACGGCAACCGTTAGGTTGACCGTATCATCATTAGCAATGGTTACGATACCTTGGCAATTTTTGTCTTTGATTCCTGCCATTTCGAGAATTTCTGATTGCGAACCATCAGCACAAAGACTGAGTGGTGGTATCAAAAAGTCCTCACTTTCAAGCTCATTAATGCGCTCGGGGCTAGGATCTATAATGACAGATAGAATCCCCTCATTTGAGAGTGACTTTGCAAGCTGCACACCTGTATCACCATACCCACAAATAATATAAAAAGGTTCACGAATATGTCTAATACGTCGTGAAAAACTATTGGTTTTCATTTGATTTAGAAATACAGAATCTTGAAACACACTCAACAACACACCAATACCATATAGCCACGAGATAACCGTCGCGTACATGGTGACTAACGCCCAGAAGCGTTGAGCATCTGTAAAGGCATAAGGAATTTCACCAAAGCCAATAGTCGTACCCATAAAACTTACAAAATAGAAGGCATGGAAAAAAGACATTTCCCAAGCCTGTCCGTTATCATCAACACCAGGGATAATGACAAAACCTGTTATAGAAACAGCATAAACAAGAATCAGTAGAATCATTGGCGAGCGTAGTCGCCTGAAAAGAATGTAGATTAAATTAGACATAGGAAGATGTTTCCCAAAGAGTCTCTATAAAGTTTATTTCCGCACCGAAACTGTTTCAGAAATCAATAATATAACAGAAATAATATTAGCTAGAAGAGCACCGCCAGATAATGAAACAACTGTTGCAAGCGCATGACCTGATAATGGTTCATTATAAACATTTGCCACTACGCCCCAAACAATAGCAGCTGCAATTAATTGTAAATCTGCCACTAAGCTGGTTGCTAAAAACACAGCACCAAGATGAGTGCGATCCCCTACTTTTAAAACGGTAGAAATTAAGCTCACTACTATTGCCGCAAATAACTCATAAATATTATGATGCGAGGCATTATCCATTCCACCTAAGAAAAAACCAAAGTTTAGTGTTAAAGCTAAAACGATGAAAAATGCAAAAACGACTTTTTCTGAATTCATTGTATTTCGTATTTCCTTATTGGTGGATTTGGGCTTATTTTACTCTCGTACAAAGATCTTACTTAGTAGACGATGCAACTAATACACCACCCGTGAAGATAAAAAAGCTACCTGTTGTACGCTCAAACCATTTTAAATTTTTTGCCTTATTAAACCACGGGCTTGCTTTACAACCAATACTCGCATACACAAACATGGCCGACACATCGACAATAAACCATGTACCCGCCAAAGTAGCATATTGTAAGAATGGCGATAAGTCATTACTTATAAAGCTGGGCAATAATGCGGCAAAGAATAGAATATCTTTTGGGTTACTTATTCCCACCATAAAACCCTTACGAAAAAGAGAAAGAAATGATTTTTCTCTATGACTGAGCTCAACATTAGACTCACTAGAGTCAATATCATTTACTGGTTGAGAATAACTATTTCGCCAAGCACTCACACCAAGATAAATTAAATAGCTTGCACCTAATAATTTCACAATCAAAAATGCCATTTCTGATGCTGCTAAAACAGCTCCTAAACCAGCTATAGAAATGCTCATTAAAACCAGTGCGGCAACAGCACCACCTAAGATCGTAGCCATTGACTTTGCTTTACCAAATTTTAAACCATGTGACATACATAAAAGAGCAGATGGACCAGGAATAAAAATCAAAGCACTAATTACACCCAGATAGATTAACCATGTACCGTATTCCATTGTGTCCCCCTAATTTATTGAAATCTAAGTTTTAGGTAAAGTAACGCCCTTTTGACCTTGGTATTTCCCACCACGATCTTTATACGATGTTTCACAAATTTCATCTGATTCAAAGAATAACATTTGAGCCACACCTTCATTAGCATAAATTTTTGCGGGTAGCGGTGAAGTGTTTGAAAATTCCAAAGTCACATGACCTTCCCACTCTGGCTCTAACGGCGTTACATTAACGATAATTCCACAACGCGCATAGGTTGATTTACCTAAACATACCGTCAAAACACTACGTGGAATTCTAAAGTACTCTACCGTTCTCGCTAATGCGAATGAGTTTGGAGGGATAATACAAACGTCTGATTGAATATCGACAAAGCTATTTTCATCAAAGGCTTTAGGGTCAACTATCGCAGAATTAATATTGGTGAAAATCTTAAATTCATCCGCGCAACGAACATCATAACCATAGCTAGATGTACCGTAGGATACGATTTTATTACCATTATCTTCACGAATTTGACCTGCCTCAAATGGCTCGATCATGCCCTGCTTTTGCGCCATACGGCGAATCCAACTATCGGATTTTATACTCATGTTTGTTTCTACTTATTAGTTTTTAAGAATTTAGTCGTAAGGTTAACGAATACTAGTCGAACCCGAACGCTGAAAAGGAATATTAAACCAAGGCAAATGCACAGAACCATCCAAAGAGTAGTTTAAATGCTTATCACGCAATAACCCTGGAATCATATTCATCATGTTACTAAAGCTAAGTGTTAACGGTACAGTGACTTTTTGACTGCTACCAGCCCCTATAGTCACACGTTTTTCTTTATTGCCACGTGCTACGGGCACACCATTAAGACTCAAGCCATAATCAAAACCAGCAAGAGGTATTGGAAATTTGTTTGGATTTTGAATATCAAGAACAAAGATGGCTGTACCGCCACTCAAATTGAACTTACCCATTTCTACTTTATGAACCTGAACTCTTGGAGGCTCAACCACACCTTTAATGCCAGCTGATCCGCATCCTGCCAGCATAAAAAGAAGAAAAAACAAGGAAATAAAGCGTGAAGATTTTGATGTGCTATTTAATAGATTCATAATTGCTATGAAACCATAAGTTTTGAGCTAATTCCATAAGAAATTTAGCGAGCTTGCCGTTTGTTGTTAAAAACTGATAACTCAACTATACCGCTGTTATGTGGCAACGCGGTAAAATACATATTTTTTGGGAAATATACCTATTCTTATCTAACCACCCCCCCTGTTTTTCGATGTTTTATGTTTATAAATACATTACAAAACATCGAAAAATAAGGGGGGGGGATAATAAAATCTCTACTTATGTGTTCTGAATCACAATATTAGGGAATTTAGTACTGTAATCTTTACCCTGTGCTGCCAATTTCGCTGCCATACGACGTGAAATATCTTTGTACAGCTCAGTATTCTTGCTATCAGGCTCTGCAACAACTGTTGGTTTACCATCGTCAGCTTGCTGACAAATTGTAAGGTCTAGAGGTAATGCACCTAAGTAATCAACGTCTGACTCATCCGCCATACGCTTTCCGCCACCTTTACCGAAGATGTGTTCTGCATGACCACATTCGCTACAAATGTGAATACTCATGTTTTCTACTACACCCAATACTGGAACTTCAACTTTTTCAAACATTTTCAGACCTTTACGAGCATCTAATAAAGCAATATCTTGAGGGGTTGTTACGATTACCGCACCACTTACTGGGATTTTTTGTGAAAGCGTAAGCTGTGTATCTCCAGTTCCTGGAGGTAAATCAACGATTAGGTAATCTAAATCACCCCAGTTTGTATCATTCAATAACTGCTCTAAAGCCTGCGTTACCATTGGGCCACGCCAGATCATTGGTGTATCTTCTTCAACCAAGAAACCAATCGACATTGTTTTAATATCGTAGTTAACCATTGGCTCTAATGTCTTACCGTCTTTTGATTCTGGCTGACCACTCAAGCCCAACATACGTGGCTGACTTGGGCCGTAAATATCTGCATCTAACATTCCAACAGTTGCTCCATCAGCAGATAATGCTAATGCCAAATTTACTGAAGTAGTTGATTTACCCACACCACCTTTACCAGATGCTACAGCAATAATATTTTTTATACCGGTGATGCGCTTTAAGCTTTTTTGTACAACGTGTGCAGTCACATCTTGTTCAACTGTAATTTCAGCTTTTGCAATACCAGCATCTGCTTCTAATACACCCTTAACCTCACCTGCTAATTCATCACGGTATTCACCAGAAGGATAACCCTGCACGATACGAACAAAAACAGTATCACCTTTAATATCAACATCTTTAACCATATTTGATGCTAAAAGATCTTGCTCTGTGTATTTTTCTTGAACGGTTTTTAATAGAGCATCAACCTGCTCGCGTGTTACTTCTGACATGGGGTTCTCCTGAAAACATCAATCTTTGGTGCAAATACCAAAAAAAGTATAAATTTGAATGTGCGGGCATTCTACACCAACATTCCACTCACAAAAACTGGATTATTTATGTGGTTAAAATATCCGATTAAGAATTCTC
>Ga0256834_1002970_pt1 | contig 10359 bp, 9 predicted proteins | sample 4281140metaG_FD_190536 | JGI IMG/M metagenome (GOLD analysis project Ga0256834, IMG submission 190536) | Hydrothermal vent microbial communities from East Pacific Rise, Pacific Ocean - 4281-140 | ecosystem: Environmental > Aquatic > Marine > Hydrothermal vents | place: Pacific Ocean: East Pacific... | reverse complement strand
ATCACTCAACTTCACTCTTGTTAGCAACTCGCTAACCGTCCATGTGTTGTTGGACGCGTATTATAGCACCAGATTGTCTTATTGTCAAGGGTTTTTCGCAATTTGTGTAAAAAATTTTGTTTTTATACTTATTCTTACATTATATATAGGAATTTTTACTGTTTTGATACATTGGGGAACCTACCCTTCACATATTGACAAGGAAAAGGTGTATTAACCTTAGATTAATCTCTCTTCAATATACTTGCGTAACTTATAACTTAAAGGAATTTACAATGGCTTTATATGATAGAAACTATACAGCAAACGAAGCTGGCTATGCACAAGAAGGTGCATCGGTTGCCTTCATTAAACAGACCTACCAGCTTTTAGCAGCAAGTATGGTTGCTGCTGCAGCAGGCGCTTATGCGACTATGCCTTATGCAGAAACCATCATGCAATTTAAATGGATCATTTTTGGAGCAGAGTTACTGATACTTTTTTTCGGTCTTAGTATGTCCAAAGGGAAACCGGGATTGAACCTTTCGATGCTTTTCCTCTTTACTTTTTTAACAGGTGTTTCACTGGTTCCATTATTGGCCTCACTCATCGGAATGGGTCAAGGTGCCATGATCGGTAATGCATTTTTAATGACTTCGGTACTGTTTGGTGCTTTAAGTATGTTTGCGATCAACAGTAAATCTGACTTTTCAAGCTGGGGTAAGCCACTGTTTATTACTTTGATCGTTGTGATCATTGCGTCTTTAGTGAACTACTTCCTGCTTCAAAGTCCAATGATGCACATTATCATCACAGCAGGAATTTTGCTCTTGTTCTCGATCTTCACGATCTACGATACACAAAACATTGCAAACGGTGCATATGATTCACCTGTAGATGCAGCGGTATCACTCTATATTGACTTCCTCAATATGTTTACTGCCATGCTTCAGCTGCTTGGTATTTTTGGTGGGGATGATTAATTGTAAGTGGTGGGCTATTGCCCACCCTACATGTTTTTAGCTTCTACGAATAACACTTCAAATTCTAAATGATCCAGTGGATAACTTTCCATCAAATGTTTTGTCTCTTTAAACCCTAACTTTTTTTCACCTGCACTAACACCGCTCTTTTTAATATAACGAAACATTTCTCGTACAGAATCAAAAGCCAATGTATAGGTATGCAATGCAAAATTTACCTCACCGTAATACTTCTCCATACTTTCTTCAATAGACTCCGCAGAGTAAATAGGTGAATTTACCCTGGCAACTTCATGCAATGTTTTGAATGTACCTGAAGTAAAGATAGCAAAATAAGCGTTTTGTGACAAGTTTGCAAGTAGAGAAAAAGTACGATCCAGATCTGTACTCCACTGGAGTGCGGAAGAAGAGAGCAACAGATCGTACTGTGTTTGAGGCAAGGCTTCTATAAAGTTGACGCTGTTAAAATCACCACATACCTTGGTGATCTTTTCAGAATAAGGATGGATATCAAGCATTGCCTGAGACGAGTCAAGTGCTGTTAGTGTGGTATATGTACAGTTCATTTCCTGTAAATTCTTAACCACAGCACCAGAGCCGCAACCCAGATCCAAAATACTTCCGTAAGTCTTTTCAGAAAGCTTTGAAACCAATGTTTTGGCCACTTGTACCTGTATTTCATTGTGTTGATTATATTGATGTGCGAAACGGGAAAACTCTTTAATTACTTTTGACATTTTTGCCCTTTCTTGTGGCTTCATCACAAATTCAATCTTTTTTAGGTATAATCGCCGAAATTATACCCAAATTTATTGGGCTATGCACTATCTTAATAAGAGGATACTTATGACATCAACACTTTTAATTGTACAAATTGTACTGGCGATCGCGATCACAATCGCTGTTTTACTACAAAAAAGTTCAAGCATTGGGCTTGGCGCATACAGCGGGAGCAACGAATCTGTATTTGGAGCAAAAGGGCCTACAGGGTTCTTGGCAAAGGCAACTTTTACACTTGGTTTTTTCTTTATTGTCAATACTTTGGCACTGGGGTATATGTATACAGCAGAGAACAGCAAATCGGTAGCAGACAGTATTGTTCCTAAAAACAATGCTGCTGTACCTGCTGCACCGAAAAGTGCTACCCCTGCACCTTCTGCTCCTGCAGCACCAACACCTTCCACAGAAAAATAATTTACTTACGACATTAGTATTTTCTGAGACAAGGCATGCCTTGTCTCTATACGACACCTCTCCAAAAAACCCTCTGCATTACAATGAAGTACCTAAAAAGGTAAAAAAGGGTAAAATTCACTCAATACATTTTAGGAGAAACAGATGATAAATGAAATTTTTGAACACACTGCAGATCATATGGGAAAAAGCATTGAATCCCTTAAAAGAGACTTTGCATCACTGAGAACAGGAAAAGTAACCACAGGGATTGTTGATAACATCAGAGTGGACTACTACGGTACACCTACTGCACTGAATCAAGTAGGAAACGTGATCGCTACAGATGCAACAACTATTAGTATCACACCTTGGGAGAAAAGCCTTTTAAGCGACATTGAAAAAGCGATTCAGGAAGCCAATATCGGTGTAAACCCCAACAATGATGGAGATTTTATCAAACTCTTCTTTCCTCCTATGACATCTGAGCAGAGACAAGAGATCGTCAAGCAGGCAAAAGGAATGGTCGAGACAGCGAAGATCGCCATTAGAAACGTAAGAAAAGACGGTAATGACAAGATCAAAAAACTTGAGAAAGAGAAAGAGATCTCTGAAGATGAATCTAAAAAAGCCCAAGAGCAGATCCAAAAATTGACAGATGAACATATTGCAAAAGTTGAAGAGGCATTTAAAACAAAAGAAGCGGATATTTTAAAGGTTTAAGATGAATGTTGAACAGGTTTATAAAGATGCCAATGCCCTTTTAGAGGGACACTTCCTTCTTGCGAGCGGCAATCACTCTGCCCGATACCTGCAGAGTGCCAAAGTACTTGAGTATCCCAAAAAAGCAGCTGAACTTACAGATGCACTGGCAAAGATGATCCGAAATTACGGCATTGAGGTTGATACTGTCTGTGCCCCTGCTTTAGGTGGTGTACTTGCAGGATATGAGCTTGCACGTTCTTTGGATGTACGTTCTATTTTTGTTGAAAAAAAAGAGGGCGGAATGGAACTTCGCCGTGGATTTGAGATAAAAAAAGGTGAAAAGATCATCATTTGTGAAGATATCATTACCACTGGTGGCTCAGCGCTGAAAGCAGCTCAGGCCATTGAAGCTTTGGGTGGTGAAGTAGTAGCCTTTGCATCACTGGCGAACAGAGGTTTCTGTAAGCGTGTCGGAGGGGATAATGATGTAAAACCAGCGTGTAAACTTCCCAATGATATACCACTCTTCTCTCTTGATGATTTTACTTTTGAAATGTATAGACCAGAAGAGTGTCCTCTGTGTAAGGGAGGAAGCACTGCCATTAAACCTGGCAGCAAAAGCTAAAAATATCAAAAGGGCTTTATGCCCTTAAAAATTACAAGTACCTCTACCCATATAGACCTCTCCGCAATACTGACTTTTTTCTTCGCTCTGACTATCTTGTTTAAGTCTTTCATACTCTGATATGACCTCTTCCAGCGCAGAAGCATTTGGTTCTCTTTTGATAGCCATAAAACCTATGATATTCTTCTCTTCACAGAATTTTGGCTGAATAAAAGTTTCTGTCCAGTATGCGGTACCATCTTTCGCAATATTTTTCATATAGCCATTCCATGTTTTCCCCAATGCTGTCATTTCACAGGCATCTCTAAAAATAATTTCTGGCATTCCTGGATGCATATGCATACAGTGCGGCAACCCGATCAACTCTTCTTTTTCATAACCGCTTATTTCTATAAATCTTTTATTGGCATAGGTCACATAGCCATCTCGGTCTGTTTCAATGATCAAGTTCTTTCCACTGTAATAGACTACTGTATTTTGTGGTGCTTCCCTTTTAACAGTATTACCTGTTTTACTGTTTGTATATTCTAGCATTAAAATATCCTGATATGATTTTATTAAAATTCATTATATCATAAAATATTTTAAACAAAATACAGGCAGATTTTAGAACTTAGACTCTCCAAACGACTGCACAGCTCTCTACATCGATATCTGTTTTTCTCGGTTTGATCTTAAATATTTCTATTTCGCAATTGTCCACATTATATCGGTCTTCAAACTTTTCAATTTTATCTTCGAGTTCTTCCTGTAATATTTCTATATCTTCATTGATCTTGGCTACACGTTCTTCTGCTCTACTCATATCTCCACGTTCTTTAAGGATATTGCTTCCTTTTTTGAAGGCACGGCCTATTTTTGTTGGTGTTGTGCGTCCAAAAAGTGCCCCTATCACGGCAATACCAGCATCGATCATAGAACCTGTCGTATCCGTAGATTCTTTTTCCAAACGCTCTTTTGCCCGCAGGAGTCGATTCGTCAATACTTTCTCCTTGGATGCATAACGTGTTTTGAGCTTTTCTATCTCATTTTCTTTTTTCTCATTGAGCATATCCTGCAGCCTCACAATGAAATCTGTGGGGGACTCTCCCACTTTTGACTCCAGTTTGGGAGACAGACAGCGCTGTAATTCCAAATGCTGTTCCTGATAAAGCATCTCTTTCAATTCCCTGACCGCACGCTTCAATCCCTTATCTTCCAAAATGACATTTGGCAGAGACTGGAATTTTGCTTTAGAAGGTGCGATATGAGGAAACTTTTCAAAATCTGTCTCCTCCTCTCTTGCCTCATCCCAACTGATATTCTGTATACTGCTTTCCAACTCCAAAGAGAGCAGCACTTCTTTCTCCTCATCTATGCCTTTACGCTGATTGTAAAAATGTATTTTAGCTCTTGCCAAAAGTGTCGGATAGAATTGATTCTGTCCACTGGCATCCGGCTCATAATACTGCGGGATGGAGACATCAATATTTTGAATACTCTCAAAATCCTGACTCTTTCTTGCCAGACTGTCCACACTTTGTGTTTCGATACGCTGTGCCTCTTTTTGGGTCTTCATCAGGCGTGATATCTCATCACGTTTCAGTGGTCCTTTAAGATATGAAAGTACCCATCGTGTAGAGAAAAGTCGTACATCATCCAAATAGGCACTCTTTAAAAAGAAAGTTCTTTTCTGCAGGTTTGCCAGCATATTTTTGATCTCAGATTTGTCAAAACTTGAACCTATTTTACCGCCCAGTCCATCTATGACCCTCTCGATATCCTGCGTTGTTTGTAGTCGTCCTATGAACCATGTACCGATGTTGGACAAGCCTTTATAATCCAAGTCTACTGGATTTTGCGTACTCAAGACTACACCTATACCAAAAGCACGTGCCTGTTTTAACAAAAGGAGCATAGGTTCTTTGCTCGGCGGATTTTTGGTAGGAGGGAAGAACCCGAATATCTCATCCATATAGAGCAGTGTTTTGAGTGCCGATGTTCCTGACTGTCTGCGCATCCATGCGATGTATTTGTTCAGAAGCAGTGTGACAAAGAACATGCGCTCATCGTCATTGAGATGCGAAATGGAGAAAATGGCTATTTTGGCTTTCCCCTTCTCATCATAAAGCAGTTTCTGTATATCAAGGTTGTCTCCCTGAAGCCAGAGTGAAAAACTCGGACTTGCCAACAGCGAGTTGAATTTGGTCGCCAGTTTAAAGCGGGAATCTTTCCCATAAAAATCATCTAGTGGGAGCACTCCGATCTTTTTGAAGGAGGGGTTGATGATCTTTCCTATAATACTTTCAATACCCAGGTCTTCTCCTGCCAACCATGCTTTTGTGAGAATCTGGGCAAGCAGAATATACTCTTTAGAATCCAAAGGATCAGCCACGATCCCCACCAAAGAGAGCAAACTCACTGTAGTACTCTTAAGATAGGAGGTGAAGGTATCACTGTCCTCCATCACTTCAGTAGGAGGTGTTTCCAGTGAAGAAAGAATATTGACCGCGACCCCTGAAGAAGATCCGGGAGTATAGATGGTCTTTTTGACCTGTTTAAACTTTTCAACACGTGAAGCATCTTGCCCCCAACTCTCTATACCCTCTTTCCACATCGTAGAGACCTTCTCCGCATATTTATGGACATCTACTTCTTTAGCACGTGCTTCATCTTCTACCCAAGGAGCAAAGTTTTCAGGAGAAAAACTTGGATCCGCCAAACAGAGGTCACCCATATCTCCTTTCGGATCAATAATAATAGAGGGTATGTTGTCTATGGCTGCTTCTTCGATGATACTGACACCCAGTCCTGTTTTACCCGAACCGGTCATCCCGATGATCGCTGCATGTGTGGTGAAATTCTTGTTTTTAAGCAGCGTAAGTGCTTCTGTAGCTTCCATTGTAGACTTGTCTATATCTTTACCCAGATAGAACAGTCCCAGTTTTTCATAAATCTCTTGCATCTTCTTCCTTCTCTTTTGCTAGGTATTGGAGACTTTTATTGTAACAAAAATAGAGAGGAAAAAGAAGTATTTATTGTATGGACGGTATTCCCGTTTCTTTTTTTGGTATACCCGGAGATAGGGATGGCTGTTTGGTTGTATTTGTTTCAGCTGCCGAACGCTTTTTTTTCTTTTTTTTCTTTTTAGGTTTTTTCTTCTTTTTTGGTTTTTCGATCCCCTGTATCATAAAGGTGATAGGCTCTTGCGCTTTTTGTTTCAAAAGAACCAGAAGTTTGTCTTTTTCATAATAGACATCAAATATCTCGACATGTTTCATGACAGTATTTACTTCAACTTTTTCTTCCACGCCTAACGGAAGCTGATAGTCATACCCCTCTACCCGTAAAAGTGTGTTATCTTTTTTCAAGACGACCCAGCAGACTTTTGCTACAGAAAGCGCATAAAGTGAATTTTTGGTATTTTCAATACAGACTCTGGAAAAATCATCTTTTTTTATGGAGATATTTCCGTCCGAAGAGGCAAGATCCAAGTAGAGTGCGTCCGTTGCCTGCGTGATCTTTTTGGTTTTTTCCAAATGTTCAAAAAGCTGTGAATTGGAATCCCGAAGCAACGCAACACTCTGGTAAAGTGCCGGTAGAATAATACCCATAAGCGCAATGGCTATCAGTACTTCAATAAGGGTAAACGCCGGACGCTTAAGCATCAACCATCCATCAGTCCGACACGGATCGCTTCCTCATAAGAGGTCTCTCCGGAGAGCAACATGGCTTTAAGTTTATCTGCTATGGTGATCATACCCTGTTTTTTCATGGCTTCTCTCACCTGGTGGTCATTCAAACCGTCCTTGACCATCTCTTTGACGGTATCATCAATAATAAAAAGCTCACCAATCGCCTGTCTGCCTTTGTATCCTGTAAAATCACAGGCTTTACAACCCCGTGCCGTAAAATAGAGTTTCTCTTCAGGCAACCCTACTTCCTGTGCGATGACGGGAGCCAGTTTCGTCTCTTCCTTGCAGTTGACACAGAGTTTTCTGGCAAGTCTTTGTGCCAGTACACCCAAAAGTGTTGAAGAGATGAGGAAGTCTTCTATGCCCATGTCCATCAGACGGCTGAGTGACGAGGTGGAGTCATTCGTATGCAGTGTGGAGAGCAAAAGGTGACCTGTCAGGGCAGAACGCAGTGCGATCTCCGCCGTTTCTGAGTCACGGATCTCTCCCACCATAATAATGTCGGGGTCCTGTCTCAAAATAGAACGCAAACCTGCCGCAAAGGTCAATCCTACTTTGGTATTGACCTGTATCTGTGAAATGTTGTCAGCATTATATTCGACCGGATCTTCTACGGTGATGATATTCTTGTCCGGCGTGGCTATATGCTGCAGACAGGCATGCAAAGTTGTTGATTTACCTGAGCCTGTCGGTCCGGTCACCAGTATCATCCCATGTGCATGGTTGAGCAGTTTATAGAGGTTTTTGGTAATATCTTCCTGGAATCCAAGAGATTCCAGTGTCGGTATATGCTCGCTTTGCGCCAGAATACGCATAACCACACGCTCTCCGTGATAAGTAGGTAGCACCGAAACTCTTACGTCCAGTGTTTTCCCGGAAATACTGATCTGCGTACGGCCGTCCTGCGGTACTCTCTTCTCGGAAATATCCAGACTGGAGATAACTTTGATACGGTTGATCACAAGTCCGATAATACTTCTCTCAAGATCAAGATGTTTTTTCAAAGCACCGTCTATACGGAGTCTGACCTCTCCTTTTCGCTCTCCACTCTCTATATGAATATCACTTGCACCTTTTTTGAGTGCCTGAAAGAAGAGAGAATTGACCAGCTTGATAATGGGTGCAGACTCTTCGCTGGAGAGAAGGTCTTGTGAATTCCTGATAAAATCAAGCAGATCTGATTCTGCCTCTATCAGCTCTTCCGAAGTGGTTGACATATCTTCAAAATCAGAACCGGTTTGAATTTCAAGGAACTTGTTTCGCAAGCGTTCAAAACTCTCTTCATCAAGCATGACGATAGGGTATTCCAAAGGAAGTTTCGAAAGATGGTTAAGCGCTTCTCCCAGTGCGCTCTGTGTCACCACTGCCGTATTGACACCATCAAGAGTGGAGAAAAGAAGCGAATGTCTTATGGCAAGCTTATGATTGATAGCTTCTTCCCATAAGGGCTCAAGATTAACATCTTCAAGGCGGGGAAAGTTCACGTTAAAACTCCTCGATACTCTTCAAAAGATCCAGATTGCTTCCTTTTTTGCTTGCCGTATAGGGCTTTGAAGGTACAACATAGGCATCAGAAGAGGGCGTTCTTGTCGTTCCACAGTTTTTGGAATCAAAAGGTTCTCCTTTTCGTCTGGCTTCAAGTACGGAACGCATATATTCGTTGTAGCGTCCCTGGACCTCTTCCAGTTCAGATAACATTCTTTTCAGCTTTTGAAGGTCATCTGATTTTCTGACGATGTAAGGTGTAAGGTAGATGACCACATTGGTCTCTCTACTCAGGTCTGAATTGTGGGTAAAAAGTAATTCTCCAAGTACGGGGATGTCTCCCAGAAATGGTACTTTCTGTACCCCTTTACCACCGGAATTCTTAATGAGTCCGCCCAGTACGATGGTCTCACCATTGTTGACAATGGCATTGGTCTTGACTTTTCTTTTAGTCGTAGTCGGACGGTCTGCACTTGGAGACTCATTATCAAGCACATCTTCAATCTGTGTTTCGATTTCTAAGGTTACTTTGTTATTGCTTGAGAGTCTTGGTTTGACTTTCAGTGTTAACCCGATATCTTCTCTTGAGTAGTTATTGACCACATTGGAAACACCGGAAGTTGACTGCTGTGCCTGCGTCAGGATAGAGCGTGTCTGTCCAACATAGATTTCTGATTCTTTGTTATTGGTACAGAGGACTGAAGGTTCAGAGAGAATGTTGGCTGCACCATTTTGCTCCAAAAGGTCTAAGGCTGCACCTAATGCAAAGACTTTATCGGTTGAGTCAAATTTAAATGCGGGAGTAGTTGTCGTTCCTATAACATTTCCATTATCATCCGTCAGTGTTTCTGTCGTATTCGTATTTAAAAACCCTAAAAGTGCCGGGGACATTTGAAGTGCATTCCCACCAAGGTTGGCTGCCATAGTATAGAGTCCTGAAGAGGTAATGGTTCCTCCCTCCATACCATACTTTAACCCTACTTGCTGTGCCATGTTTTTGTCAACCTCAACAATTTTAGCTTTTACATACACCTGTACTTTAGGAATGTCTATCTGTCTGATCGTTGCTCGAATATTCCGTATCTGTTCACCTGTTGCCAGGACGATGAGTGCATTTCTTTCTATATCGGATACTACCATCGCCTTAGTTGCCGGCTTCCCACCTTTCACAGGTTTACCCGGTACCTTCATGTTGTTCATCTGTGACAGCAGTTTGGAGAGGATCTTCTCCATCTCTTCGACATTGGAATTCTTTAAACGAATCACATACATTTTCTGTGTCTGGTCATCTCCTTTGATATCCAGCTGTTTGAGATACTTGATCATTCTTCGTACATTATCCATTTTCCCTACCAGAATAACAGAATTGGTCGCTTCATCTTTGAAAATATCCACTTTCTCACTCTCAATAGTTTGAGGGAAAAGCTTTTTGGACATGTTGGTCGCATTGGGAAAAACATCTTTCACCGATGAGTTTTTGAGTTTGACAACGACCGAACGTTTCATGCCCCTCTTCTCCACTGCATTGATGATCTTGGCGATGGAACGCAGTGTTCTTGGCGTTGCGGTGATTGCCAGAACATTGTTTTCTTTAAATGAGATCACTTTTGCATTTTTATGTAACAGAGGCTTGATCTTTGCTCTGATAACGGCGGCATTGGAGCTTTTAAGCGGGAACATAACCGTTTGCATCGTTTCTCCGTTTATCTTGCTGCTGACATTCAAACCTTCACCT
>Ga0256834_1002969_pt1 | contig 10359 bp, 7 predicted proteins | sample 4281140metaG_FD_190536 | JGI IMG/M metagenome (GOLD analysis project Ga0256834, IMG submission 190536) | Hydrothermal vent microbial communities from East Pacific Rise, Pacific Ocean - 4281-140 | ecosystem: Environmental > Aquatic > Marine > Hydrothermal vents | place: Pacific Ocean: East Pacific... | reverse complement strand
AAACAATTTGAATATCTTTGCGCAAAGGCCGCATAGCCTCGGCATTAAAACTTTCAATATTTTTGCCGTTATAGACAATTTCGCCCTCAGATTGGATCAGTCTTAAAAGCGCAAGACCAAGTGTGGTTTTCCCAGAGCCAGACTCGCCCACCACACCCAAAGTTTGACCAGAGCGCACAATCGCATCAATGCCGTCAACAGCTTTAACGTGTCCAATTGTTTTGCGAAAAAACCCGCGTTTGATCGGAAACCAGACTTTAAGGTTTTTCGCTTCCATCACCACAGGCGCATTGTCATCAATAGGCATCGGCTCGCCTTTAGGTTCGGCATCGAGCAATTGTTTAGTATAGGCGTGTTGAGGGTTGTCAAATAAAGTGTTGGTTTCGCCGCGCTCTACAATTTCGCCGCCCTGCATAACACACACTTTATCGGCAATATTGCGAACAATACCGAGATCGTGCGTAATCATTAAAATAGCCATGCCGTATTGTTTTTGCAGGTCTTTGAGCAATTTTAAAATTTGCGCTTGTACCGTCACATCAAGCGCCGTGGTTGGTTCATCGGCAATCAAAAGGTCTGGCCTGTTGGCCAGCGCCATGGCAATCATAACCCGCTGACGTTGCCCGCCAGATAATTGGTGAGGGTATGCGCCCAAACGTTCTTTGGCATCGGGAATGCCAACTTGGTCAAGCAGCTCTAATATACGCTCACGGGCAGCGGTTCCTTTTAGGTTTTGATGTAGTTCAAGGATTTCACCAATTTGTTTCTCAATCGAATGCAGCGGATTGAGTGATGTCATGGGTTCTTGAAAAATAATGGTGATGTTGTTGCCGCGCACCGCTCGCAAATCAGCTTCATCTTGATCGAGCAAGTCTTCGCCGTTGTACAGAACTTTGCCAGATGGGTGCGATGCTGATGGATAGGGCAACAGCTTGAGTATCGACAAAGCACTAACTGATTTGCCAGAGCCAGACTCGCCAACCAAAGCCAGTGTTTCACCTTTTTTGATAGTAAAGGAAATTTTCTTTACAGCGTTGGTCGTGGTTTTACCCTGCTGAAAATCAACGCTGAGATCAACGACATCTAGTAGCGGTTTTTCATTGTCTAGTGCGCTCATTTAAACGTCTTTCTTGGGTCATATGCATCACGCACAGCCTCGCCAATGAACACCAGCAATGACAACATTAAAGCAATAATGACAAAGCCTGAAATGCCTAACCATGGGGCTTGCAGGTTCACTTTACCTTGCTTGAGAAGCTCACCTAAAGAGGCTGATCCTGGCGGCAGGCCAAAACCCAAAAAGTCGAGAGAGGTGAGTGTCGTAATCGAGCCTGAAGTAATAAACGGCATGAACGTTAATGTAGCAACCATGGCGTTTGGCATCAGGTGTTTGAACATAATCTTGCGGTCAGTTAGACCAAGGGCACGTGCGGCGCGCACATACTCAAAATTTCGGCCACGCAAAAATTCAGCGCGAACCACGCCCACTAAAGCTGTCCATGAAAACACCAACATGATTGTCAATAGAACCCAAAACCCTGGAGTAATCACTGCAGCCATAATAATGAGCAGGTAAAGCGTTGGGACCGAATTCCAAACTTCTAATACCCGCTGGAAAATCAAATCTGTCCAACCGCCAAAATAACCCTGCACAGCGCCTGCAACAACACCGATAGCTGATGAGGCAATGGTGAGAATAAGGCCAAATAGAACTGAAATTCTAAATCCGTAAATAACCCTTGCGATCACATCGCGGCCCTGATCGTCAGTGCCAAGCCAATTCATATTACCGACATGACACCCAACATCTTTAACACCATTAGGAAAGGCCTTGCAGGCTTGTTCGCGCGTTAACATAAAGGCGGGCTTTGAGGGCGCTGGCATTGGCAATGCATTGTTTACAGATCGATAGTCATAGCGAATAAGAGGCCAAACCATCCAACCGTTTTTATTGATCTCTTCTTGAATAAACGGATCGCGAAAATCTGTAATAGCCAAAAATCCGCCAAACTTTGCCTCGTCATATTCTTTGACAATGGGAAAAATAATCTCACCCTTATAAGACGCTATAATAGGGCGATCATTGGCAACTAACTCAGCAAACAAGCTGACAAAAAACAGGGCAAGGAAAATCCATAAGGACCAAAACCCACGTCTGTTGGCTTTAAACAAATCCAACCGTCTGCGGTTAAGCGGTGATAAAAACGGGCGTTTTTTTGCCAGTTGGTTTTTAAGTTGGGGATTCATAGATGTTTGATCCATCACAATTCCCTCGCTTCAAAATCAATACGCGGATCAATCCATGTATATACAAGGTCGGTGATGAGTGAGACCGATAGGCCAAGCAATGAGAAAATATACATGGTGGCAAACACCACGGGATAATCGCGATCAATAATCGCGTTAAACCCCAATAATCCTAAGCCATCAAGGTTGAAAATTTGTTCGATCAATAACGAGCCTGTAAAAAACGCGGTGATAAAAGCACCAGGAAATCCTGCAATAACAATCAGCATCGCATTGCGGAACACATGGCCGTATAGAACGCCATTTTCGGTCAAGCCTTTGGCTCGCGCCGTCACCACATATTGTTTTTTGATCTCATCAAGAAATGAGTTTTTTGTGAGTAATGTTAAGGTGGCAAATTGACTAACGGCAATGGCGGTCAAAGGCAAAACAAGGTGCCAAGCATAATCAAGGATTTTCTCAATTGTCGACAGTTCATTGAAATTGTCAGATATCAGTCCTCGTAAGGGGAATATATTCCAGAACGAGCCGCCTGCAAATAACACGATCAGCAAAATACCAAACAGAAATCCGGGGATCGCATAACCGACAATAACAATGGCGCTGGTCCACACATCAAACCGCGACCCATCTCGCACAGCTTTGGCAACGCCCAGTGGAATGGAAATAAGGTACGACACCATGGTCATCCAAATACCCAGCGAAATCGAGACAGGCAATTTGTCTTTGATAAGATCAACCACGGGCACATCTTTAAAATAGCTATCTCCAAAGTCAAACGTCAGATAACTTTTCATCATGATATAAAAACGGATATGGGCTGGTTTATCAAAGCCAAATTGCTTTTCTAATTGTTTGATAAATTCAGGATCTAAACCTTGTGCACCGCGATACTTTACCCCGCCGCCGCCATCGTTAGCGCCAGAACCAGCCCCTCCAACTTCACCACCGCCGCCGCCAATGCGCGCCGTTGCGCTCACATCTGTGCCGTTGATTTGGGCGATCACCCGTTCCATCGGGCCGCCAGGCGCAAATTGGATAATAACAAAGGCAACAAACATAATGCCAAATAATGTTGGGATCATGAGTAAAAGTCGCTTGAGAATATATGCGCCCATATGGAATTGATTCGCTTGTTGTTAGGTTGGTTGATTTGTAGCATCCAGATCAAACGTCATACAAGGCTTGACTTGCATGACGATAATTTGATCGCCTTGAAATGTTCAAACGTCATACAAGGCTTGACTTGCATGACGATAATTTGGTCGGTAGATTACGGACTCGTATTCAAAGCTTTGGCTTTTTCCGCATCAATCCACCAAGTATCAAACACCGCACGGTTAAATTTTGGTTTAGTCGCGGGGCGGCCAAATTTGTCCCAATGGGCAATGTTATGAGAGGCTTTATACCAATGGGGCACCCAAATATATTCAGCCCGTAAAACCCGGTCAAGAGCCCGTGCCGCCACGTTTAGCGCATCACGGCTTTTAGCTTGCGTCAAAATATCGATCAATTTGTCGACGGCGGGGTTTTTCAACCCTGAGAGGTTAAAAGTCCCGCGTGCATCGGCAGACTTTGAGCCGAAAAACCCACGCAGTTCCACGCCAGGTGTTTGGTTCATAGTGTAGCGTTGCGATACAATATCAAAGTCAAAGTTTTTGAGCCGTTGTTGGTATTGAGCCGCTTCGACATAGCGAATTTTGGCATCTACGCCCAAGAGTTTCAAATTACGCACAAACGGTGAAATGATACGTTCAAAACTAGGTGAATAAATTAAAAATTCGGCAGTCAGGGGCTGGTTTTTTTCGCTCACCCGCTTACCATTGCGCAGCTCCCAACCCGCTTGGGTCAGTAATTGTGAGGCAAGGCGCAGGTTCTTGCGATCTTGGCCAGAGCCATCGCTAACGGGCGGTAAGACAGCATCGCCAAAAACTTCAGGCCGAACTTTATCGGCGATCGTTTTGAGCAGTTCGCGTTCTTTTGGTGGCATTTTCTTTAATGCCTTCATATCCGAATTTTCAAAGAAAGATTGTGTGCGTTTGTATTGGTTAAAGAACAGGTTTTTATTGGTCCATTCAAAATCAAAGGCTAAACCAAAAGCCTTGCGTGTACGCACATCTTGATAGATTTTGCGCCGCATATTTAAAAAGAAACCTTGCGCGCCTGATGCATTAGCATCGGGTAAAACGAGCTTTTTTACCCGCCCATCATTAACCGCTTTAAAATCATAAGCTGTTGCCCATGATTTGGAGGTAAATTCTTCGCGTAAATCCAAAAGGCCTGATTTGAGTGCTTCAAACTCGGATGTTCGATCACGGAAATATAAAAGCTTAATGATAGAAAAATTGTGCCGCCCAACGTTTACGGGCAAACCCTTTGCCCAATAATCCGCGCGCAATTCATAGGTGATGTGCTGGCCTTGTTTTACATCAACAACCTTGTATGGCCCCGAACCAAGCGGTGGTTTTAGGCTGGTTTTACTGAAATCGTTCTTGGTGTAATAAGCTTTGGAAAGAACGGGAAGTAGAGCGATTATCATCGGCAAATCGCGAACATTTTTGCCTTTAAATCGATATTTTACCGTCAAAGGGTCAATGGCTTTTGCTGAAACCACATCGCGAATATCAATTTTAATGCGTTCATGGCCCTTATCTTTTAAGAGCCGAAATGTACCAACCACGTCAGCGGCTGTTAAGGCGGTGCCGTCTGAAAACTTGGCTTGCGGTCGCAACTTAAACGTCACGCTCATTTTGTCATCTGCAACATCAGCAGATTGCGCGACAAGTCCATATATCGCATCAGGTTCATCAAAAGCGCGAACCATCAAGCTATCAAATAACAGTTCAAGTTTTTGCGCTGATTCTCCTTTGAGAATATAGGCGTTTAAACTATCAAAAGTCGTGCGCCCCTCGGTGCCAACCGTAGTAAGTTTACCACCCTTTGGCGCATTGGGGTTGGTGTAGTCAAAATGGGTAAAATCTTTTTTGTACTTCAATTCACCAAAAGCAGAAAGGCCGTGACTTGGTTGGGCAAAAGCGCTGCCTGATAACAAGATGCACCCCGTTAGCGCGCCTATTGTGGTTTTTAGTAAGCCGTTCATTTTGCAGCCTCAGTTTCGGCCGCTTTGGCCTCATCCCACCACCAGATGTTTGGGAATCCGTTTGAATAGTCAGGCATATTGTCAGGTTTGCCAAAGCGGTTCCAACGCAACGTGCGATCATAAGGAATGTGCCACATGGGTACGACGAAATGATGAGCAAGCAAAACGCGATCTAGGGCGCGGCTCGCCGTGATTAAGTCCGCACGGTTTTTTGCAAAAATCAACCGCTCAACTAAGCTATCAATGGCCTTGTCCTTAATGCCGATAAGGTTACGACTGCCTTCTTTATCAGCTGCCTTTGAACCCCAAAAATCGCGTTGCTCATTGCCAGGTGATAAGCTTTGGCGAAAAGAACCAACAATGCAATCATAATCAAACTGCTGTACTTTTCGGGTGTATTGCGAGGTATCCACGGTGCGAACACTGGCTTTGACACCCAAAAGTTTCAGCTGCTTGATGTAAGGCAAGACGATCCGTTCAAACGCTGGAGATATGAGTAAAATCTCAAACTCCATACGAACACCGTCTTTAACAAGAATCCGATCTTTACCTGTTTTCCATCCCGCCTGTCGCAAAAGTATCGAAGCTTGACGCAAATTATTGCGCACATCGCGCGGCGTGTTCACAACAGGGTTTTTAAATTCTTTGGTAAAAACCTCATCGGGAATTTGACCGCGCAGGGGTTCTAATATCTTCAATTCTGCGGCATCGGGCAACCCGCTTGATGCAAGTTCTGAATTAGAAAAATAGCTATCTGTGCGCTTGTACTGTCCAAAGAAAAGGTTTTTGTTTGACCATTCAAAATCAAATGCGAAGTTAAAGGCTTGCCGTACGCGGGGGTCTTGGAATATTTTTTTGCGCGTATTAAAAACAAAAGCCTGCATGCCTTGGCCATTTTTGAGCATAATTTCCTCTTTTATGACGCGGCCTTTTTTTAAGGCTGGAAAATCATACTGGGTGGCCCAAATTTTTGAATTGTTCTCAACACGCCAATCATATTGGTCGCCCTTAAATGCTTCGACGGCAACACTTTGGTCACGGAAATAAAGTTCTTTGATCTCATCAAAGTTATTTTGCCCGATATTTACCGGCAATTCTGCTGCCCAATAATCTTTGACCCGCTCAATGACAATCCAATCGCCAGTTTTTGAGTCTTTGATTTTATAAGCACCATTGCCGAGAATGGGCTCAAGTGAGATTTTTTTGATGTCACGATCTTTACCGTTGGCTTTTTTTCCGTCCCACCATTTCTTGGACAGGATGTTCAGTTGCGCGGTAATTTGCGGTAGCTCTTTATTTCCCTTGCCACTAAAGAAGAAGGTGACTTCTCCATCGCCTGTTTGTTCAGATTTTGTGATGTTGCGATAATAGGCGTTGTAACCTGGGTGCGCCGACTTTAGAGCTTGCATGCTAAATATAACATCTTCAGCTGTGATCGTACTGCCATCGTGAAAGCGCGCTTTTGGGTTCAGTTTAAACGTCACAGATGAAAAGTCATCGGGGTGTGAAATGTGGCTAGCAATGAGGCCATACATTGTGCTGGGTTCATCAAGGGCGGACGAAAACAAAGTATCAAAGGTGCTGCTGACTAAACTGGCCGCTGAACCTTTAAACGTGAACGGGTTTAAATTATCAAAAGCCCCAATCCCGTATTGCCTGATTTTCCCAAGCTTTGGTGCTTGCGGATTGACATAATCAAAATGTTTAAACCCAGCTGGATATTTGGTTTCCCCAAATAAAGATAACCCATGTCGCCAGTCTTTGCTCTGCGCTTTCAAAATAGAAGGAGCGGCTAATCCTGAGAAAGGAACAACAGCAACTCCAGCGGTGAGTTGCAGGGCGCGACGACGAGAAATTTTATGCAAAATGACAAACCTTTTTTGTTTCTTACTAGAGCGTTTCATTATTATTTGTTGAGCAAACACGGCATGAAACGCAAGACTATCAATATTCTAGCTAGAGCCAGTTTGGTGCAATCTAAACCAGACCGACTCTAGCTGGCATCATGGCACAAAAAAACACTGACGAAAGCCCCGTCAGTGTCTTTATAGTGTTTTAAACGCGTGAAATCTTTGTAATATAGGCGTAATATAGGCAGGGTTAAGCGTATTAACGCTGGATTGTACCCGCTTTTTACTTAAGTGATTTCAGATAAACGATAACTGCAGCTTGTGCGGCAGGTTTCTTCAACTTGAAGGTCATTTTTGACTTTCCACCAAGGTAACCCTTTGGATCAGAGATAAATTTAGCAACTTTTTCTTCTGTCCAGTTGCCGATTTCAGCTTTTTTTGCAGTCATACCTGCAGAATATTTGAAATCTTCAACAGATCCAGCAGCGCGACCAATGAGGCCAAATAGGTTTGGTCCAACTTTGTTTTTGCCACCTTTTTCAGCCGTATGGCATGCAGCGCACTTTTTGAAGCCTTTTTGACCAGCTTCAACCGTTGCTTTGGCTAAAAGAGCTGAGAAATCAACAGCTTTTGGCGCATCTTCTTTTTTAGCTTCTTTTTTCTCAGTTTTTTCTGCATCAGGTAGTTCGACAGTCATACCCATTTTTTCAGGTTTTTCAACGTGATAAATAATGGCGCTGACTTGTTTCAAGCCAAGAACTAACAACAAAGTTCCAAGTATCGCCCCGGCGATCTTATTTATGGTAAAACTATGCATAATTACTGTACCATCCCTCTTTCAAATCAATAAAAGGCTTAATCGCCCATTTGACACATTAAACTTTGCGCGAAACTAATTGTTTCTTATACGACATTCAATACGTATAAGGGTAAAATGTTCAATTTGCCGCGCTATTTGCCACGTATTTGGAAAGTACAATGTCGATAAATACCCCAAATCCTAATAATACAATTGTAATTATACCAGCTCGCATGGCCTCAACCCGTTTACCTGGCAAGCCATTGGCTGATATTTGCGGCATGCCGATGATCGCTCAGGTTTGGCAACGCGGTATTGAAGCAAAGATTGGCAAGGTCCTTGTTGCTGCTGGCGAAGATGAAATCGCCAGCGCAATTCGAAAAGTTGGTGGTGATGCGATTCTAACTGATGCCAATTTGCCCTCTGGCTCTGATCGCGTGGCCCAAGCACTCAATATGCGCGACCCTGATCGACAGTTTGAATTTATCGTCAATCTGCAAGGTGATTTGCCCACCATTGACCCTAAAGCCATTCGGGCCTGTTTGGGGGCATTTTTGACCTATGATGCTGACATCACCACATTGGTGGCAAAAATTGATAATGAAGAAGAATTGAGCAATCCAAACGTTGTTAAAGCCATGACCAAGTTTGCCCAAGGCGCGTCCACTGCCATTGCAACAGACTTTGTCCGCGAAATTCCAGACCAGACTCCACCGCCATTTTGGCACCACATTGGCATTTATGGCTATCGCCGCGAGGCGCTTGAAAAGTTCATTGGCCTGCCTGTAAGCGCGCGAGAAAAGTCACGCTCATTAGAACAAATGCGCGCCCTTGATAACCAAATGACGATTGCCGTATCGCGGGTTGATGTCGTGCCTTTTGGCGTGGACACCCCACAAGATCTTGCTATTGCCCGTGAAGTCATTGCACAACACAACCAACAAAATTCAAGTTGAAGAGAGAAAACCGTTGAGTAAAAAGAAAATATCTTATCAGGGCGAGCCTGGCGCAAATTCCCATATCGCATGCAATGAGCAATATCCAGATTACCAAGCCGTTGCTTGTCGCACATTTGAGGATGCTTTTGCCGCGATTGAAAGTGGTGATGTTGAATTGGGTATGATCCCGATTGAAAATTCGGTTGCAGGCCGCGTGGCTGATATTCACCACCTTTTACCGCAGTCTGATTTGAACATTATCGGTGAATATTTTTTACCTATTCATCATCAAATGCTCGGCCTTAAAGGGGCAAAGCTTGCTGACATAAAATCAATCCACAGCCATATTCACGCGCTTGGTCAGTGTCGTAACATCATCAATGATATGGACTTGCAAGCTGTAACAGAGGTTGATACTGCAGGTGCTGCGCGCTGGCTTTCACAAGAAGGCGATAAAACCCAAGCATCTATTTCATCAACTTTGGCAGGGCAAATTTATGGCCTTGATGTTCTAAAAGAAAATATCGAAGATGCCGAACACAACACAACACGTTTTGTCGTTTTAGCTAAAAATGGTGCGCGTGCAAAACAAGGTGATGGTAAAATTGTCACCAGTTTTGTATTTCGTGTGAACAACGTGCCTGCAGCTCTTTATAAGGTCATGGGTGGGTTTGCCACCAACGGCATCAACATGACCAAATTAGAGTCTTATCAAATTGATGGCCGTTTTACCGCCACGCAATTTTACGCTGATGTTGAAGGCCACCCCGATGATGAAGGGCTGAAGTTTGCGATGGAAGAGCTTGAGTTTTTTACAGACTTCTCGCGTATTCTTGGTGTTTATAAAGCTGGCGAACTACGCGATCAGCTAACCTAAAATTGAACCAATAGTCAGCGATACGGCAAAATCTGCAGCAACAATAGCGGCCGATAACCCCATTGGTGTGCCTAGGGCTTTGCTGGTGATATACCATTCAAAATAAAGCGTGATGAACAACAACATGAAGATCAAGAACGTACCAGCCCGTGGGTTGGTAAGTCCTGCTGCGATCAATACTGATGGAATAGCCATGATTATCATGGCCAAAACCGTTGTCCAATTAAACACCGTAACATAGCGTGCGTAGTGCTTTTCGCATGATAATGCCCGCATCATGAAAAGCGCAACTATGGGCCATATAACCCATTGGACACACAGGCTAATCAACGACTTTATAGCAGAAAAATCTTTTGGCTCACCGCCTGATGCCGCGCTCCAATCGGTGCTAGAAGCAAACAAATAAATTGGAATGATTAAAACAATGGCACTAAATGAGCGCCAAAACCCGTCGCTGGTTTGGTTAAACTGCTCAAGGCCTTTTTCATCTCGCATCAAGAGTGCAAACGCACCAGACAATGAATTTGTTGCCTCTTGAAACCAACTGA
>Ga0256834_1002968_pt1 | contig 10360 bp, 12 predicted proteins | sample 4281140metaG_FD_190536 | JGI IMG/M metagenome (GOLD analysis project Ga0256834, IMG submission 190536) | Hydrothermal vent microbial communities from East Pacific Rise, Pacific Ocean - 4281-140 | ecosystem: Environmental > Aquatic > Marine > Hydrothermal vents | place: Pacific Ocean: East... | reverse complement strand
ACAGACTTTGGATTATGACAAGAATGCAGTTCAGTTTTAAAATAATATGTCAATAGATGCAGGGTCGGTTCACCGACCACAAGATTAAGGTCGGTGAACCGACCCTACGTGAAGGAATATGATGAAAGCATCAAACATTACAAAAGTGGTAAACAGCCTTATAGATAGAAAATTACCTGTATTCATCTGGGGAGCACCGGGGATCGGAAAATCTTCTATCGTTAAAAAGATCGCTAAAGATAAAAAACTTGAGTTCATTGATTTGCGTCTTTCCTTGTTGGATCCTACAGATCTTAAAGGAATTCCGTTCTTCAATGCAGAGACCAAAGAGGGTGTATGGGCAAAGCCCAGTTTTCTGCCTTCTTTAGAGGGGTCTAAAGGTATTTTGTTCCTAGATGAGATCAATACAGCACCTCCGGCAGTCCAGGCATCTGCCTATCAACTGATACTTGACAGAAGGGTAGGGGAGTATGAACTGCCTGAAGGATGGAGCATTGTGGCTGCGGGAAACCGTGAAAATGACCGTGGAGTCGTCTATAAGATGCCGCCTCCGCTTGCAAACCGTTTTGTACACTTTGAAATGGAAGTTGATTTCAACGACTGGAAGACCTGGGCATACGCTGCGAAGATAGAGAGTACTATCATTGCTTATTTAGCCTATGACAAATCAATGCTTTTTACCTTTGATGCCACATCCAATGAGAAATCCTTTGCAACACCAAGGTCATGGGAATATGTTGACAGTATTATAAAATCCGGCATCGAAGCAGAACTGATCTTAGACAGTATCAGTGGTGCTGTCGGGCGTGAAGCGGCTATCGGGTATTTGAGTTTCAAGAAGGTCATGAAAGATCTTCCTGATCTGAATAGGATACTTAACGGTTCTTTACGGGAGTTGGAAGAAGAAGACTCTAAAGTGATGATAGCACTTGCCATCGGTCTGGTCAATGCCTTGATCGAGAATCCAGGTGAAGAGGCCATAGATAACGTTTTAAACTTTTCACTGCTGCTTCCCGGAGAGTTCTCCATTATGCTGGTCAAAGATATGCAGCAGAACAGTATTGATGTTGAAGGTTCAGAAGCGTGGGGAGAGTGGGTAAGAAAGTTTGCTTACCTTTTAGCCTAACACAAAGAACAGAGTAGAGGGGAGTGCCCGGAAAGGGGACTTCCTTTTTTAGGTACACTTCAGCCCTAAGATAAAACCATATTTTCCTCACTAAAAAAACAATTCTACCACAGCGGAAACAGGACATAGTTCAAACTTCAAACAGTCCCAGTTTACTCACATATATCTTACTATTTACGCATTACTACATTTATGTTTTAGTTGTAGTAACTTTATTTAACGGTATACAGAGAAGAGGATATTGAGTTATTTTGTAGCATAAAATAGTCCCATGTAAAGGGGATGAGAGCCATTTGTAGTAATTTTTTATAAATTACTACAAAGTACTTGACATTTGTAGTAACATTATGTATAATGCATTTAGAAGTTTGAGATATTTCATATTTTGAATATTTTTCAAACAGTTATGTTTAATAAAAATAGAGGGTAAAATGCCGATCAGAACAATTAACGATAAGCGATATAAAGGTGTGAGTGAGCTGTATCGCAAATCAGATGGGCAGGTTACCGGTTATTATGTTACCTATAGAGATATTGACGGTAAACCGATTAAACGTAGAGTTGATGCTTCCGGCAGAGATGAAGCCTTACTCAAACTGGTAGAGATCAAACAGGATATTGAATCAAAAAAAGAGGGGAACAGCATGAGTGTTACACTTCCGAAAGCAGTAAAAAAAGTCTTGGTGAAAGAGGTTGGATCAGATAAGGTTTCTACTGTTCCCACAAAAAAAACAATGCAGGAGTACCAGCAGATCATTTCTGAGTACAACGGTGTTGCAGTCGTTTCTTTCATCGATATCGTTGCTTTTGACGATATTAATATCCTTTACGGGTATGAAACAGGTATGCGTATTGTAGATGTCATGCAGACGATCATTGATGATACATTACAAGAGATGCGGGTAAACGGTTTGTTTCAAAAGTATGGTGTTGAGACATTCTCTTATGATCTTTATCATGTCTATGCAGACAAACTGTGTTTATTTATAAGAAACGACCTGAACCATCGTCTATTGGATCTCATCGTTAAAACGTTATTAACAAAGATATCAAATTATCACTTTAATATCTCAGATGGTAATCATATCCATATCAATGCTACATTCGGTACAACCAAAGCAGAGAGTTCAGAGAGTCTTATTTATGCAGAGAAAGCACTTAAGGAAGCAAAAAAATTCCAAAACAGCTATATCTACTATGACAGTTATTCTATGAATAAGAATGATCCTGCGGCGAATAAAGTTTATGAAACATTGATCGACAATATCAAAGGATCGAAAGTAACTCCTTATTTTCAGGGGATCTTTTCTACAGAAGAGTCTACAGTTCCTTACAAATTTGAAAGTCTTATGAGACTGATGGACAGTGACGGACGTGTACTTTCTCCAGTGATCTTCATGGAAAAATCAAAAGAGTACCGTCTCTATACACAGTTGATGATGCAGATGATCGACAAGGTCTTTGACGTCATGGTAGGCAATGATGTTGCTGTGACACTGAATCTCTCTTATATCGATATTAACAATGCAGAACTTTGTGACAAACTGATGTCAAAAGTGAAGCAAACGAAGGTCGGTAAGCGTTTGACCATTGAAATCGTTGAAAGTGAGCAGATCCAGGATCTTGAAATGGTCAACGAATTTATTTTTGCACTTAAAAAATCCGGTGTCATGATCGCTATTGATGATTTTGGCAGCGGTTTTTGCAATTTTGACAACATAATAAAACTGGATGTCGATTATGTTAAATTAGACGGTTCACTGGTTTCAAAGATACATGATAAGAAATATAGAATGATCTTGGAGAATATGGTGAAGATCTGTAATGATCTTGGTATCAAAACGATCGCTGAATATATCAGTGACGAGAGTATCATGGAATTGGCAATAAGTATAGGTGTTGATTATTTGCAGGGATTCCATTTGCATCAACCGGAACAGTGGGATCGTGTGTGTGAATCATTTAACTTGAAAGGAGGTACAAATGCATAATAATATAGATAAACTCATTGACATTGCGGAGTTAAATACTGTAAAGTCCGATATTTCTTTATTGAGGGAATTACTTTTTTCAGATGATATTACCGAAACAAAAAACAGATTATGGATATTTAAACATAAACTCAGTAATCAGGAAATATTTAATGATTTTGGATTTTTGGTCAGTATAAGAATTTCAGAATATAGTGCTATTTTGAAAGAATATGATTCAAATGTTGGAAATAAACTGCTGAAACTGGTCAGTGATTTTATGATCGATTATATGAAAGAACATCAGCAGGATCATGAGATCGTACGTTATACAGAAGACAATTTTTTGATTTTCATGTATGGCATGAATGAAGATGAAGTAGAAGAACAGATAGCCAACATGCAAAAAGAGATGTCAAACTATACATTCAAGCACCGGAACAAGGTGTTCCAGCTGACATTCTACTCTGCTGTGATGCAATATATCAAAAATGAATCGTTCTCATCCGTGCTTGATCAGCTGGATGAAAAGCTTTTTCATCAATAAGAAGTATGGTTTAGATCAAACCGAGTAACGCGATAAAGAGGACAGGAGGTGTAATGACCAGTCCTACTTTCATATATTCTCCCCATCCGATCTTCACCCCTTTCTGTGCCAGTACATGCAGCCAGAGCAGGGTGGCCAATGAACCTATTGGTGTCATTTTCGGTCCCAGGTTCGCACCGAGAATATTGGCATAGACAAGTGCCTCATTCCCGGCATATCCTACTTTATCGATGGCAATATCCATGATCATAATGGTTGGCATATTGTTCATGACTGCGGAGATCACGCCAGAGAGGAACCCTGTACCTATGATGGCAATGGCTTCTCCCTGATGGCTGAGGCTCTCGATCCATGATGCAATGACATCTGTCAATCCGGCATTCTTAAGCCCATAAACGACCACATACAGTCCGATACTGAACCAAACAATTTGCCATGGTGCTGCTTTGATCGTCATGATCGGTTTTACAGCTTTATAGTGGTTGGCGATGGCAAGGAAGACCAAGGCTCCACCCAGAGCGAATACGGAGATAGGCAGATGGTAATGATCCCCAATGAAATAGCCGACCATTAAAAGTGCCAAAAAGAACCATGAAATTTTGAACATGGTTTGGTTTTTGATGACAGATGATGGTTCAGGAAGTTCCGAGACATCCACAGTTAAAGGAATATCTTTACGGAAGTAGATCCATAAAATAGCAATGGAAGCGAAAATACTCAATAAGTTTGGCAGGAACATATGTTTGGCATACTCAACAAACCCGATGTTGAAATAGCCTGCGGTAACAATATTGGTCAGGTTGGAAATGACGAGGGGGTTAGAAGCAGAGTCGCCTATGAATCCTCCTGCCATTAAAAAGGCAAAGATCGCCAGAGGTTTCATTTTGAGGTACTTCATCTTAGCCAACAGGATCGGTGTGAGGATGAGTGCTGTACCGTCATTGGCAAAAAAAGCTGCCACCAACGCACCGAGTATCAAAATGTAAACGAACATTTTGATACCTGAACCTCCGGAGAGTTTAGCCATTTTTATGGCTGCCCATTCAAAAAATCCGATCTCATCGAGTACCATAGAGAGGATAATGATCCCAATGAAAGCCAGTGTTGCATCCCAGACGATGTCTATTACGGTGATGACATCCTGAAAACTTACCACACCGATGATCAGTGCAATGACAGCACCTGTGACCGCAGTGGTACCTATCTGAAGACCTTTGGGCTGCCAGATGACAAAAAGCAGGGTGACAAGAAAAAGAGCGGAGGCTAAGAACATTAGTTGATCACCTTGGATCTTGCTAACGCAGCTTCTATCTCTTCTTTACTGACTTCTCCGGAAAGATCAAGATGAACTTCTCCGTCTTCTCCTGAAACTTGCATGTTGTTGATCTTCTTTTTGGTCTCATCTGTCATACATTCGCAGGAACCTGTTTTACAGTTTTCTACCATCGTGATGATATTCTTTTTTTCTACCGCACCGGTAAAAGCAATTTTTACACCGTCTGTTGTTTTAAATACATTTTTATTCATTTGAGTTCCTTTGCAATAATAGGTAATAGTTTTTCTCTGATCTTTTCAAGTGTGTCTTGAAATGCTTCATACGCTTTTCCATCCGGATCTTCAAATGAAATATGCAGGGTCTTGACCGCTTTAGGGAAGACAGGGCAGGTTTCTTTGGCATTGTCACACACGGTGACCACAAGGTCATAGTCATTCTCTATGACGGTATCAAGCGTCTTGGAATGGTATTTTTCATCCCAGATACCGGCTTCTTCCAATACTTTCTTAGCATTGGGGTTGACCTTGCCTGATGCTTTCACACCCGAAGAGTCTGCAGAGATACCGTTAAGTTCAGCATTGATGAGTGCTTCGGCAATGATACTTCTGCAAGAGTTTCCTGTACAGAGTATGAGTACTTTTTTACGATTCGGCATTTAGTGCCTCACTGTACTTAACTTTAGTTCTTGTATCCATAGTTTATTCCTGAGTTTTATTTGAGGAAGTATAGCAGAAGAATTTTAATATATCAATATATCTTGATATGGAAATGAGAGGAGCACTGTTAATAATACATAGTTACTGCACAGAGTCGCAGTATACTGTAAAAAAAGGAGGTATACTCCCATGGCAATTACATTAAATCATACGATCATTAATGCCAAAGACAATGTACTCTCAGCACAATTTTATGAACGGATCTTTGGTTTTACCTTTGTACAGGAGTGGGGACACTTTGCGGTGCTGAAAGTGAATGAAACCCTGACCTTTGATTTCTTGACTAAAGAGAGATTCTCGAGACAACATTATGCCTTTAAAGTCTCCGAGAAAGAATTTGATGAGATATTTGAACGGATCAAAAAGGAACATATCGCTTATGGTAGTGATCCTTATGACAGGGAAAATATGAAGATAAATCATCACAATGGTGGAAGAGGTGTCTATTTTCCTGATCTGGATGGACATATTTTGGAGATCATTACTAAAGATTATGTTTTAGACTGAGAAATACAATTTTCTGAAAGGATATTTCATGTTTTTTGTAAAGAAGGAAGAAATAGATCAAAGCTGTACCGTGGGTTCCGTCACAGAAGCACATAACTGCTGTACGGCACAACCCAAAGGTAAAGCAGAATGTCCGGAATGCCATAGTCTTGCAAAAGGTGTGTTGGGAAAAACCCTGGCACACCTTTTAACAGAGAAGACGAAGTCCCGGTTTGCATGTCTGGACGGTTTTCATTATTGTAAAACGCCTGTATGTAAGACAGTCTATTTTAGAGACAACGCTGTTTTGACACAGGATGACCTCACTGTTACGGTGGGAGTGAAAGAAGGTGCAGTACCGGCAACAGTATGTTATTGTTTTGACTGGACAAAAGAGAAGATCAAAGGAGAATTGGAAAAAAACGGATCCACAACAGCGCTTGAAGATATAAAAAGAAAAATGGAAAATCCCGGATGTGCCTGCGAGATCCTTAACCCCAGCGGCGGATGCTGTCTGGGAGATGTAGCTAAAGTGATCAAAGTGCTGAGTCCGTATATATCACAGAAGCAAAGGAATTTAATGAAATTTAAAATACGCTCTGCTTTAACAATGCTGATATTTATTTGTATTGCATTCTTGGGAATTCCATCAGCATTATCTGCGCAGATGAAAAATACAGTCAAGTCACAGCAACTACCAACTGAAAATGAAATGATAGTAGCTTATTATGGACGTCCCGGTGTCTCTACAATGGGTGTACTTGGTAGATACAGTATTGAATCGATCATCCCGATCATTCAATCAAAAGCCAATGAATATAAAAAAGCAAGTGGCAATCCAAATGTTGTGCCCGGATTTGATATTGTATATGATATGGCTACCATACATCCCGGGAAAAATAAAAAATATATAAGTACCCTTTCCAGTCAAAAATTAATACCCTATATCCATGCAGCGAACAAACATGGTTTTGCACTTTTTCTTGATCTTCAACTGGGGAAGAAGACGCCTGTACAATCTGTCAGGTCGGTACTTAAGTATTTGAAATACAAGAGCGTACATATAGCGATCGATCCTGAGTTCAGTGTTCATGGAATAGATGTTCGGCCAGGTAAGGTCATTGGCCATATTACAGCTAATCAGCTAAATAGGGCACAGGAAGCAATGAGTCATTATATAAAAAAACATGGCATTAAAGGGAAAAAGATCCTCATTGTACATATGTTCAGACACACAATGCTTACATATAAAAAAGATATTAAAACGTTTGATAATATCAATCTTGTGTTTAATCTGGATGGATTTGGATCAGCAGGACTAAAAGTATCCATCTATAACAGCATATATACAAAAAGTATATCAAACAAAGTCGCAAGTGGATTTAAACTCTTTTTCAAACAAGACAAACCTTATTTGATGACTCCCCGGCAAGTTCTTGGCTTGGAATCTGTTAACGGTGAACGGATCAGGGAAGCACCTAAATACATTAATTATCAATAAGTTGGATATAGGATATCTAGCGCGTACATCCATTTTTTAAAACTGGGATATCCATTTCCAGATAAGAGATCTCTTTGAGGACATTTTGTCTAAAGGCATCCAACGGGGAGCGGATAGCATAGTAGGCCCAGCGACCTTTTCTTTCTACTTTGAGGAAACCTGCCTCTTTGAGTATCTTGAGGTGGCGCGAAATACGCGACTGTATCATGCCAAAAGAATTTTCGATGTCACAAACACAGACGGCACCATTTTCATTGATAAAACGCAGTATGGTAAGACGTGTTTCATCATTCAGTGCGCCGATAGTTTGTAAAAAAGTTTTCATGATCCCTCTCTGTTATCGTATATCAGCTTTGTTTCTGAACTTGACATGATTTTTCTCTATATCAACATGGAAAAGAAAATTTCCCCACTCCAAAGTATTGTTCATGTCAGGCATGAGAGTCAGATTCTCCATAAATGCCTTTTCATCTTTCTCTCTGTAGTAGAATGAGCCAAAAAGTTCATTTGTATCCAAGTCATGGGTTTCGGCTATCTCGTATGCAGATTCAGGCAAGATGGACGGTATCCAGCCTCTTTCTATAGCCTGTTCCTCTTGTGCGGCTGCTTTAGAATCATATTTGTTGATCTGCACATCACCAAAATAGTGTGTCAGTATGAAATAGACTGCAACAAAGAAGAGCAGCATAGCAAGTAATATTTTTTTCATTGTTTTTTCTCCATATTATTTATTTTTATGTAACAGTAGAAATAATCCAAGGGAAGCAGCAGAGACCAGAATGATGGATGCTCCTGAAGTCAGATTATAGGTGTAAGAGAACCAGAGTCCTGTAAGGGTAAAGAGGGTGGCGATCAACCCCGATATAAACATCATACTCAGTAAAGATGTAGAGAGCTTTTCAGCAATATAGACAGGAATGGTCAGCATGGCAATGACCAGGATCAGTCCTACCACTTTAATAGCGACAACGACCGTCAGTGCAGAGAGTATGAGGATCAGTGTATAGAAAAATCTGACATTCACTCCTCTCAGTTTGGCATACTCACTGTCGTAGGAGACGGCAAGTATATCTCTGTACCAGAAGGTAATGACAAAAACGATAATGGCGAGCAGGATAGCCATAAAATAGATATCTTCTGTGCCTACAGCCAAAATAGATCCGAAAAGGTAAGACATGAGGTCAACATTGTATCCGGGTGTCAGGTCTATGAATATGACACCAATAGCCATACCTACTGCCCAGATGAGTCCAATGAAAGTATCCATTCTGTGTCTTTTGTGCATGGTCAAAAAGGCTATGAGCATGGCAGCACCCACTGCAAAGAGTGATGCACCCATAAAAATAGGGAATCCAAAGTATACGGCCATACCAATGCCTCCGTAAGAAGCATGTGCCATGCCGCCTGCAAGGAAAACCATACGGTTGACCACAATGAGCGATCCTATGACCCCTGCAGCAAAGCTGACAAGTATTCCTGCGATCAATGCATGCTGGATAAATCCAAAGGAGAGTGCTTCGATCATTTTTTCTCCCTCCACGTTGCTGTATTTTCTTCATGTTCACAGCTTCCACAACTGTCAGAACCTAACATTTGAAGCAGTTCTATTTCACAGAAATGCTCTTCGTCTCCATGGGTATGGAAAGTAGATCTTTTATCTGAAATATCATGGTAGGAAAGTCTTTTGTTAATGTGTGCCGCTTTATTCGCGTACTCTAAAATGACAGAGATATCATGACTTACTACAATGATCGTAATGTTTTTGTTGAGCATTTTCAAAAGCTCATAAACCTCTTTTTGGCCTTTGATATCTATGCTTGACGTGGGTTCATCAAGTATGAGTATTTTCGGATGGGCACAGAGTGCTCTGGCTATCATGACCCTTTGTCTCTGACCACCGGAGAGTGAACCGATCTTGTTTTGGGCAAAATCCTGCATCCCGACTTGGGCGAGGGCACCCATGGCACAGGCTATCTCCTCTTTACCATAGCCGAAGAGGGGTGTTTTCTCTCCTACATGCCCCATCAGCACTACTTCAATGACCTTAATGGGGAAATCGGTATTGACATTGGTGTTCTGTGGAACATAACCGATGAGTGAAAGGTTCTTGCTGGGTGCTTCGCCAAAGATAGTGATCCGTCCCTGTTTGGGCTTTAGCAGACCCAGGATGAGTTTCAGAAGTGTTGATTTTCCTCCGCCGTTTGGACCGATGATCGCCAGGAAATCAAGTGTCTGCACATGGAGATTTATATTTTCTAATATTATATCTCTGTCATAGGCAAAAGAAAGATTTTCAATATCAATAACAGTGGGACTATTTTCCGGCGATGGCATCGGCGATCTTTATGAGGTTTTCTGACCAGTTTGCTGCAAGCGGAGAAACTTTAATGACTTTTATATCTAATTCTGAAGCCATGACTTTGGCCATACTGTCAGAAAATTCCGGTTGTGTGAAGATGGCTTTGATCTTTTCTTTTTTAGCTTCCTTAATGAGTTCGATCAACTCTCTGGGCTTAGGGCTTTTACCCTCCACTTCTACAGCAACCTGTTCTAAACCGTAAGCATGTGCAAAGTAACCCCAGGAAGGGTGAAAGACCATGAACCTCGTACCTTTTGGTATGTGCGAAAGAATGGATCTTATCTGCTTATCTGTCTGGTTTATATGCTCAATGAACTTTTCATAATTTACTTTGTAGTATGTGCCATTCTCAGGATCAACTTCTAAAAGTATTTCATAA
>Ga0256834_1002967_pt1 | contig 10361 bp, 9 predicted proteins | sample 4281140metaG_FD_190536 | JGI IMG/M metagenome (GOLD analysis project Ga0256834, IMG submission 190536) | Hydrothermal vent microbial communities from East Pacific Rise, Pacific Ocean - 4281-140 | ecosystem: Environmental > Aquatic > Marine > Hydrothermal vents | place: Pacific Ocean: East Pacific... | reverse complement strand
GAAAGTTTTTGAGTTGTGCCTGTCCGTTGCTTATGCGTCGCTCAGCAGAGATAAAGATATTTTTTCTAAAGACACTCCCTTTAAGCAGGAGCGGATTTTCCAAGCGAAGTTCTCGTAAAATATCATCAATGACACTCTGCGTTGCCGTTGCAGTAAAAGCAGCAATGGAGGTATTTGGAAAGTTGGCTTTGAGGTTGCCCAAAAGACGGTAATCATCACGAAACTCATGTCCCCATTGACTGATACAGTGCGCTTCATCTATGACAAAAAAGTTAATCTTTAAGGCGTGTAAAAAGCTCAGTGTTGCAGGGGAACTCAAACGTTCCGGTGAGAGATATAAAAACTTCACCATCCCCGCATAACACAGATCCATTATCTTATCACACTCCTGCATACTCTGAGCGGAGCTGAGCATCTCTGCTGCAATGTGTTGTGCTTTGAGGGCACTGACTTGATCTTGCATCAGTGCAATAAGTGGAGAGATAACAATAGTGATGCCGTTTTTCATCATAGTAGGGAGTTGAAAGACCAGTGATTTTCCACCACCTGTGGGTAGTATCATCAGCAGATCTCTGCCATCTAAAATGGCATCGACTCCCTCCTCTTGCAGCTCTCTAAAACTGTTGTGACCAAAAGTATCTTTTAAGATTTGCTTTTTGATTTTTTGGACCTAAAAAAAGCTTGCATAAAAAGCATCAAGATCATCCCAACTCTCTGGGTTTTCTTCTGCTTGCAAACGTTTTTCCTGTTTAAGTATATGAGAAACATAGCGTGCAAACATATCGGTCTCTATATTAACGCGGGTTCCCTGTTTATAGTTTTTAAAGAGTGTCTCTTTCATAGTGTGGGGAATAATAGTGAGACGGAAACTATCCCGTGTTACATCATTGACTGTAAGACTGACACCATCAATGGTAATTGAGCCTTTTGGAACAATGTAAGGAATATATTTTGTATCGACTTGTATAAAAACATCATAGGAGTTACCGTTGTTCTTTATTGCAGTAATAGTTCCTATTGTGTCTATATGTCCTTGGACAATATGTCCCTCAAAACGATCACCCATTGCCATAGCCGGCTCAATATGAACTTCATTTTTATAGTTCTCAATCGCAAGCAGTTTTTGACTCTCGGGGCTCAGTTCAACTGCAAAGCCGTCGTTTGTCACTTCAATGACTGTAAGACACGCTCCATTAATGGCTATAGAGTCACCAAGAGAGGCTTTGTATTTTGATTTGATTGTAAGTTTTGAGCCTGCAAAACTTTTAACAGTAGCTACTTCTCGTATAAGACCTGTAAACAAATTTTTCCTTTAAAAGACTATTTTTCCATCTTCTTGAAGATCACGAATGATCTTTTTGGCTTTTTCATGCCCTTTATAGGCTGCTTTTCTGCACAGATCAAGTGCTTTGTCATGATCTTCTTCGCAACCAACACCTTGATCATAGAGAAGTCCAAGGTTAAAAAGCCCCTCAGCAAGTTCGGCTTCAGCAGCACGAGAGAAGCAGATAAAAGAGCGTTTCTCATCACGCTCTACACCCAAGCCGTCTTTATAGAGAACACCAAGGTTGTTAAAAGCTGCCGCGTGTCCGCGTTTTGCGGCCTCTTCATACCAAAAAGCAGCCTCCGAGTAGTTTTGAACACAGCCAAGACCACGTTCAAGCATCAGAGCTACTTCATACATAGCAGGGGGAACTTCACGAGTTGCCGCTTGCATATGTAACTCGTGAGCTTTAAACATATCGTGTTCAACACCACCGACACCGTTTTCATATAAAATAGCAAGATTAAAAAGAGCGTAGGGCTGTTTCGCCTCTGCTGCTTTTGTGTAGAGCTCAAGTGTTTTTGCCTCATCGACTGCACACCCTTGTCCCATCTGGTGCATATATCCAAGTGATGTCATGGCATCGACATTGCCCTGATCTGCCAACTCTGAGTAGAGTTTATATGCTTTTTCATAATCTTTTGCATTGTATGCAGCATGTGCTTCTTTTATCATTCTCTCAACTTCACTTAAAAAATTTGATTAATTCTTTTATATTCTATGCAAATGATACACAAAAATGATAAAATTCCATTTAAAGTTCAGGGTTAGATACAATTTAGAATATATCTCTCATTGAGGACAAATTGATTTTTTTCACGATATTTTCCTATTAAAAATGCAAAACTCGCTTCGCTCAGACAGTTGTATTTTTGCCTGCGGCACATAGAAAAATATCTAAAAATCAATAGCCTTGCTTTGATATATATTCTAAATTGTAGCAGTCTAGCAAGAGGATAAGAGATGAATTATGATGTAATAGTAGTAGGTGGTGGTCATGCCGGTATTGAAGCAGCACTCGCTGCTGCTCGTAGAGGAAAAGAGACACTGCTTGTCTCTATGCTTGCTGAAAATGTAGGGGCTACTTCGTGTAATCCTGCTATTGGTGGGCTTGCAAAGGGGCATTTGGTACGTGAGATCGACGCACTTGGCGGTGAGATGGGACTCATTACGGATGAGGCAGGGATTCAGTTTCGTGTGCTTAATCAGACTAAAGGTCCGGCAGTTCGTGGAAGTCGTGCGCAGATCGATATGGATAAGTACCGTATTATAGCGCGTAATAAAATTTTACAAACATCAAATCTCAATCTTGCCCAAGATACGGTAGAGTCTTTGATCATTGAAAATGGTGAGGTTAAGGGTGTAAAGACGGCGCTTTTAAATGAGTACTTTGCACCAAAAGTTATCATTACAAGCGGGACATTTTTAAACGGGATCATTCACATTGGGGAAGTGCAACAGGTGGGTGGTCGTTTTGGTGAGCAGACAAGTGTGGGGCTCTCGGCTTCACTCAAAGATGATGCAGGATTGACAATTGCACGTCTTAAAACAGGTACTTGTGCTCGTATTGACAGCTCTACAATTGACTTTTCTGTGATGGAGGAACAAGGTGGTGATGCACTGCCAAATCCTTTCTCATTTAGAACAGACAGAGAAGAGTTTAGAAAGACAAAAAAGCAGCTTCCGTGTTACATTGCTTATACAAATGAAGAGACACACAACATCATTGAGTCAAACTTCTACCGTGCGCCACTTTTTACAGGGCAGATAGCAGGAAAAAGTCCGCGTTACTGTCCATCTATTGAAGATAAAATAGAGAAGTTTCCTGAAAAAGAGCGTCATCACCTCTTTATAGAGCCACAGACAATGGAAAATACAGAGTGTTATATCAATGGTCTCTCAACTTCATTGCCACCGGAAGTACAACGGGATATGGTTCACTCTGTAAGAGGTATGGAGAATGCAAAAATAGTCCGTTACGGTTATGCTATAGAGTATGATTTTGTTGATCCTAGAGAGCTTAAACACTCTCTTGAGACCAAAAAAATAAAAGGGCTCTACCTTGCAGGGCAGATCAACGGAACAACCGGTTATGAAGAGGCTGCTGCACAAGGTATTATGGCGGGGATCAATGCCTCTCTTGCTTTAGAAGAAAAGGAGCCTTTGATCCTGCGTCGTGATGAGGCTTACATTGGTGTTTTAATTGATGATCTTGTAACAAAAGGGACAAACGAGCCGTACCGTATGTTTACATCACGTGCGGAGTACAGACTGCTGCTTCGTGAGGAGAGTGCCGATACTCGTCTTGCACATTATGGGCATGAACTGGGACTTATTGATGATGCAATGTATGCGCGGGTTAAAATCAAAGATGAACAGATTCAATATGGAGCAAAACTCTTAGAAGAGACAAAATTTACGCCAAACAAAGAGTTTAATGCGCTCTTGGAAGCAATGGATGAAGCACCGCTTAAAGATGTTTCAACAGCACAACAGCTTGTCGCGCGTAAAACTTTTACCGTAGAGAAGATGTTAAAACTTGTACCGGAACTTGCAAAGTTTGATGACTACATTAAAGAAGAGATCTTGGTTGAGGGGAAATATGCCCGTTATATTGACAAACAAACGCTAGAAATAGAGCGAATGAAAAAGTACCTTAAAGTAAAAATTCCAGAGGGCTTTGACTTTACAACAGTAAGCGGACTCTCAAAAGAGGTACAGGAGAAACTCGCAGCCTTTAATCCGCCGACACTTCAAGCAGCGATGAATATCAGCGGTATTACACCGGCAGCTATTGAAATACTGCACATATATATTAAAATGGCGGCTAAAAACAATAAAGTATGAGAACGAGATAAGTTGAGATGATAAAGCCTAAAAGTGTTATTTCTGAGTTTATGATATAAAACCCAGATGATATTTTTATATTTTTAATGCCTTTGAGTCTCAAACTTGATTATGAAAACTACGCTAACAGTCACTTTCGTGTAGCTGTTAAAAATCTTATAAAATCAGAATTTTTTACAAGATTTCATTTTCATCAAGATTATTAAAAAAGGGAAACAGTTTGGGTAATATAAGCGATCATACAATGATATCATACTAATCCATAAATATTCTAAGCAGCTGTTTCATACTGTAACATCATTTTTTCTTTAAACTCAACAGGTGATAAATTACCATTTGAACTGTTCCTGTCAACGGCGGAGTTAAATTCTGCAGTTTTTCAATCAGGAGTGGGGATGGAACCCGAAATGGCAGATGCAGAGGGATACTTAACAAACGGACAAAGGTAGCAGTAATATAATAAAATTAAATAAAAGTAGCAAATCATTTCCAAACGCTGGTCCTACTAAAACAATGGGAAAAGAAGTAGAGCAAAGCATTTTCTTTATAGCTATAAAATCATGATTATTTTTAATCTCATAAATATAGTACAATACTCTCAAAAAAAAGTGAAAACGATGAAAACATTTTATTATGTCCATACGGGACATCGAATTGGATTAGACAGGTTTCGTAGAGCAGTTGCCATATTAGAATATCTTGATAACGAAATTACTCTTTTGACATCAGATTATAGAATTGCACAGGTTGCCAAGGAGTATGGAATTGACAATTGTGTTGGTATTGATGTTGTAAGAAATATTCCACATATTGCTCAAAACGGGGATAAACTTATTTTTGATTCTGCAGAAGCAAATCCACTTATGTTGGAAGATATGCGGAACTATTTTTCAAAATTTCTTCGCATCAGTGATGCCATAAATGATCAAAAATCAGAGAATGAGTATTTACTTTCACCTTATTTAGAAGGAGAAGGTATTCTAAAAGGGGTTGCTGTTGCCAGCGAGTTTTTTAATACTTTTGAGAAAGATATTCCTTTAAGTTTCTTTTTTGGTGACGATGATTATGAAAAAGATTTGGAGAAAAATTTAGATTTTATTGAGGGATTAAATCCTTGTTTACAGCTTGGATTTTACTACTTTTTGGATTATGAAGATATGTTACAAGAGAAGTTTCAAAAAAATTTTGAATTTGAAGAGTATAGTGAGATGATCAAACGTACTGAGATCTTGCTCACTGCTTCACCTCAAGCAGTTTTAGACTCTTTGGCAACAGGAGCAAAACCTATCTATTTTCAAAGAGCCGATTATACAGAAGATTTTATTCCACTTTTTGAATCATATAATATTCCCATTGTCTATAATTATGATAAGAAGAAATTATCTGTGATATTCAAAACAATAAATGATATAAAATATGAAAAAATTGAACAAAATGGTAACAAAATAGCTAATTTCATAAGAGAGAACTTAAATTTATAAAGACTTAAAAGTTATTTGGTATATAATAAGTTTTTAGACTAAAAATTTCACAACAAGTGAGTGAACATGAAAAACAGTAGCCGTAGAGGTTTTATGGGTAAAGCATTTGGTGCCGTAGCCGGCGTTGGTGCAGTCGCTTCCTTATACGCGATGAAGAGATCTTGGGATCCTTTACCGAGTGTAAAAGCAGCTGGATTTACTACACTAGATATGTCTCAATATAAAGAGAATGAACTAGTAGTAGAAAAATGGCGTGGTAAGCCTATTTTTGTATTAAAGCAATCTAAAAAAATGCTTGAAACTGAAAATAAAAATATGAGTCAAATTACTGGAAAAACAACAGAAGCAATGGATAAGAAAAGACTTATCAAAATTGGTGAAGATTATTTTCTGGTATGTGTAGGTCTTTGTACGCACCTTGGTTGTATTCCTGGGTACCGTCCTGAGAAAAACAACTTCCTCTGTGCATGTCACGGTGGTATGTATGATGATACAGGTATGGTTATTAAATCACCACCACCACGTGGTCTTGACATCCCTCCGTTTAAAGTAGATGGTAACAAACTTGTATTGGGTGAATCTTCACCGGAATATGAAAAAATGTTAGCTGATGGCGTTACGCTTAAAGTATAGGTAAAAGGAAGATAAATGGCACATTTTACAAAAGCAACAAGTCTGCACGACTGGCTGAATCAACGTCTTGGTATTGATACAGTACGTCGTGTAATGGCGACAGAGTATTGGATTCCAAAAAATATTAACTTCTTATGGGCAATGGGGATGGTTCTTGCTATCACTTTCGCTCTTTTGTTGATCTCTGGAATCTTTTTATTAATGTATTACCAACCAAATGTAAAACTTGCATTTGACAGTGTAAACTATACAATTATGCAAGAAGTTGGATATGGATGGTTATGGAGACATATTCACGGTGTAGCTGCATCAGTAGTTTTCCTCGTGATCTATATTCACATGTTTACAGGTATTTACTACGGTTCTTATAAAAAGGGTCGTGAAATGATCTGGATCTCTGGTATGCTTCTTTTTGTTGCATTCTCTGCAGAGGCTTTCTCAGGTTATATGCTTCCATGGGGACAAATGTCTTACTGGGCTGGTATGGTTATTACAAACCTTTTCAGTATGGGTGGTTTACATATGGATGGTTTAGTTGAGTGGATTCGTGGGGATTATGTTCCTGCTCAAGCATTCCTTAATCGTTTCTTTATGCTTCACGTACTTCTTATTCCTTTGGCTATTATTGGTCTTATCGGTTTACACTTTGGAGCACTTCGTATTCCTCACGTAAACAACCAAGATGGTGAAGAGATTGATTTTGAAGCAGAAGCTGCAAAATATAAAGCTGGTGATAAAGCTAACTCTAAAGTTATTGCGTTCGTAAATGACTTTATGTCTAAAGATATGATGGTTGTAGGAATCTACTTGATTTTCTTCTTCTATCTTGTATTTTATCATTATGATTTTGCAATGGATCCGGTAAACTTTGACCCTGCAAATGGTTTGAAAACTCCTACTCACATCTATCCTGAGTGGTACTTCTTGTGGTCTTATGAGATTTTACGTCCGTTCTCTACAAATGTTGGTCTAATTGCGTTTGCTTTTGCACAGGTTATTTTCTTTGCACTTCCATTCTTAGATAGAAGTCCAAATGCAGTTCCTGCATCACGTCGTGGTCTGTTTAGATTTTGGTTCTGGGCAATGCTTATTGATATGATTATCTTGACGGCAATGGGTAAAGTTCCACCAGAAGGTGTCTTTAGTACAATCGGTTTATATGCCGCACTTACATTTATTGGTCTTTGGGTTATTCTCCCATTCATCACTAAATTTGAAAAAAAAGTTTAAGGAGTAAAAAGTGAAAGAATTATTTATATTAGCGGTTGTAACATTTTTTACTCTTGTGACATACTACTTAGTTGAGCCATTTGCTCATTCACATATGCATAAACACTTTGAAAGTGAAGGTTTTGCATATAAAGATCTACCTGCGCTTACGAAAAAAGGTGATGCTGCACGTGGTAAAGATCTTGTTATGGGTGCCGGTGCTTGTACTGGTTGTCACGGTATTAAAGTAGCTGGTCTTCCAGCACCTATGGATCCTGTAACTGCTGCACAGTCTTATGGTGTTAACCCACCAGATCTATCAAATGCAGGTGTTGTTTTTGCTCCTAAATTTTTAGCAGCACTTATTAAAAATCCTGCGCATGCATTAATGTTGTCTCATAAATATAATGCAAAAAGCGGTAAAACATTCCCAATGCCACAATTCTATGGTGCGGGTGGAGATATGGATCAAGAAGTTGCAGATATGGTTGCTTATTTACAATCAATTGCTGTTTCTAAAGATAAATTAACTCCAGATATGGCTTTTGAAACTGCTTGTGGTAGATGTCATGCTATTCATTATCCATATGAGTTAGATGGTAAAATTCATCCAGCTTGGACTCAAATTGGTGAAAAACCAACGTTCAAACATAAACAAGATGAGTTGGCATTTGAACAAAAAGTTCTTGATTATCAAGACTCTTTAACTAAATATCTTGGTACATTGCCACCAGATTTAAGTATGTATATCCGTTCACGTGGTGAGCACTATATTAAAACATTTGTTGAAAATCCTCAAAACTACCTTAAAGGTACTGCAATGCCACGTGTTGGTGTAACTGCAGAAGCTGCTGATAAAGTTATTGAGCATTTAGAAAATGTTGGTGATTCTAAACGTCATATACGTGACGAAGTTGGTACAAGAGTTATGATCTTTATGTTCATCTTTGCACTCTTTGCTATTCTTTGGAAAAAAGAGGTATGGAGAGATCTTCACTAAGATTTTTCCCCTCTTTCATCTTCATACCACTTTGATGGTATGGAGATACTCCCTCTTGTTAACCTCCTTAAAGTAAATCTTCGATATAATCTTCTCTATGAGATTTAGAGATATTAAAAAACAGAAAAAAAAGACACATAAAGAGAAAGATAAAGTTGTAGTACATTATGCTTATTATCCTGATAGGATCAAAGCTTTTATTACTGATATGTTTATGATCTATGCACCTATTTTATACCTTATTACCTATGTAATATTAGGTGGAAAAGATGAGTTTCAATCATCACAATGGGCACCGCTCTTTGGGGTAACACTTTATGGTGTTATTTATGCTGTTTTACTGGCAAAATTTGGTCAAACTCCTGGAAAAAAAGCCTATGATATTCAAGTTGTTGATGATAAAACATTTAAAAATATCGGATTTTTTCGAGCATTTTTTCGTTTTGTTGCTTTTTTGTTTTCAGCAACAATTCTTTTTGGTCTCTTTACGCCATTTTTTAGAAAAGATAGAAAAGCGCTGCATGATATAATCTGCTCTACTGTAGAGATTTATGTACCCAATAAAAACAAATTGTAACGCTATAATAATATATTCAACTATGCAGGTTATAATACCTGCACAAGATATTAAATAGGAAAAAATATGCTAATAGACAGCTATGATAGAGTTGTTGATTATCTACGTATTTCAGTGACTGAAAGATGTAACTTTAGATGTCAATATTGTATGCCGGAAAAACCTTTTTCGTGGGTTCCAAAAGAGAATCTTCTCTCTTTTGAAGAGCTTTTTGAATTTGTCAAAGTTTGTATTGATGAAGGGATGAAAAAGATCCGTATTACAGGTGGAGAACCACTGTTACGAGAAGATATTGATACTTTTATTAAGATGATTTACGATTATGAGCCTTCTATTGATCTAGCAATGACAAGTAATGCATATCTCCTTAAAGGGGTAGCACAAAAGTTAAAAGATGCGGGTCTGAAGCGTATTAATGTAAGTATTGATACTTTAAAACCGGAAGTTGCACAGCAAATTGCGCAAAAAGATGTTTTAGCAAATGTTTTAGAGGGTGTTGATGAGGCATTAAAAGTAGGACTCAAAGTCAAGGTTAATATGGTTCCTATGAAAAATATGAATGCCGATGAGATTGTTGATGTTTTAGAGTATGCAAAAGCACGTGGAATGACTATACGTTTTATTGAGTATATGGAAAACGCTTACGCCAAAGCTGGAATAGCACGCTTAACGGCAAAAGAGGTTCTAGAAGAGCTTGCAAAACATTATAATTTTGTAGATGAAGGTTTTGATAAATCTTCACCATCGAGATATTATAGAATGGATGATGGTTACCGTTTTGGAATTATTGAACCATATGGTGATGATTTCTGTAAAGAGTGCAATCGTATTCGTTTAACAGCAGAAGGACATCTTATTCCGTGTTTATATTTTGATGAGGCAATGAGTATTGCAGAGGCTGTCAAAAAAGGTGATATTAAAACAGCTGCATTGGTACTTAAAGAGGTTGTTAAAAATAAACCTGAAAAGAATCGCTGGGGTGGAGATGATGCAGAGATTTCACAGCGTGCTTTTTATGAAACGGGTGGGTGATCGCTAACGATGGTTTATCTTGTTGAGCACTTCTACTCTATTCAGGGCGAGGGTAAATATGTAGGGACACCGAGTCTTTTTTTCCGTTTTGGCGGATGCAATATGAAGTGTATAGGCTTTGGTTGCAGGGAGCTTGCTCCTGATGGTACAGAAGTATTAGGGTGTGATACAGTTTATGCTGTCAATAGAGAGCATTTTTCACACAATTGGATCGCAATTAAAGATGCCAGAGAGTTGTTGCAGGTACTTGAACTTTAT
>Ga0256834_1002966_pt1 | contig 10368 bp, 11 predicted proteins | sample 4281140metaG_FD_190536 | JGI IMG/M metagenome (GOLD analysis project Ga0256834, IMG submission 190536) | Hydrothermal vent microbial communities from East Pacific Rise, Pacific Ocean - 4281-140 | ecosystem: Environmental > Aquatic > Marine > Hydrothermal vents | place: Pacific Ocean: East... | reverse complement strand
ACTCCAGATTCAACTAGTTTTATGATCTTTTCGTAGTCCTCTTTAAAAGCCACCTTTTCGATGACCCTTCCTAGGTCGTGCAAAAGCCCTGCAGTAGCTATCTCCTGAGGTTCTTTAAGCTCTACCTTTTCTGCAATTATCTTGGTGCAGGCTGCAACCCCTACTGAATGCTCCCAGAGCCCTACATCCTCCTTGTGAAGAATTTCAAATATGGAGGAGGTGGTGATGAGGATTTTTATCACATTTATACCGAGAAGCATAAGGGCACTGTGAACAGTGCTTACCTTTTTAGGAAATCCGTAAAATGCAGAATTTGCAAGCCTTAAGACCTTACTAGTAATGACTTGATCCTTTTCAATAAGCTCGGCTATTTGACTTATTGAGACCCTTTCGTCGTCAATCATTGCGTTAAGCTTTTGAACGATTGGTGGAAGGGTGGGAAGCCCCTCCAGTTTGCGAAGCTTTCTTCTAACCTCTTTTCTCTTTTCGTAAAGGTCCATAACAAAACCTCTCTAGGCTTATTGATGGATCTCCTTTAAGAAGTCCTCTAGGATTCCCTTTATCTTAAGAAGATTTTCGTCCTTTACTCCCTGAAACCTCTCCTCGAGAAGCTTGAGCTCTTCTTCTAGGGTCTTTTCCCAGGGGAGTTTAACCGGATGCCCTTTTACCGTGACGAAGCTGACTCCAAATTCCTGAAATCGTTTAAGGTGCTCCTCTGTTAACTCAACCCCCTTTCCACAAAGTACTCTGCCGTTTGCGTCAAGCACCTCTTCTGCAGTTATCATCCCTGGTTTTATGTAAGACAAAGGAAGTCTTTGCATGTTGCCTCCTAGATAATCTTGTTAAGGCTGTACTCTATTATTCCTTCTGCTCCAAGCTCAAGCAGCTTTGGAACCAGGTCTCTTACCTCCTTTTCAGACACTACTACCTCCAGAGCATACCAGTTCTTGTTGTAGAGTTTTGAAATGGTTGGTGCAGTAATACTTGGAAGAATCTCTATAACTTTATCTAGATTTTCTTCGGGTATGTTCATCTTTAGCCCTACCTTTTTGTGGGCATTTAAAGCCCCTTTTAGGAGGGTGGCTATCTGCTGAATCTTTTTTCTCTTCCACTCGTCATTCCAGGCACTTTCGTTTGCAATTAACTGAGGATAGGTTTTCATCATTTCGTAGATTATTTTTAGCCCGTGAGCCCTTATGGTAGTTCCCGTTTCAGTAACCTCCACTATGGCGTCACAAAGCCCTTGCACCACCTTTGCCTCTGTAGCTCCCCAGGAATAGCTAACTTCTACAGGGATGCCTCTTTCTGCAAAGAATCTTTTCGTATAATTTACTAGTTCGGTACTTATGCGTTTTCCTTTAAGGTCCTCGAGCTTCTCAATTCCTGAATCGTCTTTTACTGCAATTACCCACCTTGCTGGTCTTTTGCTAACCTTTGAATAAATCAGGTCCTCAACTACTACCACTTTGGAGTCGTTTTCGAGTATCCAGTCCTTTCCAGTTATACCTGCGTCCAGGATTCCAGCCTCGATGTACCTGCTCATTTCCTGAGGACGGCAGATCACCATGTCAAGTTCAGTGTCGTCCACCTCTGGAAAGTAGTTTCTGTGGTGTACTTCAATCGTCCATCCTGCCTTTTCAAAAAGCTCAATGGTTGACTTTTCGAGACTTCCCTTTGGAATTCCAAACTTAAGCTTTTTTCCCATACACCTCCTCCGGATCGTAAAGTTTTTCTTCTACTACTTTAAGGCTATCTTCCTCGAGTTTTCTGTAAAAACAACTCATGTAACCCATGTGACACACGGGTCCTTTGGGTTCCACTTTTATTAAGATCGTGTCCTCGTCACAGTCTACGAACACCTCTTTTACCAAAAGGTAGTGCCCTGAGGTTTCACCCTTCATCCAGAGCTTGTCTCTGGTTCTGCTGTAAAAGTGAACCTTTCCAGTCTCAAGGGTGCGCTTAAACGCCTCTTCGTTCATAAATCCAAGCATTAACACCTTGCCACTTTGAAAGTCCTGAATAATAGCAGGCACCAGACCTGAAAGCTTGGAGAAGTTTAAGTTGACTCCCATACTAAGCCTCCACGAGTTCCTTTAGTTTTTTCCCTGGATCTTTAGAGGTGACCAAACTCGTACCAATTAAAACGCCTTTAAAACCTAGTTTTTTTAACTCTCTAATCTCTTCAGGGGTAGAGTATCCACTTTCAGCGATAACTGGAATCTCTTTAGGAATGAGTTTGAAAAGCTCTTTTGCCCTATTCGTGTTAACTTCAAGGGTTTTCAAGTTTCTATTGTTTATACCTATAAAGTTTGCCCCGCACTCAAGAACCTTTTTGAGGGTTTCTACCTCGTGTACTTCAACCAGGCAGGATAATCCAAGGTTTTTTGCCACTTTTAGGAGTTCCTTTAGCCTTTTTTCCTCGAGTACCTCGCCTATCAAAAGCACCCAATCTGCTCCAAAAGCCTTTGCCTCTTCGACTTGAACAGGGTCTATTATAAAGTCCTTTCTCAAAAGTGGAAGACTTACGACTTCTCTAACTGCTACAAGGTACTCTAAAGACCCCCAAAAAAAGTGTTCTTCAGTGAGTACGGATATTGCTCCTGCTTTGTTTTTTTCGTAAGTTTCAGCCAGTTTAATTGGATTCCAGTTTTTTACGAGCTCTCCCTTTGAGGGACTAGCTCGCTTAAGCTCTGCTATGACTACGAAATCCCTTTCCTCAAGGTAAGAGACTGCGTCTATCGGAGTATAATCCCAAAAGGGCTTAAAAAAAAGCCCTTTTCTTTTTCTGGCTTGAACACTCTCCTCGACTTTTCTTAAAATTTCCCCTAAAACCCGGTTGATTTTAGAATTTTCCATAGTAATTTTAAAAAAGTCTTTTTCTCCTATTTTAAACTGTAGAAAAATTTTTAAAAGATGGTAATATCTTAAAAAATTTTTAATTTTCGAAGTGAGGGGGTAGGAGATGAAGAGGACCTATCAACCAAGTCGTTTGAAGATGAAGAGAAGACACGGTTTTAGAGCTAGGATGAGGACTAGGTCAGGTAGAAGGATTCTCAAAAACAGAAGGCGTAAAGGACGCTGGCGTCTTACTGTGTAATGGTTGCCTTTGGTAAAAAGGAGGGCTTTTCAAAAAGGGAGCGTCTAAGAAAACAAAGGGACTTTGAAAGGGTATTTAAACTGGGAAAAAAGGTTTGGATAGGTGCCTTGGCACTTATGATTTACGCTCAAAATAGTCTGGGATACAGAAGGTTGGGTGTGGTTGTTTCAAAAAAAATCAGAAAGGCTTACCAGAGAAACAAGGTGAAACGCTGGATAAGAGAGGTGTTTAGAAGAAACAAAGACATGTTCCCAGAAAGCAGTGACATAATAATAATTCCTCACCCAAGGCTGGTAGAAAAAAGTTATGCCGAGCTTTTGTCAGAGTTTAAGAAAAATTTGCTGAGAAGAGAGAATTCTTTCCATGGGAAAAAAGCTGATAGTACTGCTAATTAGAGCCTATCGACTCGTGGTTTCCCCGATTTTGTCTTCTCTTGGTTATCGTTGCAGGTTTTATCCGAGTTGTAGTGCGTATACCCTTGAAGCCGTTGAAAGGTACGGAGTCTTTAAGGGATTATACCTGGGAGTTAAAAGGCTTTTGAGGTGCCATCCCTTTTCTTCAGGGGGATACGATCCCGTGCCTTTTGAGAGAAAAAACAACTAGAGGAGGATTCTAGCAAAATGGATACGAAGAGGGTGATTATTGCAATAGCTCTTTCCTTTATAATAATTCTAGCGTTCCAATTCCTTTACACGAAGTTTTTTCCGTATACTCCTGCTACGAAGCTTATTGCCAAAAAGCCCAAAAAGGAAAAACCCGTGGTTTCAAACAACACCCAGGACATAGAAACCCTTATTAAAAAGTTTAAGTCCTACCCAGTTGAGACTCCAAATTACGATTCTAGTCTTACCGAGTCTGGGGTAAGGTTTTTGAGGTTTAAGCTTAAAAAGTACTTCGTGGATGTAAAAAAGACCAAGCCCGTTGAGATGGTCTCTGCACCTAGGTATTGTTTGCCGATAGAAATATACCTCGAGAAAAAAACCAACCTAGGAACAGCCCTTTTTAAAGGACCAGAAAAGTACGAAAAGTTCGTAAGCAAAGGAAAAGAGACCCTTAAGTTTGCAACGAACTTTAACGGTCTAAAGGTGGTTAAAACCATCACCTTTAAGAGTGATTCCTACTTTCTTGATCTTGATGTAAAATTGACAAACACCGGTAAAGGCGTAATACAGGACAGACTCCTTTTAAGAGGGGCTTTTAAACCCTTTGTTCACGGAACTCACTATGTATTCAAGGGTCCCTTTTACTTTACCAATCACCTTGAAGAGGTGAAGATGAAAAAGCCCCTTGAGACTGCTTCTGGAAAGTTTAAGTACCTTGGATACGAAGGCAATTACTTTATGGTTGCTCTTATACCTCTAAATCTCGGAAATAATACCCTTTACGCCACATTCAGAAGACTTAATCGACAGGTTGACGAGTTTATACTTTGGCTTCCCAAGTTTAAGCTTGCTCCAGGTAAGTCCATTGACTACAAGTTCAAGGTTTACATGGGACCCAAAAAGCTTGAGGACATGGAAAAGGAATTTCCTCTTCTTGGTAAGGCGCTTTACTTTGGATTTTTCGACATATTTGCCAAACCCATCCTATACGTGCTTAAGTTCTTTCACAGATACATTCCAAACTACGGATGGGACATAATCGTCTTGACTATTTTGCTAAGGATCTTATTTTTCCCATTAAATCAGATTAGTTTTAAGAGCATGAAAAAGATGAAAGAGGTTCAGCCAATTATCGAAAGGATAAGAAAGAAGTACAAGGACGATCCAGAGGCTTTGAATCGTGAGTTAATGAATGTTTACAGAACTTACAAGATAAATCCATTTTCCGGATGTTTGCCGATTTTGATTCAGATTCCCATATTTATTGCCTTTTACGAGGTACTTTTAATGGCTATAGAGCTTAGACACGCACCTTTTATGCTTTGGATAAACGACCTTAGTGCACCAGAAAGACTTTACATCGGGCACTTACACATTCCCTATCTTGGGGGCATTCCACTTCTCACGATCTTGATGGGAATTTCCATGTATGTGCAGCAAAAGCTTACTCCTACTTCTGCAGATCCATTTCAGAGCAAGTTGATGCTTTTTATGCCCATATTTTTTACGATTCTTTTCGTAAATTTTCCATCAGGTCTTGTCTTGTACTGGTTTGTGAACAATATTTTATCTATAGCACAGCAATACATAACCCTAAAACTGGAGAAGGCTTAAAAAATTTAATGGAGAGGTGAGGGCTATGATTTTAGAAAAGGAATTTGAGGGAAAAAGTCTTGATCAGTTGATTGAGGTTATTTGTCAGGATTTTGGTTGCGTACCAGAGGACTTGGAATTGGAGATACTGGAGTTTAGCAGCTCCTCAGGTTTGCTTGGAATTCCTGGTAAAAAAATTAAGGTAAAAGCTCGTATTAAACCAGATAAGGTACTTTCTGAAAGGGCAAACAGGGCTATTAGCTTCTTAAAAGAGCTCTTCTACTACGCAGACTTTCAGATTGAAACCAAGACGAACCTTTTAAGGGATCAAATGCAGATAGAGATTCTCTTTAGTGGTGAAGATGTAAAGTACCTCCTTCAAAACGGTGCAGAACCTCTGTCTGCCCTAGAGTTTTTGACGAATAAGATAGTTGCAAAGGCACTTGGAGTAGGTCCTAAGATCATTTTAAAGCCCGAAGGAATCAACATTGAAAGGGAAAAGAAGCTCGTTAACGCAGTTAAAAAGGCTATTGAAAGGGTTAAAAGCACGAAAGAGCCACAGATCATAAAGGTTGGTTCTCCTAGGGAGCAGAGGATAGTCATTAACATCGTTAAGAACGAGAACAACATAGGCTACGAAGTAGAGGGTGAGGGCAAGCAGAAGAGGGTTATTTTAAAGTGGGAGCCCGTTTAAACCCTTAAAAGGGCAGGGCTTTTTGCCCTGCCAGAGGTTTTATGCCGAGGGAGTTTTTCACAGAGGATACGATTGCAGCCATTGCTACGCCCTTAGGTAAAGGGGCTATTGGTGTAATTAAAATAAGTGGTTCAGAAGCTTTACCAATTTTAAAAAAACTGTTCAAGCCTGCAAAGTCAAGGTCTGAGTTTGAGTCCCACAAGCTCTACTACGGTTACATACTGCATCCAGGTACTAATAAAGTCATAGACGAGGTTCTCGTAGCTTACATGAAAGCCCCAAAAACCTACACCAGAGAAGATGTTGTAGAAATTTATGCGCACAGTGGGATTTTGATTTTAAAAAAGATCTTTGAGGCAGTTCTTCTTGCAGGAGCAAGGGCTGCAAAGCCAGGAGAATTTACTCTCAGAGCCTTTTTAAATGGAAGAATAGACCTTTCCCAGGCTGAGGCTATTGAGGAGCTAGTCTCTGCAAAAACAGAAGAGGCTTTGGAGATTGCACTTAAGAGCCTAAGGGGTGCACTTTCAAAAAAGGTCTCAGAACTAAAAGAGGGCTTGACCGAGTGCTTGATGCAGGTTGAAACCGCAATAGACTTTCCAGAAGAGGATGTGGAAATAATGGATCCTCAGGGGCTTAGACAAAGGTTGAAACAGGTGCTTGAGGTGCTGGAGGAGCTTATAAAAGCTCACGAGGAGGGCAGAATTTACAAGGAAGGAATAAGTCTTGTCATCGCAGGAAGACCAAATGTGGGCAAGTCCTCGTTAATGAACACTTTGCTTAGAGAAGAACGAGCCATTGTTACTCCTATACCAGGCACTACTCGGGATTTCCTCGAGGAAGAGGCTAGCATAGAGGGAATACCTGTTCGTCTTATAGACACCGCGGGACTAAGAGAAACCCAGGACGAGGTGGAAAAAATAGGAGTTGAAAGGGCAAGGAGAAAGCTAAAAGAGGCAGACCTCGTTCTTTTGTTATTTGACTGTAGTGAACCACCTACTAGAGAGGACATTCGAATATACGAAGAGGTGAAGGGATATCCCCACTTAACGGTTTTAAACAAAATAGACATAACTCCTAACGAGCTTGAGTCTTGGAGGAAGTTTTTAAGTGATAAAGGGGAAGCCTGGGTTGAAGTTTCCGTAAAAGAGGGCAGAAACCTTGATTCACTCACAAAAAGGATAGTTGAGTTGATTTTAGGGGGTGAGAAAAGGGATGTACCAGATGTAGTCCCAAGCCTTAGACAAAAGGCTCACCTTGAAAGGGCTTCTGAGAGAATAAGACAAGCCCTAGAGGAACTAGAAAAAAGGCAGCCCTTTCCAGAGCTCGTAGCCTTAGAAGTAAGAGGTGCCCTTGAGGAGCTTTCAGAAATCCTCGGTGAGGTCAGCAACGAAGAAATACTAGACAGAATCTTTTCCAGATTTTGTATAGGTAAGTAACTTAACACAGGGGACAGCTTTTTCTGGTCTTGTTTTTGTACATTTCTCTGTCAGCAATTCTGAAAAGCTCTCTGGGATCCTGAGCGTCCTCAGGATAGGTGGCTATTCCAAATGAGGCTTCCAATTTTAAAATTTTCCCGTCGGGTGCCTTTATCTGGGCTTCTTTTAAGTTTTTAACGAACCTCTGAGCTAGGGAAAGAGCCATCTCCTTGTCAACATTTTTTAAGATAACGCAAAACTCGTCTCCACCGTATCTTGCCAGAATGTCTCCGTTTCTAAAGGAGCGTTTCAGAACCTCTGCAATCCTCTTTAGCACCTCGTCTCCAAAGTCGTGCCCGTAGGTATCGTTTACCTCTTTGAAGTTGTCCATGTCAATCACTAACAGAGAAAATATCCCGTTTCTGTGAGAAGCCTTTTCAAACTCCTTTTCCAGGTGAAGCCAAAAGCTGTTTTTGTTTAAAAGCCCGGTCAAGGGATCAGTAGCTGCAAGTTCTTTTAGTTTCATTTCCTCTAAAACCTCTTGGGTAATGTCCTCTATAAGCATAATGTAAACATCCCTTACGCGATTGACGCTAACGCTTATCCACATTTCTTTACCCTTACAAGTAGCCTTTAACCTAACCTCAAGAGGGGTAGGTTTGTCTTTTATTCGATTGTGAAAAGCGTCCTTAAGCTCGTCACACAATACATCCAAAGGTCTCCCTAAAAGTTTTTCTTCCGTGGTTTCTAGGGTTTTTAATAGACTTTTGTTAACCTCTTTTATGATTCCGTTTGCGTCTGTGACTACTATTGCAAATGGAATTGCGTCTAGCAGTCCTCTGTAGTAATCTTTTAATATTACCGTGTTTTTCAGGTGTTCAGCAGTTCTTTTTATCTCGTTAAATAACTGAGCTATGTCGTCTCCAGAGGTGTATTCGTAGGGAAGGTCAAAGTGTCCCTCTCCAATGTGTCTAAGGTAAAAAACAGCCTTCCTTATTATGTTTTGTAGCTTGTGGGAGATTAGGTAGGATATGAAAAGAATTATCAGGATTAAGGCAACTATTCTTGCACACATAAGGTGCATGTGATAGGCAAAAACCTTGTTTAACAGTCTTAAGTCCTCGACTAATAGCACATATCCGAGAAACTTGTGGTTTTCAAAAATAGGTTTTAGCACGAAGATGGTATCGTCTTTTCTGTAAATCTGATTGTGTCTTAAGAGACAAAATAGTTTGTAATAACTGCCTACCAAGTGCTTATCCTTTTTTGCAGCTAAGACCTTTCCAGTCGGAGAAAGCACTAGAATTTCCTTAAGTCCGATTAGCTTTATGCTTTCCAAGTGATTTTCTATGGCTGGAAGCTGATTTTCTACTAGGTGATCTCCAACTATGTCTGATATAACTTGAGTGATTGCCTGAAGATAGGTGGTAGCTTCTCTCCTTGCTATTTTAAGGTGATACACTGCACCAATTAGAGATATGATAATTATTGCCAAGACGATGGGAACCGAGTACATGAAAAAGAGCTTGCACCTTATCCCCTTGCAAGGCAGGGCAGCCCTTGAATCTTTATAAATTTTTTCCTCGTCCACGGCAAAAAGCCCTTGTTTTTTAGTTTCAATACAATATACTAAAATTTTTTAGAGCAAATTTTACTCCAGCAAAATAAAAAAGCAACAAAAATTTACATAATTTGCAGAACTTAGACAAAATGCGGGTTTTAAGTATAGCTGGCTTTGATCCAAGTGGTGGAGCAGGGATTTTACTGGATTCAAAGGTATTTACCCTTCTTGGGCTTTTTTCCTCAGCAGTTCCTACCTGCCTTACCATTCAGACCCCTTCCAGGTTCCTCAGTTGGAACACAATCTCTCCTCAATATATATATAATACACTTTTTACACTAATTTCTGACATCAATTTTCAAGGAATTAAAATTGGAATGATAGGAAGTGAGGATGTGCTTGAGGTTTTGGAGGAGTTTTTGGATTTTGCAAGAAAAAAGGTGGATTGGATAGTGTGTGACCCGGTTTTAAGGGCAACCCTTGGAAGGGATCTGTTTTCAGGAAAACAATACACCTCACTTTTTAAAAAGAAGATTTTAAAGTTCGTAGATGTGTTAACCCCTAACCTTGAAGAGCTAAAAGCCCTTTCAGGAAGAGAAAAAATCGAGGAAGGGGCAAAGGAACTCTTTAATCTTGGAGTTAAGTCTTTGATAGTTACCGGTGTTAAGAGAGGAGATCAGGTTTTAGATATGCTTTTTTACGAGGACGGGGTTTTACAGCTCGAAGCAAGGGCTTTAGAGCTGGAGTTTCACGGAACCGGATGTGGATTTTCTTCTGCGCTTTTGGCGTTTTTGGTCAAGGGATACCCATTAGAAGTTGCCTTTAAAAAAGCTAAAAATTGGTTATACTTATACCTTAAGCGTGCTGCAAAAAAGGGATTTGGAGGAAAGTTATGGGTATATCTTTAGAAGAGGTCTTGAAGATTGCACACCTAGCAAGGCTTGAGTTCGAAGAAGAGGAGGCAAAGAGGTTTCAAGAAGAGCTTTCAAAGATAATGGACTACTTTAAAAAGCTGGGTGAGGTTGACACGGGTAATGTAGAACCTACATTCCACGCTATAAAGCTGGAGACCCCAATGAGAGAAGACGAGGTTAAAGAATTTAAAGACATAAAGGCACTTTTAGACAACGCTCCTGAGCTAAAAGACGGTGCAGTGGTGGTGCCAAAGGTAGTAAAGGCACCTTAAAAAAATTTTTAAAGGAGACAGAACCATGGCTGGAGTTAATCTTGACGAATTAACCATAGCAAAGGCTGTTGAGCTTCTAGAAAAAGGAGAGGTGAGTAGTGAAGAGCTCGTGAAAGAGGTTTTTGAAAGGATAAAGTCCGTAGATCCAAAGGTGAAGGCATTTTTATCCACTTACGAAGAGGATGCCCTTTCTCAGGCAAGGCTTGCAGACGAGCAGAGA
>Ga0256834_1002965_pt1 | contig 10380 bp, 9 predicted proteins | sample 4281140metaG_FD_190536 | JGI IMG/M metagenome (GOLD analysis project Ga0256834, IMG submission 190536) | Hydrothermal vent microbial communities from East Pacific Rise, Pacific Ocean - 4281-140 | ecosystem: Environmental > Aquatic > Marine > Hydrothermal vents | place: Pacific Ocean: East Pacific... | reverse complement strand
TAATCACAGCCCCTATGATGTTGGGTTTGGTATTTATATTCATTGGCCGTTTTGTTTGGCCAAATGCCCTTATTGCGATTTTAATTCTCATGTTCGTCATGGCGGTGTCGATGAGCGACTATTCGTCAAAGGCTTGCAAGCTGAACTCAACCATTTTGCTGAGCAAACATCAGACCGCACAGTGACCAGTGTTTTTTTTGGTGGTGGGACACCATCGCTTATGTCGCCCAAAGCAGTTGGCGTTATTATCGATAAAATCGCTCAACTTTGGGAAGTCTCGGGCGATGTTGAGATCACCCTTGAAGCAAATCCAACCAGCATTGAAGCGCAAAACTTTATTGGCTACCGTACGGGCGGAGTCAATCGCGTATCGGTGGGCATTCAGGCGCTCAATGATAGTGATTTAAAGGCATTGGGGCGCCAACACACCGCTAAAGAGGCGCTTAACGCCTTTGCGTTGGCAAAAAATACCTTTGAACGTACAAGCTTTGATCTCATCTATGCACGCTCAGGTCAAACCGTTGAAAACTGGCGCGCAGAACTTGGCCATGCACTTGAACACCAACAAGGTCATATGTCGCTTTATCAATTAACGATAGAACCTGAAACTGCCTTTGAAAAATTGCATAGCGCTGGCAAACTCATCATTCCTGGTGATGATTTAGCCGCAAACCTGTTTGACTTGACCCAAGAGCTAACAGATAAAGCGGGCTTAAATGCCTATGAAATTTCCAACCACGCCTATGGCGACCATCAATCGCGCCACAATAAACTTTATTGGCGCTACGGAGAATATGTTGGAGTTGGTGCGGGCGCTCATTCTCGGATTATTGCAAACGGACAACGGTTAGGCTTACAGAACGAAAAAAACCCAGAGCGTTGGCTCGATACTATAAAGCGCAATGGCTGTGGCACGGTAGAAAGCGAAGTGCTTACAAGCGATGATGAAGCAAAAGAGTTTTTGCTGATGGGCCTAAGGTTGAACGAAGGGATCGACCTTGAACGTTATAATCAGCTGTTCAACAAAACCCCACCGCGTGCAAACGTTGCCATGCTCATTGAGCAAGAATTGTTAGAAACAATACCCCATTCAACCTTGATGCGGGCAACCAACAAAGGCAAACGCGTCTTAAACGGTTTGATTTCTTATTTAGCCGATTAGTTTTACTTTACCCAGAAACCGTCAAATCAACAGACTGAACCCGTTTGACACCGTGCTCATTAAACTGTTGATACATTGCTTCAAGCGACCCGCCCATATTGATGCCACGGCAGGCATCTTCAACAACATACACATCTAACCCTAAGCCTTTGCCATCCAATGCGGAAAACCCAACACAATAATCAGTTGCAAGGCCTGCCATAAATACACGCTTAAAACCGCGTTCTTGGACAAAACCCATCAGACCAGTTCGGGTTTTCTGGTCATTTTCAAAAAAAGCAGAATAGGAATCTATGTCGCCACGAAAGCCTTTGCGGATAATCATTTGAGCTTTATCTGTTTCAAGGTCCTTGTGAAATTGAGCGCCAAAGCTGCCCTGCACACAATGATCTGGCCACAAATTTTGCATGCCGTATGAAAGTTCAACCATTTCAAACGGCGATTTTCCCTCATGGGAACTTGCAAATGAAGAATGGCCTGCAGGGTGCCAGTCTTGAGTGAGCGCAACATTGTCAAATCGCCGTGTCAGATTATTTATCAACGGCACAATATCGTGCCCGCCATCTACGCCAAGCGCCCCGCCTGGGCAAAAATCATTTTGAACATCGATAATTAAAAATAGATCTGTCGCTGGATTTAGCACGCGTTCTGCCTTTTAAATTTCTGTGGTAAATTTTACTGATGGATTTTCTAAACTTAAATTGCTGCGCGTTTTTCGCGTCGACGTTGCACTGATGATGGGATCTTTAAAGATTCACGATACTTTGCAACAGTACGTCGTGCAATTTCAATACCCTGATCGGTTAAAATTTCAACAATTGCATCATCGGACAGAATTTTTTCTAGCGATTCATCATCGGTCAATTGTTTAATCAAATAACGGATTGATTCAGCCGAATATTCATTTTCACCATTAGTTGAGGCAATTGCCGTTGTGAAAAAATATTTTAGTTCAAAAATACCACGCGGGGTCTCAACATACTTATTTGAGGTAACACGAGAAACCGTTGATTCATGCATTTCAATAACATCGGCGACATTGCGCAAATTCAGCGGCTTTAGAGCGTGAATACCCTCAATCAAAAATGCATCTTGCTGACGGACAATTTCACGTGAAACGGCTAAAATAGTACGGGCGCGTTGTTCTAAGCTTTTGACTAACCACGTGGCTTCGCTATGACATTCTGAGATATATACTTTGTCTTGCTCGCGTTCAGCACTGGCTGAAACCGTGGCATAATATTTATTATTGACCAATACACGCGGCAGTGTTTCAGAATTTAGTTCTACAATCCACGTTCCATCAGGGGCTGCGCGTACAATCACATCAGGCACTACAGGTTGCACGGTTACATCACCATAAGCCAAGCCTGGCTTTGGATCGAGTTCGCGAATTTCACCAACCATTTCATAGATGTCATCTAAATCTACACGGCATAATTTTTTCAGTTTTGGAAACTCACGCTTAGCCAGCAAATCAAGATTTTCAACCAACGCTTCCATTGCAGGATCAAAACGATCTTTTTCAACCAATTGAAGCTTCAAACAATCTTTGAGATCTTTGGCAAAAACCCCTGTTGGTTCAAACGTCTGCATAATACTCAGGGTATCTTCGACCTCTTGCACATCGCAACTCAGCGCATCGGCAATTGTTTGAACGTCAGACCCAAGATACCCGCTATCATTTAAAGTACCAATTAGGTAACCGCCAATTAAACGCTTGGCGGGATCAGCGATAGACAATTGCAATTGTCTTTCCAAATAATCTGAAAGAGTAATTTCTTCTGGAAGAATGTTTTCAAAATTAAAGCCATCACGATCAAATGAACCAGAACTTGTTGAAGTGCCAACAGAAGACCAGCTTGAATCCATTTGCGCAGGTTGGGCTCTATCTTGAGTGTCAGCGCGTGCTTCATCGGCATAAACATTGCCAAGGTCCACATCCATATTCTCTAGAGTTTTGCTAACATCGCCTTCAGCTGGAAGGGGCGCTGCTTCAGGTGCTGCGTCTGATAGTGGCTCTGCTGACACTTCATTGTCGCTTTGACCCACTTTTTCCAACAAAGGATTCTTCTCAAGCTCAGTTTCAACAAATTCCTGCAGCTCAAAGTTCGACATTTGCAAAAGCTTAATCGCTTGTTGCAATTGCGGGGTCATTACCAAGGATTGACCTTGGCGCATATCCAATCGTTGTGTCAGTGCCATATCAGTGCAGCTATTTTCAATTATTCAAACATGCGAGAACATCTCGCAATTAGAATAACACTACAGGGTGAATCTTTCACCTAAGTAAAGCTCGCGCACATTTTTATTGGCCACCACCTCTTGCGGGGTGCCCTCCATTAAGACCGCACCTTCATGGAGAATGAGGGCTCGATCGATAAGCTCGAGGGTTTCTTTGACGTTGTGATCCGTAATAAGCACCCCGATTCCCCGAGAGGTGAGCTGTCGCACCAAGTGGCGGATATCACCGATTGCAATTGGATCAATCCCTGCGAATGGCTCATCGAGGAGCATGTATTTAGGGTCGGCTGCAAGCGCTCTTGCGATTTCGACCCGGCGACGCTCGCCGCCAGATAACGCCACAGCTGGCGAATGCCTAAGGTGGGCAATGTGAAACTCATTTAATAACTCACGCAACTTACTATCACGCTGTTTTCGATCTCTATTGGTTAGCTCGAGAACCGCGCGAATATTTTCCTCTACTGTAAGCCCCCGAAAAATCGAGCTTTCCTGCGGTAAATACCCCACACCCAAACGCGCCCGCTTATACATGGGCAGATGTGTAATATCTTCACCATCAAGTTCTATTGTGCCTTTATCTGCCGCGATCAGACCTGTGACCATATAAAATGTGGTCGTCTTTCCCGCGCCATTAGGACCTAATAAACCTACAGCCTCTCCTTGACGAACAGTCAAACTGACATCACGAACCACCGGGCGGCGCTTAAAGCTTTTATACAAGCTTGTTGCAACCAAACCTTGCGGTCTGCCTTGTTCATTCACAGCATGATCGTTCATTGGACAACAATCCAATTGATTTGCTTTAACCATCTCTTTTGCAATTTTACCTGCCGTTCTTACTTTGGCCTTAAAGCAAATTAGCTGCTCTTAAGGCAAAATCGATGATTAAAACACTGCTTTAGAACTTATTCGTCTAGGTGTATTACTCATCAATATGATTAATTTTGGATAAACCGATTAAAAAAAATTGTATTTACTTTGGTACAAACGAGCCTTTTACCCGTCCACCCGTCATTTCGCTATGATTTGTTTTGAGGTTGATGTTGAGTTTTTTGCCTTTAATAATTGTCGCGCCTTGATGAACAACAACATTTCCACCCACAACAGCTGTATCTTTACGTACATTCATTCGCGCCCATTGACCCGTGATGCGTTGCTTTTTGGTGATAATTAAAACACGCCCTGTCGCATAGAGAAACGTCACAACCGTTTTCTCTTTGCCTGCTTTGTTTTTTTCTTTGATGAAATCAACAACCAGCTTATCGGAATTTAGGGTTGTATCGCCGCGCACGGCTTTGACCTTACCAACAAAGACAGCTTTGTTTTCTTTATCGATAATTTCCATTTTGTCGGATTCAATATCAACTGGCTGTTTCTTTTTGGTCGACTTTGAGATTTCAGAGGTATTGACTACTTGTGCAATGCTTTGCGTATTAAAAATACCGCCGCTAAAAGCTGCCAATGTTAAAACGGCTCCAATTTTTGTAAATTTTTGAACGTTCATTTCAACACTTTTCCCTGTTTATCTGTTTTACCATCTGAAGCCGTTGGCTTTGAGCTTGACGCATCCTTTTGCGAACTTGCATCAAAATGGGTTTTAACACCACCAAAAAACAAAACCCGCGCGCCATTATCAGTTATATCAAGGCCATTTGAGTTTATCGTACCTTGTGCAAACACTACTTTAACTGGCACATTGGCGTACAAACGCTTTTCCTTTAGGGTCACTCGAGCCTTTTCAAGATAGGCCGTATACTGACCTTGTGAGATCAACTTCACATTACCAATAAGGTCTAAAATGCGATTTTTCTTGTCGTAAGCGCCAGCTTTTGAGGTCAGCTTCATTACCCTGCCTGTTTTCTTACGCAAATGACCTGACACCGTTGTTAGATGGGCTAAATCACTGTTTGTTTTGTCTTGTAAAACAGACAAAGCCTTCATTTCGTAAGGTTGATTGTCTTTATCAAAACCAGTGATGGTTGAAACGCCCGATGAGACCTGCTCAGGCAAGGGCATGTTAGCAACAGGTTCTGGTGCCTTGGTAAACAAAGATGCAAACAAACCAGCTTTGCCTAAAAACAATGCGACCAAACCGATGGTAACGACCAACACCAAAGTGCTGACAACATCAACAAGTCTAAGCTTTTTCTTTGCCAAAGCGGCCATTTTATATCAATTCATTATAGCTTTTTAAGAACACATTATCACGGCGTATAAATCAACGATGGGCGAAAATATCCGTTTCACCCCAGCCTGCTAAATCAAGAGCACAGCGGGTTGGTAGGAATTCAAAACAAGCATTGGCAATATCCATGCGCCCTTCGCGTTTCAACATCTGATCCAGTCTAATTTTTAACTCATGTAAATACAAAACATCACCAGCTGCATATTGTTTTTGCGCATCAGACAGAACAGCCGAGCCCCAATCAGAACTTTGTTGTTGTTTTGACACATCAACGCCAAGCATTTCACGAACCAAATCTTTTAGACCGTGACGATCAGTATAAGTGCGCACAAGTTTTGAGGCAATTTTGGTGCAATAAACTGGCGCCACATCAACATCAAGATACGCTTTAAGGACCGCAACATCAAACCGAGCATAATGAAAGATTTTCACCACATCTTTATTGGCCAACAATGCTTTTAAATTTGGCGCATCGTAATTGTTACGATCAAGTTGAACCAAATGGGCGTTACCATCACCTGCAGACAATTGTATCAAACACAACTTATCGCGATGCGGATTTAAACCCAACGTCTCGGTATCAATCGCAACCGATTTACCAAAATCAACGTCAGCAGGCAAATCGCCTTTGTGGAGTTTAATCGCCATTATAGTTCCCTTTTTGGTCTAAATCTTGACCGCAATTTGCCAATTGCTTCACTATATAAAACAATTTGAGGCATTTTAGCGGCCAGCTTGAGGATCGTCATTGTCTAAGACAAGTTTATAAGATTAAAGTTTGGTGCAAACAAGCATTTCTAAGACCCAATGATGTTTAATATCTGACCTTGGGCGCATTTTTGATAAAACTGCTTTTCAATAGCAACCAAGCACTATAAAACGAACAAAATGGCAAAAATTCAGGGATTATTGGCTATGTCCAAACAAATAAAGTCCAAACAAGCAAGACTTATTACAATTTTTGGTGGATCTGGTTTTATTGGTCGTCATTTAGTACAAAATTTAGCCGCACAAGGATATCGCATTCGTGTTGGTGTTCGTCGCCCTGACCTTGCTGGCCGCTTACAGCCGCTTGGCAGCGTTGGGCAAATCATGCCCGTTCAAGCCAATGTTCGGTTTCCAAAATCTCTTGAAAGTGCCTGCCAAGGTGCTGATATAGTCATCAACCTTACTGGTATTTTGAGCCCAACTGGCAACCAAAGCTTTGAAGCTGTGCATGAGTTTGGCGCTGGTGCTGTTGCAAAAGCTGCCGCAAATGCAAATGTTTCAACATTGCTGCATTTATCTGCCATTGGTGCAGATAAAAATGGGGCAAGCATTTATCATAAAAGCAAGGGCGCTGGCGAAGAAAACGTCCTGAAAGCCTTTCCAAAAGCAATTATAGTTCGACCATCATTAGTTTTTGGCCCTGAAGATGCATTTTTTAACAAATTTGCAGAGCTTGCTCGCTTTAGTCCCATTCTGCCGCTTATTGGTGGCGGGACAACTAAGTTTCAGCCTGTTTATGTCGGTGATGTTGCTAAAGCGATTTCCAAACTATTAGAAAACGCTAGTTCACAAGGTAAAATCTATGAATTGGGTGGCCCAGAAGTTTTAAGCTTTAAGCAACTGTTACAATTCATCACCAAAACAACAGAGCGCAAACGCCTGCTTGTGCCAGTGCCGTGGTTTGCCGCTAAACTAATGGGCCGTGTTCTTGGTATCTTACCCAGCCCAATGCTCACACGCGATCAGGTCATTATGTTACAATCAGACAATGTTGTGTCTGACACTGCTGAAAAAGACCACCGCAGTTTGCAAGGTTTAGGCATTGAAGGTGAAACAATTGCCTCACAAGTCCCGTCATACCTTTATCGCTACAAAAAGTTTGGCCAATATACCGAGACTGGCAATTCTACAATTTAAAGTTTAGAGTCGGTCTGGTTTAAATTGAACCAGACCGACCAGCTTGAGGTATTGATAATCTTGCGTTTCATGCAGTGTTTGTGATTCAAACAAAACATGAAACGCTCTAGCACCGTTTAAAATTAAACAATGACGCCTGTATAAACCAGCGATAGAAGCACCACGCCCAAAACCAACCGATAGATCACAAACGGTAAGAACGTTACAGTTTTTAGTAATTTCATTAAAAAGGTAATTGCTGCCAGCGCGGTAAAGAATGTCAAACCGCCCGTTATAAGGGCATCGGATGAAATCACTTCGCCTTTGGATATAGCATCACCAAGCACCAAAACCCCTGCGCCAGCGATGGCGGGTATCCCTAAAAGAAACGAAAAACGGGCCGCTTCTGGACGCGAATACCCTAGTGCACGCGCAGCTGTCATGGTTATACCCGAACGGCTGGTGCCTGGAATAATGGCAATGGCTTGGGCGATGCCAATCAAAATCGCTGGTGATATTTTCATATCTTCCATGATTTTTTTTGCTGAAGAAAATCGATCTGCAATATACATCAAAAGGCCAAAAATAATGGCATTCCAGCCAACAATTTGTGCGCCTCGGACAGAATCAATTAAACCCGTTTTTTTAACATATAATCCAAATATCACCGCTGGAACGGTTGCCACAACGATGTAAATTGCCAGTTTGCCGTATAAGGTTACGTTGCCACGTAAAAGGTTCAACCCACCTATAATCAGCTGCCAAATATCAGTACGAAAATAAACCACGACGGCTGCAAATGATCCCATATGAACCATCACATCAGTGAGAAGACCTTGGTCTGCCCAGCCCATAATTTCAGGCACAAGGATCAAATGACCTGATGAGGAAATAGGTAAAAATTCGCTAATGCCTTGAACAATAGCCAATACAATTATCTGCTCAATAGACATATTCATTACACCTTAGAAATTTGATTTACCGCCAAGTATGTTAAGTTAGAACGCTTGAACCTATGACGTTTACTTGAAGTCCTAAAAAACACGCAAATTGTTAATAAACGATGCCAAGTTTGTAAAAATGTTCTATACCCGCGACAATATTTAATAAAGTGGGCAAAATTGCCCTATAATTTTCACGATAGAAATTAAAGAAATTTGATTGAAATGACCAAACTTTACCATTACCCGCTTGACCCGTTTTGTCGCCGTATCCGCCTTAGTGCAGGTGAATATAAGCAAGAGCTTGACCTGATAGAGGAAAAGCCATGGCAAGCGCGTGCAGAATTTTTGCAGCTAAATCCCGTTGGCGCTGTCCCTGTGCTCATTAGCGATGAAGATGTTGTTGCCGCTGGCACCGAGGCTGTTGCTGGGTTTATTGAAGACAACCGCCCTGAAGGGTGCCCATCTCAAGTAGGCGCTAATGATAAAGAGCGCGCAGAAGTGCGCCGCTTAACGGCTTGGTTTGATACAAAATTCCACCATGAAGTTTCAGCTCCTTTATTGATTGAAAAGGTCATCCGCCGTTTTGTGCCACCAGAGGCAGGCGGTGGAGCGCCAAACATGGCTGTCGTACGCCAAGCTCTTGATACGGTGCGTCCTCACCTTGAATATATTGGTGCACTTACCGAAGATCACAATTGGTTGGCTGGAGATGAGATTTCAATCGCTGATTTTGCAGCAGCCGCTCACCTTTCAGTTATCGACTATTTAGGTGATGTGCCTTGGAGTGAAAACGAGAAAGCTAAAGCTTGGTATCAGCGTATTAAATCGCGACCAACTTTTAGAACACTCCTAAGTGATAAAGTCACTGGCATGCCAGCATCACGCATTTATGCTGATCTTGATTTTTAAACTCTAGGGTTTGATATGTCAGACGCTTTAAAGCAACAACTCACCCAACGCGCGGGTGAGTTGGGCTTTGATGTGGTTCGATTTACCGACGCCAATTTACCAACGCTAACGGGTCAGCGGTTGGTTGAATTTACCGAAAATGACTACCATGGTGACATGGAGTGGATGCCGCAAACACTGGACCGTCGGCAAACACCAACAGATATGTGGCCCGATGCTAAGTCAGCCATTGTATTAGCGTTAAACTATGGGCCAGAAACAAACCCGCTTGAGAGGCTCAAACAAACCTCAACTGGCAATATTTCAGTTTATGCCCTAAATCGTGATTACCACGACCTTATCAAAGGTCGCTTGAAACAACTGGCAGGATGGTTTGCGAGTAAAAGCGGGCAAGATGTTAAAGTGTTTGTTGATACCGCCCCCTTGATGGAAAAACCATTGGCGGGCAAGGCTGGCGTTGGTTGGCAGGGTAAACATACAAACCTTGTTTCACGTGAATTTGGCTCCTGGTTATTTCTCGGCGTGATATTAACCACCGCAGAGTTGGAAAGTGATGAGCCAAGTAACGATAATTGTGGCCAGTGCACCGCGTGTATCGATATTTGTCCAACCAAAGCCATGCCTGCCCCCTACCAAATTGATGCACGGCGCTGTATTTCATACTTAACCATTGAGTATCATGGTCATATTCCGCTTGAGTTTCGAGCCGCTATTGGTAATCGTATATATGGCTGTGATGATTGTTTAGCGGTTTGCCCATGGAATAAATTTGCTAAGCAAAGCCGCGAGCAAAAGCTATCGGCGCGCGATGATCTTATTGCTCCTGATTTATCTTATTTAGCATTACTTGATGACGGCGCGTTTCGAACGCTTTTTAGCGGCTCACCTGTTAAACGCATAAAGCGCAACCAATTTGTTCGAAACGTATTGATCGCCATTGGCAACTCAAACGATCATACTTTAGCATCGACCGTAAAAAATCTGCTAACAGATGATAGCGTACGGGTACGAGCAATGGCGGTTTGGGCATTGAACCAGCTTATAAGCCACAG
>Ga0256834_1002964_pt1 | contig 10382 bp, 7 predicted proteins | sample 4281140metaG_FD_190536 | JGI IMG/M metagenome (GOLD analysis project Ga0256834, IMG submission 190536) | Hydrothermal vent microbial communities from East Pacific Rise, Pacific Ocean - 4281-140 | ecosystem: Environmental > Aquatic > Marine > Hydrothermal vents | place: Pacific Ocean: East Pacific... | reverse complement strand
TATGTTGCCATTTCGCTCCAATTGACTATCCTATTGGTCAAGCTGTTCCGCTCGATCGTGATGACTATCGCAGCTTAGTGCGATTTGAGAAACAAGCCAATGTTGCACCTGACGTAAAAGAGCGCGCTGCCTGCTGGCTCCACTACATGAGTGGCGATGAAATGACGCTAGATTATCGCTACAACGCGAGACAAATAACCAACAAAGTTATAGCACCTTCTTATTGGTTTGAAGAAGACGTTCAGCAATACCTTTATAAGGGAGATAAAAATGTCTCCAAACTGGCACAACGGGCTATAACCTGAAAATTTATTTATTACGGGAAAGGTCTAACGACATGAAAATTGCTGTGATCCCAGCTCGCGGAGGTAGCAAGCGCATCCCGAGAAAAAATATAAAACTATTTGTTGGCAAGCCAATGATATCGTGGCCAATAGCAACGGCAATTGAAAGTTGTCTTTTTGATCGAATCATCACTTCAACAGATGATGAGGAAATCGCAAAAGTGGCCATCGCGTCAGGCGCAGATGTTCCCTTTCTGCGACCAGCCGAGCTATCCAACGACCATATGACGACAAGACCTGTTATTCGTCATACGGTGGAACAAATAGAAAAAGAGACGTCTAAAAAGGTCGAACACATTTGCTGCATCTATGCAACGGCAGCATTTGTAACGGCGGCAGATTTGCACGATGGTTTTGATGCGTTAAAGCAAGGGAATTCGCTTTTTTCATTTGCAGGTTGTGCCTACCCTCACCCTATTCAAAGGGCGTTTTACATATCCCAGACTGGAGGTGTGCAAATGGCTGACCCTGATTCTCGCCTCGTACGAACCCAAGATCTTCGCCAACATTTCCATGATGCAGCGATGTTCTATTGGGGGACACGCGATGCGTTTTTCAGTGATGTTCCAATGTTTTCAGACCAAAGCCAAATGATTGAAATTGGGCGAGAGCGAGCTATTGATATCGATGAACCTGCAGACTGGGATCTCGCAGAGATCCTGTTTGAAAAGTTTCAATCCAAAGTATTACGATGATTATCTTTCGTGCTAATGCTGGAAGCCATGTAGGCCTTGGTCATCTTGTGCGGTGCCGCGTACTAGCAAAGGCCCTGCAGGAGCGAGGCCAACGCTGCCTCATAGTGGGACCACCTCTCTTCTTGAAACAGTCTGGCGACGAAAGTCTGTTTGATGATTGGATCGAGCGGCCTCAATGGCATGGCGCTGTGGAAGAGGCCAAATTTCACATTGAGCTTGCAAAACAATACAATGCAAAACACATAATCTTGGATGACTATAGGTCTGATTTTGAACATCAATTACTTATAAGAAACGCAGGCTTGCGTATGCTACAACAATACGATGCCAGTCGCCCACAAAAGTTCGCAGCCCAACTGGTGATTAACTCAAGCCCTTATGAAAAACGTGACCATTACAAAACAGTACTTTATTCGGAAGATATTCAAATGTTACACGGACCGCGTTACGCGGTTTTGCGTGATGAGTTTACCCGATTGCCAAAACAAAATCAAAAGCTCAATAGACACCGCATTCTGGTAACTTTTGGTGGTGGTGATGATCGGGGGGCAATATTGACCGTGCTAAAAGCACTTAGTACAAACTTACCCCGCAACTCAAATATGATCGTGGTTGCTGGTAAGCATAACCCGTGTATTCCACAAATTTCTAACTGGTTGGCAGAAAAAAACCATGATGAAATAGAGCTTCTCGTTGATCCAGATGATATGCCAAGTGTCATAGCCTCATGCGGCATAGCCATACTTGGTGGAGGAACAACTACTTTCGAGGTCGCCTATTGTGGTTTACCGATGATTTTAATGCCAATTGCTGAAAATCAATACAAACAAGGCCAAGGTTGGGAAAATGACGGCGCGGCATTTTATTTGGGTCCAATTAAAAACACGGATTCAAAGGTACTAATTGGAACTCTTACTAAACTCATTAACAACCCCAATTTATATGATAAAATGTCCAAAGCCGCTCGTCTTAGCGTGGACGGTCATGGTACAAAGCACATAATTGATTGTTTGTTAGGAGAACGTTGTGAATGACCATAAAAAACGCCCACATGAGTGATAGCAATACCATCTTAGTGCTTGGCGCCAATGCTGGCCAACTTGATTTGATCAAGTATATGCAGACGATTGGTTGGACAGTACACGCCTGCGCGCACCGTCGTGGCGACTCAGGAGAAAAACATGCTGATGTTTTTCATTTACTCGATATTCGCGACATAGATGCCGTATGCCAGCTTGCCCAAGAGATTCAAGCTGATCTAGTTTATTCAGTTTCCTCCGATATTGCGATGATAACTGCAGTAGCGGTATCCACTAAACTGTCTCTACCACATTTTTTCGATAACGATTTAATAGATCTACTCAATAGAAAAGAGTTACTACGCCAACATTTAAATAACCATAACTTAGGCCCAGTTGAATACCAAACTATACGAAAATTTGACGATATTGATAATTGGACTACTTTTCCTTGTATGGTCAAGCCATCTGATGCACAAGGCCAGCGCGGTGTACAAAAAGTCACCAAAGAAGCAGACTTTGAAAAAGCGGTAAATATCGCTCTTGAGGCATCCACTTCGAATACAGCTATTATTGAAGAATTTTTAGATGGCGTTGAAATGTCATGTAATATTTTAGTAAACCAAGGTGATATCAAATTTGACATCTTGTCAGAGAGATTGGTCCACGGTGGAGATTTGTTCGGTATTCCCGAAGGCCACCTAGTTCCATGTATGAATGTTAGCTTAAAGGTTCAAAGCGAAGCCATAAAATTAGTGCACGAAACGATACGCTCTTTAAAGGTCGAAAGTGGTTGCTTATATTTTCAAATGAAAGCGAGCCACCAAGGCGTTAGAATTATTGAAATTGCACCGCGTTTAGATGGTTGTCATATGTGGCGACTGATAAAAAGCGCTACTGGCGAAGACTTTTTGGCGAGCACAGTGCAATGCTTACTGGGCCACGGCCAGGACTCTAAACGCACTGTGGTTCCAAAAAAATGCCGCAAAGAACTGATTTTTCAACAAGCCCCTCCAAATAAAAAATTTGACTTGGAAAGTTTCCCAATACCCCAAGACGTTGTTTATCATGAGTATCGCTACGATGATGGTGACATAATACAGCCCATCAATGGGAAAATGGATGTCGTGGGGTATTATGTACGCCCTTACAGCCAAGATGAAGCACAGATATATCGACAAAGGATCCAAGATCAATGAAACGCGTAGCTGTTACTGGCGCTGCAGGTTTCATAGGCCGCCATCTCGTAACTGAACTGCACCAAAAGGGGTATGATGTATTGTGCCTTGGCAGAAGTTCAAAATCACTTGACCGTATTAAAACCAATGTCCCAAAGCGAGAGACAGACTACAGCGTTAGGGACCTTGCCCAAGCGCTTGAAAGTTGTGACGTTTTAGTTCATCTAGCAGGCCAAAGGCTTACGCATGATGATGACCCTGAATTTGTTGCTCCATTTACCGATAGCGCTATGAAAACATTGGATCATTTGTTGCGTGCAGCAAAAACCAATGGCTTAACTCGCGTTCTTACTGCATCTTCAATTGGTGTGTATTCACCTGCAAACGAAACACCTTTTCATGAAAACGATTGTCCAAAGCCAGGAACGACGTATGGTTTAAGCAAGAGGTTTTGCGAAGAAGTTGTCGATTTTTGGGGCGAACGAAACAACGTACCTGTTGCGCATATTCGGTTAGCACAGTGCTATGGTCACGGAGAAAAAGATAGCGGTGCCTTAATGCGTTTGGTTGGTCAAGCGCGGCGCAAAGAAATGCTAAAACTCAATGATGGCGGGTCCTTTCAGATTGATGAAGTTTATGTGGCGGACGCAATAAGAGCGTTTACGAAGTTGATTAGATGTGATGAAAAAGGGCCATTTAACATTGGCGCAGGTAAAAGTTACAGCGTGCTAGAGATTGCACAAACCGCTAATGAAGTTTTTGGCAACAATGGAAATCTATATGTGGAGCCAGCACCACAAAACACTTCAATTGGGGCAAGCAGGTACATGGATATAAAACGGGCTAAAGAACTGTTGGGCTGGTGGCCTCAGTATGATTTAAATGCTGGAATGAGAGCGATGCATCTGGAGATTAAGCATGAAGACAATTAAACAGGTATTGTATGCAGGTCAGGAAAAAGCCGATGATACATCACCTTTTATCATCGCCGAAATGTCAGGCAATCACGGTGCCTCGCTAGATATGGCATTAAAAATTGTCGAAGCAGCAGCAAAAACAGGTGCTGATGCTATCAAGATGCAAACATTTACTCCAGACAGCATGACTTTGGATCTGGATGAGGATGATTTCAAAGTCACCAATAAAAATTCATTATGGTACGGCCGCAAGCTTTATGACCTTTATGACGAAGGACAAACCCGCCGTGAATGGCATCAGGAAATATTTGACCGCGCCCACAGTCTTGGTATTTTGTGCTTCAGCTCACCTTTCGATGAGGCTGCTATCGAGTTTTTGGAAACACTTAATGCCCCCGCTTACAAGATTGCTTCATTTGAGTGTGTGGATTTGCCACTTATTCGCTGCGCCGCACAAACTGGCAAACCGCTCATTATTTCCACAGGGATGGCGAGTATCGGTGAGATCGACGAGGCCGTCGAGGCCGCTACAAAGGCAGGATGTAAGCAGCTAACATTACTGAAGTGCACAAGTAGTTATCCAGCCCCACCCGAAGACGCAAACCTCCTTACAATTCCGCACATGGCCGAGCTGTTTGGCTGTCAGGTTGGGCTATCAGATCATACGCTAGGTATTGGTGCTGCAGTTACCGCGACGGTACTAGGTGGTAGCATTATCGAAAAACACTTCACACTATCGCGGGATGACGGCGCTATTGATGCTGCTTTTTCACTGGAACCAAAAGAGTTTACCGAATTGGTTCAGGAAACAAAAACAGCGGCGGCAGCGCTAGGAAAAGTTTCGTATGGCGTTACACAAGCTGACAGAGCTGCGCGTGAGAAACGTCGTTCAATCTATGTCGTTAGAGACATAGCCGCGGGTGAGGCCTTTACTACGGAAAACATCCGCCGTATTCGCCCAGGACATGGGTTAGCTCCAAAATATTACGAAGATGTTTTAAGAAGTAAAGCGACGCGCTCGATCAGTCAAGGCACACCAATTAGCTGGGACCTTATGGATATTACTAACTGATTACCCTTCGGGCCAACTTAGTTACATTTTCATCCCCTTGCGACAAATACTTCTGTACGTCTTCTTCAAACCAATAAGAAGGTAAAATTATCTTATTAGTAATTTGCCGAGCGTTATATCTATAGTCAATTGAAATATTATCGCTGCCTAAATAGTGTAACCAGCACGCAGCGCGTTCACGCAATTCATCTGCGACCTGCACTTGCTTTTCAAAGCGGACATACTGTTGATATTCTGCTCGGGTTTTTGGAACAGTGTGACCTATTGGGTAATCAATTGGTGCGAAATGAGAAGCCAAAATGCAGGGCAGCCCCATGATACCAAGCTCAACCGAGGTCGTCCCATTATAGATTACACCAAGATCAACGAAATCATTCAACGAATGAATATCAAACCAATCGTGACCTAGTAAAATTACATTGTCGTTTATTTCTGTTTCGATTAGATCGAAAAAAAATTCTGTTAAAAAAGTCGAAATCTGTTCATTGTGCTCATGAGGATGTGGCTTTATCAGCAATAGTGTATCGGAACCATCGACCGATTTAATCGTATGATTGATCCAGTCTTTCATATTTTTATGCGACAGCCCCCCATCGTACGGCACAGCCGAGTCACATACAACCTTACCAAATGCACAAGCCACCTTTCCACCCTCATCACGCCACTTATAAATGCATTCCAATGCGTATTTGGCTTCTTGCGAAAGTATGTTCTTACCCTTTGTTGAGCGTCGTACTTTCGTAACATCTTTGACCTTTTCCAAAATTGCGGGTATTTCGCTCTTATGTTCTTGATAGTAAGCTTCAAACCGTTCTGGGATAGGGAAACTTGCTGTTCTGGCTATTGGGTGCTTGGTAACATTTCGCATCGTCCGTTTGGTTGAAAGATTAGTAGAAAAGTTTGCAAAATAATTTTGGTACCCATTGGCAGATTGAACACAGAAAAAATTATCTGGATCACCATAATTATCACAATATGACCGAAAAATTGCTTCGGGAAACCGGTGAGTAAACTGCGTCATAAACCCAACGCGAATGTTTGTTTTCTTTAGGTTTTTCTCCATATCCTGTAAAATTGTTGCCATGACTTTTGTCCAGTGCACGAGCTGAGCCAAGTGCTTCTTTAACACTGGGCACTTATAGTCAATATTATACCGTCGCATATAGACAGAAGCATCTTCCCACAAAACATGTGATAGATCCATGTCCCGCCAATTTACAGTTCCATTGTCAGCATCGAAGTCAAAGTCCTCAATTGGAGCGAAACTATCTTCCAAATCTTTTGCAAAAGTTTTTTCTAAAGTCAGGCATCCAGCATAGCGATCAATTTCAGGTATCCCTGTTTTTTCAATTGGCAACGTTCCTTTTACCAACGGAACCACCGCCCAACCCATCTGTTTTAACTCCATGAGAACCACAACAGGGATCCAGCGAATCAGCTCAGATGTCCGGGTCGGGACGAATACAACACCTTTAGGATTTTGCGGTTGAGGGATCTTCAAGTACAGATTTGCCGTTTGCCTTGCAAAATCGAAATCTGCAGCTTGCCGCGCTAATCTCCAACTTAAATGCGGATTGAACCCCTTTCCAGGATTATTGAATGTTGTAGCCAAAGATTTTTGAGCGCATTCAACAGCCTCATTAAACTTCCCCATTCGCATTAAAATATTCGCAAAAACCAACCCCCTACTATGATTGCAAGTTTTTCTCTCATTTTTTTTGTAGAACCCAAAAACATGCTCATATTCTTGGCTGTGCAATGCCCAATTAAAATAGGAAAAAATCTGTGTGGGTTTAGTCGGACTAGCCTTTACGTTATCAATAAGTTGACGAGTAATTTGACGATTTTTTATTGGATCACGCTTAGCAAGAGCATCAGCAATGGTCCACACACTGGCTGAACCTGATGGTAGCTGAGCCTGAAGTATCATAGCGTCCTGCAGTAAATTAGCTCGATCAACAAAGCCTAACTCATCGGCTAAACCAATGGCTGTCTTCAGTAACTTTGCTCTTTCCAATGACACTTTTTCACTTACCTTTTTTGTAACAGCATCAGTCGAAATAAGTTTTGAAATTTCCACCCATGTTTTTTCAAAATAGGTTGCTGCCTGTTTAAAAGGAGCATGGTAATCAGCAAGTCGTCTATGCCCACGACGTTGCATCATTGTGACCACCAATAACTTCTCACGTAAACATGTCGCTTGATCAAATACAGAACCACACTTACTCAAAAACTCGTCGACGTGTCGTCCCTGAAGCAAAGGTTCACAAAGAGCCAATGAGACTTCGAAAGAAAAAGTTAGATTGCTTCCTCGCGAAGCTTGCAAAAAATTAGCCGACAGATAGTCAGGTCCGTCTTCTCCAACAAACAGCCACTCCATTTCATTGCGGCCAATCCAATCTAAAACTCGCCATATTTTAAGCAACTCGATGGTTCTTTTTTTAGCGCCTAAGGACAAAGGCGTTGGATTTGCACAACTTTCAACACTACGAGCTATTGCATCAGAAACCAGCTTGTTGGCCTGAAAAATTTGCTCATTTCTAGCCAATGACACGGCTCTAAAAAACAAAATAAAAACACTGTCAGGGTATTTGCCTAGCAATTTACTCGCAGCTTCACCAAGTTCAATTAATTTTTTATTGTCAGCAAGAAGAAAGTAGTCTTTCAAAAAGTCGCCATTTTTCGTTGGATATAAAATATTCCACTCTTCAAGTACTGCTATATTTTCTAAAACTTGCGTAATATCCTCATGTTTGCCCAAGAGGCTAACAAGCGCTGTTGGCATTACCTGAGAAAACTTGTTCTCAATAGCTAACCAAAGTAAAGAGGCAGCTTTTTTAATCCGACCATTCAACAACTGGGTTTTCCTTGTTTGAGGCAAGCAAAATTAGCAGCCTCAAAAATGCTTCGCCGCAGCGAAATCGAAATTTAAAATTTCAAGCTTCCGTAATAATTTTGTTTTGGCTCTTAGCGGCCAAATTCACAGTCCCCACAGCCCACACGTCAAATTGATATTTCATCCTGAAGAATTTGAGGTTAGCAGCTTAAGCGTGGTAATAACCTTTTGCAAATCTGCATTTGATAGATTGGGATGCAATGGTAGTGTTATCGCTTTATCATAGTATGCTTCAGCAGCAGAGAAATCTCCATCGTTAAAACCTAAAGCGCGGTAATAGGGCTGTGTGTGTACAGGTGCGTAATGCACATTCACACCAATACCAGCCTCCCGTAGACTTTCAAACGCCTGACGCCGACCAAGCTTGCCGAGTCCATCTGGCCAGCCAATGACATAAAGATGAAAGGCCGAATATTGCCATGATTCGCGGTGGGGAAGAATTATGCCTGTCCCAGCTAGTTCCTTGTCGTAAATTTCAGCAATTTCATTGCGCTTTTTTACATAACCATCAAGTCGCCGAATCTGGCTTGCTCCCAATGCGGCTTGCATATCGGTCATTCGGTAATTATATCCAAGATTAAGCATCTCGTAATACCAACTACCGTCTGGCTCACCTTGCATTCGATCAGGGTCCCGGGTGATACCATGACTTCGAAAATCAGCTAACTTTATTTCCAACTTGCGATCTTGTGTCGTTGCAATACCACCCTCACCTGTTGTAATAATCTTTACGGGATGGAAACTAAACACCGTGATGTCAGAAAAACGGCACGATCCAACTGGCTCATCTTTGTAGCGCCCACCGATGGCATGAGATGCATCCTCAACAATCGAAAAACCATACTTTTTACTAAGTTGCCAAATTGGTTCCATATCACATGACTGCCCAGTCAAGTGAACAGGAACGACAAGATCTGGCAATTTATTTTGTTTCTGCGCACGCTCAAGTTTTTTGCTTAGTTCAGCAATACACATATTGTAAGTCTGAGGGTTAATATCAACAAAATCAACTTCTGCACCTAAAAATCGTGCGGCATTGGCTGTTGCTGCAAATGTTATCGGGCTGGTCCAAACCAAGCTGTCTGAACCGATGCCAAGCGCGCTATAAGCGCCGTGTAAAGCAGCGGTTGCATTGCAATAGGCCACCGCGCACTTTACATTGCAAGCTGATGCAACAGCTTGTTCAAACTTAGGTATAGCTGGGCCTTGTGTCAGAAAGTCAGATTTAAGAACCTCAATCACTGCATCTCGATCAGCCTGTGTAATATCTTGTCGTCCATATGAAATCATATCTAGCTTCGCGCTCCCAATCCTATCACTATGGATAAACTAAACAAACAAACTAAAGCGCGTTATTTCAGGCTAGGTTGCTATATTTACCTTCTTCTATATCCTTTAAAACAAAGCTAATATCAGTATAAGCCAGCTTGTTGAAAGTCTCTATTTCTTTGATATCAAGAAAACGCTCATTGTTACCCGAATCATATTCAAATCCACCACTCACAAAGGCTCCTGTCTCGCCCAATTCATTGATTTCATAACCAGTCAGTTTTTGTTGAAAACTGATAGAAGGCGTAATAACGTAATGATCTTCAAATTCCAACGTCAGGTGACTGTCATCTGCAGGGCACATTATTTCATGAAGCTTCTCTCCAGGCCGTATACCGATAACTTTCTGTTCAAGATCAGGTGCCATTGCTGTTGCTAGATCAGGAATCCGAACTGATGGGATTTTTGGCACAAATATCTCACCGCCTTTCATTCGTTCAAAGTTTTTCAGAACAAAATCAACCCCTTGCTGAAGCGTGATCCAAAAACGAGTCATTTCAACATGCGTGATTGGCAAGTGATCGGCATTCTGGGCAATTAGTTTCTCAAAAAACGGGACAACGGAACCTTCTGAACCACAAACATTCCCGTAGCGCACAACGCCAAAGACAGTCCCGCTCGCTCCTGAAATATTGTTTGCGGCAACAAACAGTTTATCCGAGGCAAGTTTGGTGGCACCATATAGATTTATAGGATTTGCAGCTTTGTCAGTTGATAACGCAATAACCGCCTTAACCGAGTTAGCAATAGCCGCGTGAATGACGTTTTCGGCACCGTTAATATTTGTTTTAATACATTCTGTAGGATTGTATTCAGCAAGAGGTACGTGCTTCATAGCAGCTGCATGAATAACATAGTCAATTCCGTGCATAGCCATCATTAAACGATCTCGATCACGGACATCACCAACAAAAAAGCGCATACGCGGATCG
>Ga0256834_1002963_pt1 | contig 10392 bp, 10 predicted proteins | sample 4281140metaG_FD_190536 | JGI IMG/M metagenome (GOLD analysis project Ga0256834, IMG submission 190536) | Hydrothermal vent microbial communities from East Pacific Rise, Pacific Ocean - 4281-140 | ecosystem: Environmental > Aquatic > Marine > Hydrothermal vents | place: Pacific Ocean: East... | reverse complement strand
CTACAGGGAAGCCCAGGACTATTGCCAATCATATGACGGCGGTGGTTTTGACGACTGGCGCATGCCAACAGTCTCCGAACTCCAGGGACTTATTGATGCCGAGGTGGAGGGAAAGGGAGAGATACTGACCCTCAGCAGCAGCATGGTCTGGGCGTCTGAAACAGACGACTCCAAGGCAGCGTTCTGCAGTTTTAAATCCCAGCGCTGCTCCTGGATGGAGCAGGTCATCTCCATCTCTCTGCGCGCCCTCCCGGTACGCAACACCGTGGCACAGAACGAAGCGGTTACGGTTACAGACAGCACTGAAGGGAACTCACCTTTCACTCCGTCAGCAAGACCGCAGACCGTGGAACAACGGCTTCAGGTCCTTAACTTGCTACACGAGCAGAACCTTATCACCACTGAAGAGTACAAGCAGAAAAGAAGTGCCATCCTTGATGAACTTTGACAGCAGCTTGCTGCAACCGGGCTGCCGGATTCTTGAAGGCGGCCCCGAGCTGGTGGATCAGGCCTTTCACGATCTCAACAGGGACATGGACCCGGACCTGGTTCACGTCTTTCTGGACAAACTGCAGCGCTATGCAGCCAAACCTGACCGGGCACTTTTCCTTGCCCGGCATCGGGACAGATATATCGCCTTTGCCAGCATCATTGACCACTCTCCCCCACCCGAAAACGTATCCGAATCAGACAGCGACATTCTGAAAAAGCGCGCCTGTATCACCGGGCTCATGGTGCTTCCGGAGTTCAGAAATAAAAGGGTCGCCACAGCGCTTATCCACACAATGGAAAACTGGGCCATGAAAAACAACAGAGACGGTATCTGGCTGATAACACGCCAGATGGCGGACTGGTACCAACGTTGTTTTCAATACAGAATGCATGCTACACTGTTCACAAAAGGAGTACAGAAAAGCCTTCTTACAAAACCTTTCTGAAGGACGCATTCTGTATTCCAAACCTGCGGGCATCCACAGGCTGAAACCCTGACCTGGGGGCTGACGTAAAAACTGCCGGTATTTACAGAGGAATTCATACAACCAGTATTTTATACCCTCCACTGCCAAATTTTCGTCACGGATTCAGATTTATGACATACGGGACAGATACACCACATATTGTGTAAAAAAATACACACACACCTTACTGAAGAAAAAATTAGTCCGTAGAGTCAAGAAAATCGCCATTTTTGTTGACACTGCAGGGCAAATACGATAGTACAATAAATTGAAGTAAAAATTTTTGTACACATGGAGATCGGCATGCCGACGGTATCCGGTGCCATGTGAAACTGGAAGTCTGAATTGTGTTAACTTTTTTTATTGGAAAAAGGTATCAGGACGGACATTGATCACAGCTTTTCAGGAGGGCTGGATCACAACAACTAAAAGAGGAAGGAGAAAACGAGATGGTTAAAAAATTTTCCATGTTGGCTCTTGCTGGTCTCATCGCACTGCCTGCAGTAGCTTCTGCAAGCGGTGGAGCAAATGCTAATGATCTTGAGAGAAAAATCGAAGAATTGAGCATGCAGCTTGATCAGCTGAAGGCACAGATGGCTGAAGGAAAAGGCGGTAGCGGTGTAAGCCAGGCCGACTTTGATGACCTTGCCGACTCTGTCAGCGACCTTGAGGATCGTTCTGATTCCTGGGACCTTGCTGCCCGTGTAAAATTCTACGGTGATTTCCGCGCCCGTCACGACTACTACAATGCTGACAATATTGATGGTACAAGCTCCAGCAGTGACACTCTCTGGACCAATCGTTTTCGCCTCAACATGCGTGTTAAAGCTACTGAAAACGTAGAGTTTAAAGCACGTCTTGCCATGTACAAAGCCTGGGGTATGGAATCCACTCCTCAGGGACTTGGCGGCGGATACCCGATGTGGGACGGTAACTCCACACGTCAGCCTTCAGACAACGCCCTTCGTGTTGATCGCGCATTCGTCAACTGGAACAATATCGGTGGCGCTCCAATCTGGTTCTCCATTGGTCGTCGTCCTACCACAGATGGACCTCCAGCACAGATTCGTATGGGTGCTGACCAGCGTATGGCCACCCCCGTTTCCTACATGGACTGGCCATTTGACGGTATCTCCATGGGTTATGCCTACCGCTGGGGAAGCGAAGCCATGGGAACCGGTCGTATCCGTTTCTGTTATGGTCGTGGATTCGAGGATGGACTTGAGAATGACGATACCGATGCAAACCAGAACGACATGGACTTCGCAGGTCTGAGCTGGGATGTTATGAAGAAAGGAAATCGTTTCATTAATATCCAGTCTTTTATGGCCTTCAACGTATTTAACTACCCCTCTTTCCAGAGCGAGTTTATTAACTATGCAGCTGGTTTCTCACCTGCCGAGGGTGGATATGGTCCCCAGCTTGACACCGGTAACATCGTACATAACTCCATCGTATATCAGGACAAAATTGCTGACTTGAACTTCTTCGCAGTTGGTGGATGGTCTATCACCGATCCAAACAGCAACGGTATGTTCAATGACTACGCCGGAATGGGCGCAGCTGAGCAGATGGCAGCAATGGGAATGTCTCAGGAGATGATCGACGGTGCTCTTGACCAGATGGGAATGGAAGGAACTCCTCATACTGACAGCGAGAATGGTTACTCCATCTTCCTTGGTGCCCGTTATGACATCAACTCCATTGGCCTGAAACTTGGCCTTGAGTGGAACTACGGTTCCGAATACTGGATCGCCATGAACCCAGGACATGATGACATGTATCTTGGTAAACTTGCCGCCCGTGGTAATGTTTATGAAGTATATGGTATCTACGACCTGCCCACCGGTGAAGCCATCTCCAAATACGCTAAAACCTTCATTCGTTTCGGTTACCAGCGTTACGAGTATGACTACGCGGGATCCATGGACTGGAACATGAAACCATATGATCTTGACGATGCTCAAGAGGTTGCCTACCTGAACTCCTTCAACGAATATACTGGAAGAACCACCGTTGAGAGTGCAGATCAGATCTATGTGACCTTCGAGGCATACTTCTAGGCCACACCAGTTCGACACTGCAGTATCTATCAGACAGGGAAGTTACCTTTTTAAGGTGACTTCCCTGTTTTTGTTTGTCCATCATACTTTCTCCAGAGCTGCGTCCCCACATTATGTCTGGAACACTCCCCAACACTGCTTCTCAGCCCAACCTGTTTTTCACAACACGACACGGTGGACTCAGCACGGCTCCCTATAACTCCCTGAATCTCAGCTATGGGGTGGGCGACATCAGCAGAACCGTATCGCAGAACAGGGAACGACTCAAAAAAGATCATTCACTCTCCGTCATTCTCTCTGCCCGGCAGATCCATGGCGACAAGATTTTCATCGCCGGGCAGCCCCTGCAGAAAGACCTGGAGGTCGACGGCTATGACGCCCTGATGACTGACATCAGAGGGATTGCCCTGCTGATACAGCAGGCCGACTGCCAGGGAATTGCACTCCACGATCCCGTTAACAGTGCCATTGCCTGCATCCACAGCGGCTGGATGGGATCTGTGAAGAATATTATTGCAAAAACCGTCGCGGCCATGAAAAAGCAGTATCACACAGACCCTGCTGATCTCCACGCCTCCATCAGTCCATCCCTTGGCCCGTGCTGTGCAGAATTCACCAACCACTCCCTGGAACTTCCCCCCTCCTTCCTTGCCTTTCAGGTAAAAGAGAACTATTTTGATTTCTGGCAGATTTCCAGAATGCAACTGCTGGCAAGCGGAATTTGTGAAAAAAATATTGATATCAGCGGCCTCTGCAGCTCATGTTCACAGGATCATTTTTCCTATCGGCGCGCCTGCCGCGAAGGTGACGGGCGCACCGGCCGCTGTGCAACGGTGATAGCCCTTTACTGAAAACATCAACTTTTACCGGGATTTTTTATCGTGCGTCTCCTCATTGTCGAAGATGATACAAAAATCGCCTCCTTCCTGCAAAAGGGACTTCAGGAGGCCGGATTCAGTGTCGACGTCAGCCATAATGGTCTGGACGGTCTTTCCCTTGCCCTGACCGAACCCTATGAGGCTGCAGTTATTGATATCATGCTGCCGGGTCTTGACGGTCTCAGCCTCATTGAACAGATGCGTGCCAAAGGTGTTCACATGCCGGTCCTGATCCTCAGTGCCAGGCAGTCCGTTGATGACCGTATTGAGGGGCTGCAGCGGGGTGGTGATGACTATATGGTGAAACCCTTTTCCTTTAACGAGCTCCTGGCACGGATCCAGGCCCTGTTGAGACGTGGTCAGAAAAACGTTGATTCCGATGTTATCCGCATTGGCGAGCTTGAGCTTGATCCCATGCGGCATGAATTAACGCGTCAGGGTGAAAAAATCGAGCTTCCCGCCAAAGAGTATGCCCTCCTTGAACTGATGATGCGCAACCCCGGACGGGTACTTTCAAAGACGTCCATTCTGGAACGCATCTACGACTACAGTTTTGATCCCCAGACCAATGTGGTGGATGTCCTTGTCTGCCGCCTCCGCAACCGGATCGACAAGGGCTATTCCAAAAAATACATTCACACTGTACGGGGAATGGGATATGTCCTTCGTGACGAATAGACTGCCATCCCGTCATCATGGCGCCTGGACAGTCAGCATCCTCTTCCTCCTCCTCTGGCTCATCTGCGGCCTGAGTCTCCTCTTCCATACTCTTCTGCTCAAGAAACAGCTGCAGGAGCAGGAGCTTAGCAGGGTTGAAAATGCCCTCAATATATTCCTTCAAAACAGCAGCAGCTCATCAACCTATCACTTCAATCTCCAGGTCAGTCCCCCTGAAGCCATCGATTTTATCCGTATCAGCAGAGACCGGGACCAGTTGCTGATCACGGATCAACAGGGTATTCCCTTGGCAGGCCTGGTCGATCTTGACCCCCGCTCCCATGGCACATGGATCAGCCTGACTGCCCCGGACAGCTCCGGAAACTGGATTCTCGTTTCACGGAAACTCAATGACGGCAGCACCATTCAAGCCGGAAAAAATGACCTCAATGCCGGAATCAGCACCTATCAGACAGCACTCTCAAGCTCCTGGCTTATCTTCTTTCTGACAGCCTTCCCCTGCCTCGGCATTGCCATTTTTCTCCACCGGCAGCAGAAAAAACCGCTGCAGGAACTGGGTGCCGCCATCAGAAGTGCCCTGCAGCACCAGCGCCCCGCCTTTGACACTTTCCACCACGGCAACGGAGAGCTCACCGAGTTATATCAGCTCCTTGAAAAGACCTTTTCACAGAACCAACAGCTCATTGCTGAAATGCAGTCCTCCCTCGATAATGTTGCCCATGACCTTCGCACCCCCATGACCCGGCTCCGCGCCGTTGCCGAATATGCCCTGCAATCGGACCAGGATGATCCGGAGATCTATCGGAACAGCCTCTCAGACTGCCTTGAGGAGTCGGAACGGGTGCTCTCCATGCTCGGCACCATGATGAGTGTGGCCGAGGCCGAGGCCGGCACCATGCGCCTCAAGACCGAAACAGTCTCCATCAAAGAGACCCTTGAAGATGTCATCAGTCTCTACCGCTATGTGGCTGAAGAGGAAAAGATCAGCCTCTCTCTCACGATGGAGGATGACAGCCTCAGCATCCTGGCCGACAAGACCAGGATCAGTCAGGTCTGGGCCAATCTCCTTGATAATGCGATAAAGTATGGTCATGAGGGGGGAACAGTGGAAATCAGCACCGGAACCGAGGGAGACATGCTTGTCACCTCTTTTTGTGATGATGGAATGGGGATATCTGACTCTGAAATCTCCAGAATATGGGATCGCCTCTACCGGGGGGACCGAAGCCGCAGCAGGCAGGGACTCGGCCTTGGCCTTAATTACGTAAAGGCCGTGGTGGAAGCCCATGGCGGAAAGGTACGGGTGAGCAGTACAATCAGAAAAGGATCATGCTTTGAGGTGCTTCTGCCCCTTCTCCCCGCCGCTGTCGGGAAAGCTGAAATCACAGATCAGAGGCGCATGATCCGAGAGGCGGATGTCGGGAATGGTGAAGTTTGATGCCACAATCTCCGGACTGTGGAGAATAAAATCAAGGTTGCGCTTCGGGGCATGACTGGGGTGGGATGGCAGACCACCCAGATTTGCATTGGCAAGACCCGTTGCGGCAAGAAAGAGCTGAACCTCCCGGTCTCCGCCAAAGGTATTGAAATCACCGGCCACAATAACAGGTTTGCTGCTCTCTGATATGATGCGGTGCAGGTGCTCAAGCTGCTGCTGCCGGTGTTTATATTTCAGAGAGAGGTGCACGGTAAAGACACACACCTCCTCCAGCTCCACCTCAATAACCAGCCGCTTCATCCCCTCGTTGAAGTAGTGAAAATGGTGCCGGATGATTTTTTTATTGGTGAGCAGTCCGTTTCCCTGTTTATTGAGGACAGGAACCCTGTTGGCAAGAGACGTATCGCCATATTTGGTTTCCACCACATGGAAATGATCGAGCTCCCTGGCTATTGCCTGAACCTGACAGCACTTACGGGAACGATAGGAACCGGAGTCCACCTCAACCAGGGCAATAATATCAGGGTTGACCGAACGGATAAAGGAGACAATCTCCCCGAGAGTATTGTCCGTCTTTTTAAAAAAACCCGCAAATGGCAGGGGCAGGTGATAGGCAACACCATGCCCCGTTGCATAGCGTATGTTGTAGAGTAGAAAACGCATGGATTATGATAGCGGTTTCTGAATCTCTTTGCAAACATGCCTTTTTTCTCTCCATTTCATGTGGTAGGATGTGCTCCATATAAAATAACAGCAGTTTCAGAGACGGCCAGTGCTCCCCAATCAACACAGGACTTTGAAGATGACCACCATACATATCGGATCACGAAAGAGTAAACTTGCCATGTGGCAGACAGACACAGTTGCCGCCATGCTTCAGAAAAGCGGCCTTGAGACCAGTATCAGCTCAATGGAGACAAAGGGAGACAAAATTCTTGATGTCTCCATTGCCAAGATCGGCAGCAAGGGCGTCTTCACCGAAGAGCTTGAAGATCAGCTGAGTGGCGGCACAACGGATATTGCGGTCCACAGCGCCAAAGACATGCAGTCCATACTGCCCGACGGATTTGAACTGATCGCCTTCACCGACCGGGAAAAATCAAACGATGTGCTGGTCTCCCGAAAGAAAGATATCAACCTCGACGACAGCAGCAGACCCATCCGCATCGGCACCTCTTCTGTACGCCGCATCGCCCTGCTGAAGCACTTTTACCCCCACGTCGAGACAGTCGAGATGCGTGGTAACCTCCAGACCAGAATACAGAAGATGGACGATGGAGCCTGTGACGCGCTGATGCTTGCCTATGCCGGCGTCAAGCGCATGGAATATGAGAATATGATCGTGAAGGTCTTCTCGGAAGATGAGTTCATTCCCCCGGTGGGCCAGGGGTGTATTGCCATTGAGGCGGCAGAAAGCCTGGACCCTGAAAAACGCGCCAGGGTGCGTGACTGCCTCAACAACCCGGATTCAGAGTCCTGCCTCCTTGCCGAACGCGCCTACCTGCGTACCATGGAGGGCGGCTGCTCCATCCCCGCCTTCGGCCTTGCCGTACTCAAAGGTGACACCCTCATCCTGCGGGGCGGTCTGGCAAGCCTGGACGGCGGGACTGTTCTCATAAGGACCGAAGAAGGGCCGCGAGAGGACGCTGACGCCATAGGAGAGCGCCTGGGGAGGTATATCCTCGACAATGGCGGCAAAGAGATTCTGGCGGACATCAAGCGTATCCAGGGCTGAGACCCTCAGCCCCTGGAACAGAGATCCCTTACATGGTCCAGCCACTGCCCAAAGCCCTCCCCGCTTGTGGCGGACAGATCCATGACCTCGATGGCGGGGTTCAGCTGCAGTGCCTCCGCCTTTGCCGCATCCACTGAAAAATCAAAATAGGGCAGCAGGTCTGTTTTAGAGATAACAAAGAGCTGTGAGCTGTGGAATGCTTTGGGATATTTTGCCGGTTTATCTGGGCCTTCCGGCACAGACACCATGACCATGCGGTGATGTTCACCAAGATCAAAGGTGGCCGGACAGACAAGGTTTCCCACATTTTCAATAAAGAGTATGTCAAGTCTGTCACCGCCATCCTCCCGTGCCAGAAGGTGCAGGCCCTTATGTATCTGGGCGGCATCAAGGTGGCAGGCACCGCCGGTGGTGAGTTGAATAACCGGCACCCCTTTGGCCCGAATACGCTCCGCGTCCCTCTCTGTCTCAATATCCCCTTCAATCACTCCAATCCGCAGACTGTCACCAAGGGCCTCGATGGTCTTTTCAAGGAGGGTGGTCTTCCCGGAACCAGGACTTGATATCATATTGATGGCCACAGCACCCATGGCTTCAATGTGTGCTCTGTTCTTTGCCGCCATTGCAGTGTTGGCAGCCAGCAGGCTCTGGTGTACCTCTATCACTTTCGCATCATGGGACTCTTCAGGTTTTAAATCACAACCGCATGCATCACACATAATTTTCCTTATTCCTGTTCATCACTGATTAACGTCGTTCACTCCTATTCCATCTCAACCCGCAGCAGCAGCAGATCATCGCTGCCTTCGGTTGTGATGAGTGTTTCCTTACAGAGGGGACATGAATGCGGCCGCCTGTCTGCTCTGATTTCTTTCCCGCAACCGCAGCATCGATACAGGGGCGGCGGACTTTCCACAATCAGCTTCGCATCCCGCGTCAATACGCTCTCCCCCGCAAGGGCATCAAAGGCAAACTCAAAGGAATCAATGACCACACCTGACAGGGGACCTATCTCCATGGTGACTGTTATCACCTTTTCCTTCCCGTGTTCTCCTGCAAGCTCGCCAAGCTGCACCAGCAACCCCTGAACAAGGGACATCTCATGCATCTGTTTCCTCTTTCAGTAAAATCGTATGTCCGGAATCCCGCAGCCGTTTCACGAGAATACCCGAAACCTTTTCCACCTGATCTGCCACCACCTCTGTCATGGCAAGACCGGTTTCAAGACTGCCGGGAACCACACAGTAAAAATCGACACAGTCCGGTTCAATGCCACGCAGTTTACAGATATCGAGTATCTCCAGAATTCCCAGCTGATGGGGTGACATCTTCGGCTGCATGGCACCATTTCTGGCATCTTCGGCTGAAAAGGTATAGAGACTGCCGGGTGTGGCATCATCAAAGTTCACCACATCCACCACCAGGATCGGATCATGCTCTTCCAGGAATGGCGCCATGTAAATCCCGGCAGTTCCCCCGTCCAGTACGGTGACCGATTCGGGAAAGCTGTAGTGCTCCTCCAGAAACCCGATCACATGCACCCCGAAGCTCTCATCCGAAAGCAGCATATTCCCGATTCCCAGAATCCCGGCCTTTTTGGTCGCCTCTTCCATCGTATTTACCTCAACATATTCGCGGCAGCGGCTCACCGTGCAGCGGGGTGATGATTCGTGATCCGCCAACGGCTGTTTGCAAGACAACCTGACCGGGCTTTCCCTCTTTCAAACTTCCAATGATCGCAGCGGATTTTCCCACAGAGGTGGATCGCATACATTGCAGGGCCTCATCGGCCTGCTCTGCCGCCACAAGAACAAGGCACTTTCCCTCATTGGCAAGATAGAGGGGATCAAGCCCCATGATCTCACAGGCGGCCCGTACCGAAGCATTGACTGGAATGGCGCAATCCTCTATCTCAACAGCCAGACCGGCCGCTCCCGCAATCTCATTGAGAGATGTGGCAAGCCCGCCTCTGGTGGGATCCCGCAGGGTGTGGAGGCTGCCTGAAGGCAGCGTATCAAGAAGATGTGCCACCAGCCCATGGAGAGCTGCAGAATCACTGCGCAGATCCCCGTCAAGGGATATTCCGGCACGCCGGGTCATGATGGTGATACCATGGTCACCCATGCTCCCGGACAGGATGATCCTGTCACCCGCCCTCGCCATACCGGAAGAGACCTCACAGCCTTCAGCCACAATACCGATCCCCGAAGTGTTTATAAAAATCTTATCGCACTTTCCACGGGGAACAACCTTCGTGTCCCCGGTAACCACCGGAACACCCGCCTCTTTTGAGCACCTGGCAACAGAGGCGATGACCCTTTCCAGATCATCCAGCCCGAAACCTTCTTCAAGAATAAGCCCAAGACTCAGACAGAGCGGTCGGGCAGCTCGCATGGCAAGGTCATTGATGGTTCCGTGAACGGCCAGGGTACCGATGTCTCCACCCGGGAAAAAGATGGGATCAACCACATAACTGTCGGTGCTGAAGGCCAGTTTTCCAGGCTGATTCTCCAGCACAGCACTGTCTTCCAGGGCACCGAGAATCGGATCATCAAGATATTTCAAAAAGATATCGGCTATGAGTTCCTGACTGGCAATGCCACCGCTGCCGTGATCCAGAAGAATCTTTTTTCTGTTTCTC
>Ga0256834_1002962_pt1 | contig 10393 bp, 10 predicted proteins | sample 4281140metaG_FD_190536 | JGI IMG/M metagenome (GOLD analysis project Ga0256834, IMG submission 190536) | Hydrothermal vent microbial communities from East Pacific Rise, Pacific Ocean - 4281-140 | ecosystem: Environmental > Aquatic > Marine > Hydrothermal vents | place: Pacific Ocean: East... | reverse complement strand
ATTGAGCAAACTGGTGCTTCACTTCGTGAAATGATGCCGTGGATCTCTGCAAACAAGATTGTAAATCAAGACGAAAACTAATATCTTTTTACTTACTGCACTTCATCTTTTGATGATTTGTGCAGTCAGCTACTTTATGTAGCCTCCTTTACAAAAACATCAAAATCTAAAGCACATTAAGCAAAAATCTAATTAGTTTTTGACCCTCCTATGGTAATTTTAAAAAATCCGTTATAATCCACTTATGAAAAAACGAATATTTATTACTGCGACAAATACTGACATTGGTAAGACCTACACTACAAAACTACTCCTGCGTGAGTATGCTTCACGTGGTTTGAAAGTTGGGGTTATAAAGCCAGTTGAGACGGGTGTTGTTGGGGGTGTTTATCCTGATGGAGATCTACTTTTAGCCTTAGTAAAAGAGTTAAATCCTCTGATGCAAGACCTTCGTGTTGAAGATATCGTTCCTATCTCTTATGAACTGCCTGCTGCTCCTTTTATTGCTTCAGGTGGAGAAAAATTTGATATTTCAAAGGTTCTGCAGGCCATAAAAAAGGTAGAAGCTCTCTGTGATATTCTTATTATTGAGGGAGCAGGGGGTCTCTATGTGCCTCTTGAAAAATATTTTGCTATTTTTGATCTTATTCAAGAGCTAGAAGCTTCAGTTTTACTTGTTACACACTGCTCACTCGGGTGTATAAACGATACACTTCTTTCAAAAAAAGCACTTGAAAATGCAGAAGTTCCTCATACCGTTGTCTTTAACTGTAGATCTTCTGAGTCTAATTTTGACACAGTGAGCAAACCATATTTTGAAGCAATAGATTTTCCACTCCTTAAAATATCTTCTGATATTGACACACTATGCGATCTCTTGTATAATTTGAAAAAATAAAGAGAGTAGATATGCAACATTTAATACGAACAGATGATTTTTCAAAAGCTGAAATCGAAGAGCTTTTAGCTGATGCAAAAGCTTTTAGTGACGGACGTTTTGAACGGGTATTACAAGATAAGATCATAATTACTCTCTTTTTTGAAAATTCCACACGGACAAAAAGCTCTTTTGAAATAGCTGCAAAGCGTTTAGGTGCTGAGATAGTCCATCTTGATGTTGCAAAAAGTTCTACCAAAAAGGGTGAGACACTCGTTGATACAGCAATGAATCTTGATGCAATGGGTCCTCATGCAATTATAGTACGTCATCAAAATGCAGGTGTACCGAAGATTCTCTCAAAGCATACAAAAGCAGCAATTTTAAATGCAGGTGATGGTGCACACGCTCACCCTTCCCAAGCACTTCTTGATCTCTATACTCTTAAAGATCATTTTGGTGACGTTAGCGGTAAAAAAATTGCAATTGTCGGCGATATTAAAAATTCTCGTGTTGCAAACTCAAATATTGAGTTGTTGACACGATTTGGAATGGAGGTTATTTTAGTTGCACCTCCTCACTTTTTACCAAAAACAGATCTTCAAACGACACACTATTTAAGTGAAATTATTGATGAGGTTGATGCAATTATGAGTTTGCGAACACAAACCGAACGCCATTCATCGCAAAGTTATGCAAGTTTGAAAGATTATGCAAGTGATTTTTGTATTACGGAAGAGTTGGTAGGGGATCGTGACATTATTTTACTGCATCCCGGTCCGGTTCATAGGAACATTGACATAACAGACGCCATGCTTGAAGATCCGCGTTGCAAAGTATTGCAGCAGGTGAATAACGGTGTTAATATTCGTATGGCGATTTTGAAAAAACTGATCCTTTAATGAGTTTTGAAAGAGTTAACAGCTTAGCTAAGGAGAGAGTTCCTTTTTTATTCTTTTGTGATTTTAAAGCAGAAAATATAGAAGTTTATCCACTTGATGAATTGCAAAAGAATGATATAGAATTTTCTATTTGTGAAGCATACCGCTACAAAGAACATCAACATTTTTTACAAAAATTTCCTCTCTCTTTAGATCTATATACTCAAAAATTTGAAGCTGTCATAGAGAAGATTAAAGCAGGAGAGACCTATATTCTTAATCTTACTCAACCAACGCCAATAGAGAGTGAACTCTCTTTAAAAGAGATTTTTAGTCTTGCAAATGCTCACTACAAACTGCGTGTACGTGATGAATTTGTCTGTTTTTCTCCAGAAAAATTTATTCAGATAGAAGAGAATACAATTCATACGTTTCCGATGAAAGGGACAATTGATGCTTCTTTGAGTGGAGCAAAAGAGAAGATCCTCGCTGATACAAAAGAGATGGCAGAACATATTATGATTGTGGATCTGTTGCGCAATGATCTCTCTATGGTTGCAACAAAGGTTGCTGTAAAATCTTTTCGTTACATTACAAAAATTGATGCTGGAACCAAAGAACTTTTACAGGTGAGTTCGCATATTCAAGGAGCCTTGGAGCCAAATTGGCGAGAAAATCTTGGTACAATTTTAAAAAGATTGCTTCCTGCAGGAAGTATCAGCGGTGCACCAAAAGTATCAACACTTCAAATTATAGATGATGTTGAGGGGTATGAGAGAGGATTCTTTAGCGGAGTTTTTGGTGTTTTTGATGGTCAAAACTTTGATAGTGGTGTGATGATCCGTTTTATTGAGAAGAAAAACGGACGCTATATTTATAAAAGTGGTGGAGGAATTACGCTTGATAGTCAAGTAAATTTGGAATATCAAGAGATCTTAGATAAAATATACTTGCCGTAAAATAATATATAGGGTTTTTTAATGTTTATAGATAATTTTTTTACAAGTGGCTGGCACTTTAAAAAAGCAGAACGTGACTTAATGAGTAAATTTCAGATGATGAATGTCGGCATTTTACTCTCATCTATTGCTGTTTTGTATGGATCGATTTTAAATATTTTAGAGGGGGAATATTACACTTTAGCAGCTATAGAGTTTTTACTCTTTATTGTGAATATATTTTTAGCACTGCTTTTAAGAAAAGATAAAAAATATTATGATTTTGTCTCTATAATGGTTACGGCACAATTTACTTTTTTATTGATCTTGTTGATATATGTCAGTTCACCTCAAGAGATGAAGCATACCTGGTTTTATACCTATCCTATTATCATACTCTATCTCAAAAATGAGAAGCAGGCTCTTCCTTGGTTTATGCTGCTTATCAGTATGATTCTTTTTGCCCCTTTTAATCCTTTTTTTCATACGGCATATAGTTTTTTTCAACTTTTTTATATCTCTTTTGTCCTTGTAGTAGTGAGTACTATTGTCTATTTCTATAAAGTTCGTATTGATCAGGCGCGTCATCTTATTATTTCACAGGAGAAACAACTCTCTAAAAAAGTTGAAGAGCTTACACAAAAAGACAGACTGCTCTCTATTCAATCTCGTCAAGCAGTTATGGGTGAGATGATCTCTATGATTGCGCATCAATGGCGACAGCCGCTTTCAACGGTAACTTTGAGCATATCAAATTTACAGGTTAAAAAGCTTTTAGGTGAGAAAATAGAAGAGCCTGAATATGATGAAACTTTTGAAAATATTAGTGAAACTATTCTCTACCTTTCTCAAACAATTGATGATTTTCAAACATATTTCAGACCTGGCAAAGAGATTACAACCATTGATATTCGAGAGTTGATGCATAAAGTGATCACATTTATCGAACCACGTTTGAAAAAGACAGATGTGACTATAGAGTTTCGTGCAGAGGGTGCAATTATTATTGATACCTATGTTAATGAACTTATTCAGGTTTTACTCAATATTGTTAATAATGCAGTTGATGAGTTGCATGATAGAGAGATAAAAGATGCAAAAGTAAAAATTACACTTCATGAGCGAGAGAGCGAAGTGGCAATTGATATTATTGATAATGCCGGTGGTATTGCAAAAGAGTATATTGATCAGATCTTTGAACCGTATTTCAGTACAAAAGGCAAAAACGGAACCGGTTTGGGACTTTATATGTCGCAGATGATTATGCAAAAACAGTTTCATACAAAAATAGATGTAAAAAGTAGTTCAAAAGGATCTATTTTTACAATTGTTGTGCCGAAAAAATTAGCTTAAGATTTCTTGGGATATAATAGAGCTAAAATTATAAAAAAGAGTAAAAAATGTATAATAAAGAGTTACAATTTTCACTATGGGCTGATTTTATTGAGCGAGATTATTTAGATGCCGAGTTTAAAGAGTTAATAGAAAAAAATATTATAAATGGGGCGACTTCCAACCCTGCAATTTTTAAAAATGCTATTTTAAATTCTGAAGCCTATAAAACACAGCTTGCTTCACTAACGGCTCTCAACGCTAAAGAGAAATATGAGGCAGTGGCTATGTATGATATTACAAAAGCTGCAGATATTTTACGTCCTCTTTATGATGCAGGTGATGATGGTTATGTGAGTATTGAAGTTGATCCTTTCTTTTGTGATGATGCAGCTGCAACAATTGCTGAAGGAAAACGACTCTTTACTGCTATTGCGAGACCAAATGTAATGATTAAAGTTCCGGCGACAACAGCAGGGTATGAGGCAATGGAAGCATTAACCGCAGATTCTATTCCTGTAAATGCAACACTAGTATTTAAAAAAGAGCAGGCAGTTGCTTGTGCTGAAGCATTTCAAAGAGGGTTGGCAAAGGCAGAGAAAAAAGTTGATACGGTTATTAGTATTTTTGTATCACGTATTGATAGAGCGCTTGATCCGCTTTTGGTTGAAAAGGGTATAGCTCCTGCACTGACGGGTATCTATAACTCATCTGTGATCTATGAAGCGATAGAAGCATTAAAAGTAGAGCGTTGTAGAGCACTTTTTGCAAGTACGGGTGTTAAAGATGATAGTTTACCGCCATACTATTATGTAGAGAAACTTTTGGCATACCGAAGTGTGAATACTGCACCTGTTGCTACAATAAAATCTTTTGTACAAGAGGCAAGTATTACAAAAGCACTTCCTATTGAAAATGAACTTGTTAAGAAACATTTTGCACTTTTAGAGAAAGCTGGTATTGATCTTGATGCTCTTTTAGATCAGCAAATTGAAGAGGGATTAGTCGCTTTTAAAGAGGCATTTAAGGATATATTGGAGAGATTATGAATGTAGAAGTTGATATTAGCAAGCTGACGTTTGAACAGCTTAAAAAGGTACGAGTTCATCTCAAAAAGATGATTGAAGTAGGTGGATCGGATCTTCATATTAAAGCAAACTCTGTGATTCGTGCTCGGATCAATGGGAATATCGTGCAGTTTTCCGGAGGAATTTTTGCAAAAGAGGATGCTCTGACTTTTGCAAAAGAGCTTTTAAAAGGAAGGTTTGCCGAGTTTGTTGAGAAAAAGGAACTCGATCTTGTGTATCCTTTTGATGAGAACAACCGTTTTCGTGTGAATATCTTTTTTCAAATGGATGGTGTATCGGCTGTTTTTCGTGCTATTCCTGTAAAAATTCCTTCATTTGAAGAGTTGCATTTACCAGAGGTTATTAGAAGTTTTGCCTATAAAGAGCGTGGTCTTGTTTTAGTAACAGGTGTTACGGGTTCAGGAAAATCAACGACACTTGCGGCATTAATTAATGAACTTAATCTCAATAAAAAGAAACATATTATTACTATTGAAGATCCGATTGAGTTTGTTCATAAAGATAGAGGCTGTATTATTAATCAACGTTCAGTAGGACAAGATACGCTCTCTTTTGGTACAGCACTACGTGCTGCACTGCGGGAAGATCCTGATATTATTCTTGTTGGGGAGATGCGGGATAGAGAGACAATTAATCTTGCTTTACATGCCGCAGATACAGGACACTTGGTTTTTTCAACGCTGCATACTGTTGATGCAAAAGAGACTATTAACCGTATTATTGCACAGTTTCCTTCAGAAGAACAAAATCGTGTACGTCTTTCTGTTGCAGGTGTTTTACAGGGAGTTGTGTCTCAAAGACTTGTACAGACTCAAAATGGTGGTCGTCGTGCGGCATTGGAAGTTCTTGTTCGTACTCCTATGATTGAAAAGCTTATTATGGAAAATCGAGATTATGAAATTCGTGATACAATTGAAGCAGGAAAAGAACATTACGGTTCACAAAGTTTTGATCAGGCTATTTTTGATCTCTATAATGAGGGTGTTATCACAAAAGAACAGGCGCTTGACAATGCAACAAGCGCATCCGATCTTGAACTGAAAATTTCAGGTCTGACAACAGGTAAAATTACTTCAAATCCAAATACGCAAGAGGAATTTGAAGAGCCTGATTTCAGTAATGATGATGATATCTTTGATTTAAAGTAAACTTTTAAGAAAAATTGAGTATAATTGCGCCTATTTTTAAAAAAGAAGGACTTCATATGTTAGAAGGTATAGTTAGAGAGAGTACTGGCAAACAAGCTACAAAAGCTTTACGCCGTGATGGTTATCTAATTGCAAATATTTACGGAAAAGGGCTTGAGAATATCAATGCTGCATTCAAAGAGAATGAATATATCCGTACTGTGCGCAACAAAGATACATTAGCATTCCCAGTAAAAGTTGGGGATAAAGAGATGCAAGTTGTTGTTCAATCATATGAGTCTCATCCGGTAACTGGTAAACTTTTACACGTTGATCTAATGGTAGCACAACCAGGTGTTGTAACACACTTTATGGTTCCTGTAGAAGCTGTTGGTGAAGCAATCGGTCTTAAAAACAAAGGTCTTGTAAATATCAACAAAAGACGTTTACGTGTAAAAGCAAAAATCGAAGATCTTCCAAAAGCAATCGTTATTGATGTAACTGATATGGATGTTGGTGATGCAAAACTTATCCGTGACCTTGATGCAACTGAAGGCGTAGTCTTTACAGATGCTGATCGTGTAGCGGTATTGAGTATCATTAAAGCTAAATAATTATGCTTATAGTCGGACTGGGTAACCCTGGATCTGATTATGAAAAAACACGCCATAATATCGGCTTTATGGTTATTGACGAGCTTATAGCTCGTCATAACGCTTCGAAACTCTCCTCATCATCTTTTGAAGGTGAACTCTATAAATTTAAAAATCATTTTTTATTAAAACCACTTACTTTTATGAATCTTTCAGGCAATTCGGTTGTGAAAGTAAAAAATTTCTATAAAATAGAAGAAGTTGTTGTAATACATGATGATTTAGATCTGCCTTTTGGCGCATTACGCTTTAAAAAAGGCGGTGGTCATGGAGGACATAACGGTCTTAAATCAATAGATGCACAAATTTCAAAAGAGTATATTCGTGTACGTATGGGCATTGGAAAACCAGAACATAGAGGTGAAGTTGTCTCTCATGTTTTAAGTGATTTTTATGCTCATGAACAAGAGTGTTTGGATGCTTTTATTAAAAAGAGTGCTGATGCAGTCACTTTTTTACTTGAAAACGGTTTGGATAAGACACGTGCAAAATATACACAAAAGGGTATAGATTGTTAGCTTTTCGATATATATCTATGCACTATCTAAAATATTTTTTTATTATTTTAGGTGCGCTTATGCTCTTTGTTGTTGGTTTTGATTATATGGATCATGCAGGTGAACTCTCCAAATCTGCCAACCTTTTACTCATCTATTTGGTCTATAAATCATTTTATGCCATTGATCTGCTTCTACCGCTCTCTTTGGTTTTTGCGATGATTTCGACAAAAATTTATTTAATCCGTTCCAATGCTCTGGTCTCTTTTTACTCGCTTGGATACTCTCGTGTTGATATTTTAAAACCTTTTGTCATTGTATCTACAACAATTGTTATCCTCTTTATCTCTTTACATACATGGTCGAGTTTTGCACGGGCACAGGAGTTTTCACGAAATATTCGTAAACATGCACAATATCTTAATCCGACACGAGATCTCTTCTTTGCCTATAAAGGAAAATATGTCTATTTTTCTAAACTTTTACCACTGCAAGAGCGTGCAGAAGGTATTCGTGTCTTTAGTATAAAAAACAACTCTCTCAAAGAGGTTGTAACAGCAAAATCAGCAGAGTATAGAGATGGTTATTGGCATATAAAAGCGGGAGATGTTATTACTAAGCCTGATGATCTCTCTTTAGCGTCAAAAGGCATTATGGTTACTCCTGCAAATGATCTCAATATTTTACAGGGGTTCCGTCCTAAAATGCTTGATCAGGTCTATGAAGGAAAGGTGAATTTTACAATAGAAGATGCCTTTGATGCCATCTCTCTTTTGGGAGCACAAGGAATAGATACAAGAACCATTAAAGGGGCGTTGTATAAAATATTTGTCTATCCTTTTTTTGTACCGCTTCTTATTGTTATTATCTTCTTTTTTGTTCCTGTAAGTGTCCGTTTCTTAAATGTTTCACTCTTTAGTTTTGCGGCTATTTTGGCAACACTTTTGACTTGGGGTATTTTAATGATGCTGATTGAACTCTCCAATAATAAAACGATCTCAAGTGAAGCAGGTATTGTCGCACCTATTGTTTTGCTTCTTCTGGTTGCTTTAAGACAGTGGCGAAAGTATCGACTCTCAACGTAAATGCTTCTTAAGCACATTTTGGATAAAATCATCTAAAAAATATTTGGAATTTTTATGATTGATTTTAAAGAATTAGCAAAAGAGTACGGTACCCCTTTGTACGTCTATGACTTTGACTATATGAAAGCACAGTATGAAGAGCTAAAAAGTGCCTTTCGCGGTAGAAAGTCTATTGTGGCCTATGCGGTAAAAGCAAACTCAAACCTGAGTGTTGTCAGACACTTTGCAAAGATGGGCAGTGGTGCAGACTGTGTCAGTATCGGTGAAGTTCGTCGTGCATTTTTAGCAGGTATTCCGGCATATAAGATTATCTTTAGCGGTGTCGGTAAGAGTGATGCAGAGATTCGTGAAGCGATTGAGAGAGATATTCTCTACATCAATGTTGAGAGTGAAGCGGAACTTGGTCGTGTTGAAGCGATCGCAAAAGAGTTAGATACCAAAGCACGTATCAGCATCAGAGTAAACCCAAACATCGATCCAAAAACACACCCTTACATCTCTACAGGTCTGCATGACAACAAGTTTGGTGTTGATCTCTCAACTGCAAAAAGAATGTATATTAAAGCAAACAATGCTGAAAACCTAGATCCTGTAGGTATCCATTTTCACATCGGATCACAGCTTACAGAGTTAGAGCCTATTCGTGAAGCAGCAGTTATTGTAGCAGACCTTGTTCGTTCTCTTGAAGCAATTGATATTGAGCTGAAGTTCTTTGATGTCGGTGGTGGTCTTGGGATCAAGTATGACAATGAGACAACGATCAAACCATATGACTATGCACAGGCAATTCTCTCAACACTTACTGCGCTTGATATGACTATTTTATGTGAACCGGGACGCTTTTTAACTGCAAATGCCGGTTACTTTGTAACAAAAGTGCTTTATGAGAAACAAAACGGTGAGAAGAAATTTGTTGTGGTTGACGGGGCTATGAATGACCTGCTTCGTCCATCACTTTATAAAGCATATCATGAAATTGAAGCTCTTACTGAGAGTGAAGGTGAACTAAGAGAAGTTGATATTGTCGGTCCTGTTTGTGAGAGTGGAGATTTCTTTGCAAAAGATTACAAACTGCCGCCACTCAACCATAACGATCTGCTTGTCATTAAAAGTGCAGGGGCGTATGGTTTTGGTATGGGAAGTAACTATAACACACGTGGAAGAAGTGCTGAGGTTGCTGTAGAGAATGGCAAAGCGAGACTTATTCGCAAGCGTGAGAGTTTTGAAGACTTAATCGCTCTTGAACGTGAATTTTTAGAGGATTAAAATGTACTTCATAGATGTTCAGGGTACACTTATCAGTGATGAAGATAAATCCCCGATAGCGGGATCTTTAGAGTTTATAGATCATTTAAACAAAGAAGCGATCCCGTATATGGTGATAACAAACAACACAAAAAAAGCATCATCTGATTTTTATAACTATCTGACATCTATCGGTTTTAATTTTTCTTTTGAGAAATACCTTGATCCGCTTATGCTTTTGGAGTCTCGCGTCTCAAAAGATGCAGTTGCCGCCTATGGTGCAACAGAGTTTTTACAAACCTTGCAAAAAATGGGTTATGAACTCAATTATGAAGATCCAAAAACAGTGCTTATTGCCATAAAAGAGGATTTCAGTGCCGATGAGTATGCACAGATGATCGACTTTTTACTCGCCGGTGCAAAACTTGTCGGGATGCATGAGACATCCATCTATGCCAAAAACAACAAACGCTATCCGGGTGTTGGGGCGATTTTAAAGATGCTCTCTTTTGCTACAAGTGTATCTTATGATGTAGTTGGTAAACCAAGTGTTGCTTTTTATGAAGAGGCACTCAAAAGATTACAGCAACAAAACAGCAGTGCATCGTTTGCAAAGATCACCATTATCAGTGATGATGTCAAAGGTGATCTGGGTGGTGCAAAAGAGCTT
>Ga0256834_1002961_pt1 | contig 10396 bp, 8 predicted proteins | sample 4281140metaG_FD_190536 | JGI IMG/M metagenome (GOLD analysis project Ga0256834, IMG submission 190536) | Hydrothermal vent microbial communities from East Pacific Rise, Pacific Ocean - 4281-140 | ecosystem: Environmental > Aquatic > Marine > Hydrothermal vents | place: Pacific Ocean: East Pacific... | reverse complement strand
CAGATAGAAGCAGGCAGTGACTTCTTTCTGATGCCATCACTGTTCGAGCCTTGCGGACTCAACCAGATCTACAGTCTGCGTTACGGAACACTGCCTATTGTCCGTGCAACTGGCGGTCTTGATGATACGATCGAAAATTACCATAATGACGGTAAGGGCGGTACAGGTTTCAAATTTTACGATGCCACGCCGGAAGCCCTGAGCGGAACGGTACGATGGGCTGTTGAAACCTGGTATCAGGATAAAGCAGCGATTGAACAGCTTCGGCGCAATGCCATGCAACAGCGTTTTGACTGGAGCGAAGCGGCAAAAGGTTATGAAGATCTTTACCGTCTTATCATCGCCGGCCGGTTAAGCAGCAGCCACCAATAGGAGTTTAAAATGATACATGCGATCCATTACGATATATCCCATTTGAGTGAACTTGATATTTATCTTTTCAAACAGGGTACCCATACTAAATTGTATGAAAAACTTGGTTCACATCAAATGCAATACAAGAAGAAAAATGGTGTATATTTTGCCGTTTGGGCACCCAATGCGGATTTTGTTTCTGTACGCGGTGATTTCAATGACTATGATACAAAGACCCATCCGCTGAAATTGCGTGAGGATGATTCCGGGATCTGGGAAGGTTTTATTGAAGATGTGGCAGAGGGATTGACATATAAATACCATATTGTTTCAAAATTTCACAATATCGTACATGACAAAAGTGATCCTTTTGCGTTTTACAGTGAAAAACCTTCAAAATCGGCTTCCCGTGTCTGGGATCTGGAAGGGTATGCATGGAAAGATCAGAAATGGATGAAAGAACGTTATCAGTTCAATGCCCATGATGCGCCGGTATCTGTTTATGAAATGCATTTGGGTTCATGGAAGCGGAAAGTCGAAGAGGGGAACCGCTACCTTACTTATCGTGAAGTCGCAGTTGAACTGTTGGCGTATCTCAAGCAGATGAACTATACCCATGTGGAGTTCATGCCCTTGACCGAATACCCCTATTACGGTTCCTGGGGGTATCAGGTCGTAGGATACTTTTCCGCGACCGCACGTTTCGGTGAACCGGAAGATCTGATGTACCTGATCGATGTATTGCATCAGAATGGATTTGGTGTGATCATGGATTGGGTACCTTCACACTTTGCCGTTGACATGCATGGTCTTATCAATTTTGACGGGACAGCATTGTATGAGCATGATGATCCGAGACAGGGATTCCACCCTGAATGGGGAAGCATTATCTTTAATTACGGCCGTAATGAGGTGAAATCTTTCCTTGTTTCTTCCGCGATGTTCTGGCTGGATAAATACCATATGGACGGTATACGCGTAGATGCGGTTGCTTCCATGCTGCATTTGGATTATGCACGGAAAGAGGGTGAGTGGATACCAAATGAGCACGGTGGCAACGAAAACCTGGAAGCAGTCGATTTTCTGCGTCAACTGAATGAAAGTACTTACAATGAATTTCCGGATATTATGATGATCGCAGAGGAATCCACTGCATGGCCAATGGTGACACGACCGACAAGTATCGGTGGACTCGGCTTTGGATTTAAATGGAATATGGGCTGGATGCATGACACACTCAAATATATGAGTTATGATCCTGTCTATCGTCAGCATCACCACAATCAGCTTACTTTTAGTCTCTGGTATGCGTTTGATGAACATTTTATGCTACCGTTGAGTCATGACGAGGTTGTCCATATGAAAGGGTCGCTCATCAATAAAATGCCGGGAGACGACAATCAGAAATTTGCGAACCTGCGTGCCATGTATGCATATATGATGGCACATCCCGGTAAAAAACTCCTTTTTATGGGAGGAGATATCGCACAATATGCAGAATGGGATTATAAAAAAAGTCTCGACTGGCATTTGCTGGAAAATCCACGGCATGCAAAACTGCAAAAGATGCTGAGTGATCTGAATATTATTTACCGAAAAGAGCGTGCCCTGTATCAGTATGAGGAAAAACAGATCGGTTTTGAGTGGATCGATGATCATGATTATCAACATAACTGTATCAGTTTTATACGTAAAAGTGACAATCCTGATGAAAACGTCTATGTCCTTTGTAATTTTGCTGACACAACTCGGGAAGATTATAAGGTAGGTGTCCCCTATGAGGGAGAATATGTGGAAATATTCAATTCCCAATCCGGCTATTATGAGGGGTGGAATATTGGTAATACCGGACCGCTAAAAGCTGCAGAAGAACCTATGCATGGCCGAAGATATTCGATTAGTTTAACATTGCCGCCACTGGGAGTGCTCTATTTGAAGCGTATTTCTTCTGAATAAAAAATGCAGAGATAAACGCTTGGAGCTAATCATTTTATGAGTATAATAAAAAATAAAAATATTGGGTGAGAGGAAAGATAAAGCAATGATAAAAGACGAAACAAATAATCTGTTCCATTACGAGATCGACGATATGTATACAGAGAGAGTGGCTTATTTTTCTATGGAATTTGCCATAGACCAGTCTCTTAAAATTTATTCAGGCGGTTTAGGTTTTTTATCCGGGTCACATATGCGCAGTGCCTTTGATCTGAAACAGCCTGTGATCGGGATAGGCCTGCTTTGGAGTTTTGGCTATTATGACCAGGTGCGTAATGAAGACAGATCTTTAGGTGCATTATATTCACGAAAATTTTATTATTTTCTTGAAGATCCCGGTATTACCGTTTCTGTAAATATCAATGGAAGACAGGTTTATGTAAAAGTGCTGATACTGCCTGGTAAGGTATTCGGTACAGCACCGGTACTTTTGCTTACAACAGATATTCCTGAAAATGATTTTCTCTCACGTACGATCACGCACAAGCTTTATGACGGGAATGAAGAGACCAGGGTTGCACAGGAGATCGTGCTGGGTATCGGGGGTGTTAGGGCACTTGAAGCATTGGACCAAAAGATAGACATTTATCATATGAATGAGGGGCATGCACTCCCCATGGTCTTTGAACTTTTTAGTAAGTATGAAAATATTGATGAACTGCGTGAACATGTGGTTTTTACAACACATACGCCTGAAGCAGCAGGTAATGAAGAACATAATGTCCATTTTCTGGCACAGATGGGCTTTTTCAGCGGGCATTCACTGAAATATGTTCAGGATAAGATCGATTATCATGATGATAACTTTAGCCTTACAGCAGGGGCATTGAAAACATCCAAACTGTCGAATGCTGTTTCCCAGATCCATAAAGGTGTTGCCAATCAAATGTGGGATACTATCACAGGGCGATGTGATATCATCGGGATCACCAATGCACAGAACCATCGTTACTGGGCAGACAAGCCGCTTGTCCGTGCCATGGTTGAGCATGAAGATTATGAAGTCATTGCACGAAAAAAACACCTTAAAAAGCTTCTTTTTGAAGAAGTAGCGGATCAGACAGGTAAAAAATTCTCGCCAGAGGTGCTTACCATTGTCTGGGCACGGCGTTTTGCGGAATATAAACGTCCCGGACTGCTGAAGTATGATCTGGAACGTTTTGATAAATTTTTGAAGAATACTACCTATCCTGTACAGGTCATTTGGGCAGGAAAGCCTTATCCTGGAGATGCAGGAGCGATGAATATGTTCAATCAACTCATTGAGCTGAGCCATAAGTATAAAAATATGGCAGTATTGATAGGGTATGAATTAAAACTTTCCAAAAAACTCAAGCAGGGAAGTGATATCTGGCTGAATACACCGCGTATCACGCGTGAAGCAAGTGGAACAAGCGGGATGACAGCAAGTATGAACGGTTCTCTTCATTTTTCCGTCAATGATGGTTGGCATCCTGAATTTGTAAAAGAAGGTGTGAATGCTTTTTCAATTGAGACTGCAGATCCTTCCATGTCTCTTCCTGAACAGGATCTTCATGATTATCTGGCAATGATGGATAAACTGGAAAATGTCATTCTTCCAATGTATTATGATGATGTGAACAAATGGGTAGAGATCATGCAGTTCGCTATGAATGAATCCATGAGACAATTTGATTCCAGCCGTATGGTACACCAGTATTATAAATTTATGTATAAGTACAAAAAATAGTTTTCCATACAGGGGCGAGAGATGATCTTGGCAGCTGATATTGGTGGTACAAAAACCAATCTTGCACTTTTTGAAACAACAGATCATGTTTTTAAAATTGTGGCACAGCATCATTTCCTCAATCATGAATTTTCAAGTTTGAGCGATATATTCTCTGTGTTTAAAGAGAAATATGCCATACAAAAGGTAGAAGCTGCCTCTTTTGGTGTTGCCGGGCCTGTGATAGACGGACAGTGCCATATTACCAATCTGTCATGGCATATCAGCAGGGAAACACTGAAGGATTACTGGAATATCGATCAGGTTTATCTACTGAATGATCTTGAAGCAACCGCCTATGGTATGCTCTATTTGGAAGAGGATCAATTTGAAGATCTCAATCCTAAAGGACAGGTGATTGACGGTAATCGTGCCGTGATCGCCGCAGGTACAGGATTGGGAGAGGCTATGTTGTTTTATGACGGAGAAAGCTATCATCCCGTTGCTTCAGAAGGTGGGCACAGTGATTTTGCACCTTTGACAGAACAGCAGGATGACCTTTTAAAATGGTTGCGTCACCGTTATCCTGGACATGTGAGCTATGAACGTATTTTATCCGGATCCGGTATTACTCTGCTGTATGAATTTTTACGGGAACACAGTGGTGGGGTATTGGGAGATCCGTTATCGCAGATAGCGGAAGGCAAAGACCGAAGTGCCGTTATTACCCATCGTGCCTTGAAAGAACAGGATCCCCTTTGTATGGAAGTGCTCTGCCTTTTTGCTGAGATCTACGGAGCGGAAGCAGGAAACCTTGCTTTAAAGACCCTGTCTCTGGGTGGCGTCTATATCGGCGGGGGTATTGCGCCTAAAATACTTTGTGACATGACAAAAGAACATTTTATGAACGGATTTATGTCTAAAGGCCGTTTTAGAGAAATGTTGCAGGGGATGCAGGTAAAAATATCTTTAAGTCCGGAAACGGCACTGCTTGGCGCAGCGCATTATGCACTGGACAGACTTTGATCTGAGCCTCTTCCGCTCATTGTTTTTCAACCCTTTCTTTATCATCCTTCCTCTCATATTCACACTGAAATACCGTATGGTCAATATCATACTTCTCATGCAACTCTTCTTCCAAAATTTCCAATATGGCATTACTCTCCTTGAGGCTAAGATTTTCTGTAAAATCAAGGTGGGCTTCTAAGTGGATTCTGTTGTCGTCAAGGTTCCACAGGTGGATGTGATGGGCGTTTTGTATCTGTTTGTGTGCGATGATGGTTTGGACTATCTCTTCTAGATCAAGGCTTTTGGGGGCGAACTGCATGAGTATGGCAGTAGAGTCTTTCACCAATCCATATGAAGCATACATCAGATAGACCGCAATGAGGATGGAGATGACAGGATCAACCCAGTAGATCTGCCAGAACAGCATAAGCAGGCCGCCGATGACGACGGCAACGGAAGTCAGGACATCACCCAGAAGGTGTAGATAAGCGGCTTTAATATTCATGCTTTCCTGGGCATCGTTGCGCAAGAGAAAGATGCTTCCCCCGTTGACGAGGATACCCAGGAGACCAAGCCAGATGACCAGTGAGGTATCGACAGGTTCAGGGGAGGAGAGTCTTGAGAAGGCTTCAAAGATGATGTAGAGACCGATGGCGATAAGTGTTGAAGCGTTGAAAAAGGTGGCAATGATCTCTGCGCGTCGGTAGCCGAAGGTCTGTCTTTCTGTTCTTTCTCTTTGTGCCAAACGGTTGGCAGTATAAGAGATAATGAGCGAAAGGACATCTGAGAAGTTGTGCAGGGCATCACTCAGCAGTGCCAGTGAGCCGGAGAGTATACCTCCTATGAGCTGTGCAATGGTGATTGCAATATTGAGTATAATGGCAAGAAAAAGGTTCTTGCCTTTGAGTTCAGAGCCGTGCTGATGGTCTGACATTTACTTCTTTTCTAATAAACGTGACTGGTACTCTTGCGGATGTTTACACACGGGACAGACTTTTGGTGCTTTCTTGCCTCTGTGTACATGTCCACAGACTTCACAGATCCACTCTTCATCTTCATCGTCACTTTCAAACTCTTTGCCTGAAGAGAGTCTTTCCAGGAGTTCTCTGTACATCTTTTCATGTTCTATCTCCACTTTTCCAATGGCAGTAAAGAGACGGACTGCTTCACTGTCTCCTTCTTCTTTGGCAATGGCAGCAAAATCAGGATACATCGTCACATTTTCATAATGCTCACCATTGATGGCATCTTGCAGATTTGCAAGTGTGTCACCGAGTTCTTCACCACTCTTCATTTTGTTGTGTAGTTTGAGTTCCATCTTAGCATGCTGTATTTCGTTGTGTGCTGCCCTTCTAAAGTGTGCACCAATGTCTCTGTAGCCTTCTTTCTCAGCCACTTTGGCATAGAATTCATAGCGGTTTCTTGCCATGGACTCTCCGGCAAATGCTTTGAGTAGATTGACCATGGTAAGGTCTTCTGTGATGCAGGACATCTCTTCTCCGCAACAGACCAGTGTACCGCCTCCGACATGACTGACTTCCACTTCATTTCCACATTTATTGCATTTATATGTTTCGTACTTTCTCATAATAATTCCTTAGGTTTGATAAAAGGTTTTCTGAAATTTCAGAAAACAAAGCGATTTACTATAGTTTATCAAATTTTATTTAACAGATGACAAATTACAGGGGCAGATCATGATTTATCGACCTTCAAATTCATAAACAGTTGATATTGTCTGACTATGATGATACAATAAAACAAAGGGTTTCGTAATGACAGCAAGCATTTTACTTTTGGAAGATGATCTACAACTCAGTGATACCGTCAAACAGTTCCTGGAACTTAAAGGGTATGAAGTACATTGTGCCTATGACGGATTGCAGGCACAGGATATTGCTTATGAAAAGAATGTAGATCTTATGCTGTTGGATGTGAAAGTACCCCATTTGAACGGATTTGATTTTTTGAAGTCTTTACGTGAAGAGGGTAAAGAAATTCCTGCAGTTTTCATCACTTCGTTGAATTCTGTGGAAGATGTGGAAAAAGGGTTTGAGTCGGGGTGTGATGACTACATCCGTAAACCTTTTGCCCTCAAAGAATTGCTGGTCAGAGTAGAATCTCTGCTCAAACGTACCTTTGGAACCCATGTTGAAAAAATTGAACTGGCAAAAGGACTGCTTTTCGATACCAAAGAATTGCTTCTTATGCAGGACAATAAAAGAATTCCCCTAAAAACCAAAGAGTTGAAACTGCTTTCACTCTTTTTACAACATCAAAATGAACTGGTAAGCTATGAAAAGATCAATGAGACCCTTTGGGAATATACCGAAGAGCCAAGTTCAGGATCTCTGCGTACCTATATTAAAACACTCCGTGCAGTGATAGGAAAAGATGCCATAGAAACAGTCAAGAATGTAGGATACCGCTTTGTTAAGGAGTGAAAAACGCAGTTTGGCTCGGTTTTTACTGATCTATCTGATGTCCACCTTTATCCTCTTTTCTGTGGCATCATGGCTTTTTTATATTTCTGGAAAACATCATATCCTGGATCAACAGGCGGAATCACTCAAATATGAAGCTGAACATTTACAGGCAAAATTACGTGCTTTGCACCATTCTGATGCAGCACAGTTGGTATACCCGCATGATGCATATATTCAGTCTGCTATTTATGATCTTGATAAAAAGTATATTTTTGGTACCTATAAAAAAGTACCGGAATTAGACAGCTTGCATGACAGTACAAAGCTTTATTATGTCGACCATGTCAATCCGTACTTTCTGGGTGCAGCTTATCTGTTGGTCTCAAAAGACAGGGATAATGCACCGATTAGAGAGCTACAAAATTCCATTATACTTTTTATGTTGGTTGCGGGGATAATTTTTTCTATATTAGGGTATTATCTGGGCAGGATTTTTGTAGCACCTATGCGAGATTCTCTCAAACAAATGAACCGCTTTATCCAGGATACGACCCATGAACTCAATACGCCTATCAGTACCATATTGACCAACATAGAGATGATAGAGACTTTTGGAAAACATGAAGAGAATAAAACGGAACTCAAACGAATAGAGATCGCATCCAAGACGCTTAGCCGTATTTATGATGATCTGACCTACCTGAACTTGAACCATCAGTACCACCGTGAGATCATTACACTGGATATGAGCAGACTGGTGGAAGAGAGAATGGTCTATTTCTCAGCCATGGCAGAAGCAAAACGTTTGAATATCTTATTGGAGATAGTACCGGATGTACTGCTTCAGATAGATAAAAATGATGCCATACGTCTCGTTGACAATCTGCTCTCCAATGCAATTAAGTATAATCAAATAAAAGGGACGTTGACAGTCAAGTTGACACATAATATCTTTTGTGTGAAAGACAGTGGTATCGGTATCAGGAAAAAAGATATGGAAATGATTCTTCAGCGTTTTCAGCGTGCGGCGAACAGTGAAGGAGGATTTGGTATAGGCCTTGATATCGTCAATCAGGTTGTTAATGCCTATGAAGCCAGATTGGAGATAGAATCAGAGTTTCAAAAAGGTACGGAGGTATGTGTTAGATGGAAAAACTAAATGTAGCAGGGATGGTTTTGATGTTGTTTGTCATGGCAGAGAAAGCACCGGCATCTACGGCGTTGTTTCAGCAGCAGTGTCTGAACTGTCATCAGGAACAGCAGATCCCCAATGCCTTGATATATAAACGTTACCTGATGAGGTACAGTACCCATAAGCGTATGGAAGAAGCAATGTTTGCCTATTTGAAAGACCCAAAGAAGGAATACTCCATCATGCCGACACCGTTTTTTTCGAAGTTTCCAATGAAAAAAAATCTTGGACTGGATGATGATACACTTCTGAGAAATATACGTGAATATCTTGATACTTTTGATATAAAAAAGAAATTGGTTTTGGAGAAAAGCAGCTGAAATATATTTATTTTTTATTTAGATATTTTTCATTCTCTGGGAGTGTTAGAAATTTCGTGTGTCCTGTCCCACCGTCCCAATGGATAACCCCACCAAAAAATGATCTGTCAATCCTATTTCAGACAATTACCCCGAAGGGTTAAGTGACCATCTTGTAAAGAGGAATGTTTTCCCTCTCGATTCACTTTAAATTCATATGACTTTGATAAGATGATAGCTATTTTAAGTAAGGGACACATATGAAAAAAATACTATACCTGTCTATTTTTATATTAATGAGTAGTTCTGCTTCTGCCCAATCATTAAATAGTTTGATTAACTATGCAATGAAAAACAGTACCGTGGTAAAGCAGAGTAAGGCACAGATGGAGCTGGCTAAGACGCAGCGTAAAGAGAGTCATGCATCGCAGTTTGGTAGCATAGATCTGGTGGGAAGTTATACACATTATAATCTGCCTAGAACCTTGGCACCTTTGACTCCAGGCAGTATATTGACTAATCCGGCCGCTGTACCTACCACAACCAATCTTTTTGGTACAGGCGTGACGTATACCGTGCCATTGTTTACCGGATTTGCACAGACAAGACAGGTGGAGATGGATGCCATTGCTTCACAACTTTCAAAAAGTAAACTCTCTTTGACCAAAGAACAGCTGGCTTATAATGTTGCTTCCCTTTATCTTTCTATTTTGGCACTGCAAGATATGTCAAAAGCACAGGAGAGCTATGTAGTTGCACTCAGGAAGTTAAAAAATATTATTCAAAAAGAGGTCTCTTTTGGAAAAAAAGCACAGATAGATCTACTCAAAGCAGAAAGTGACCTTTATGGAAATCTATCATACCTGGAAGTATTAAAAGGCAATATTGCCATTACTAAAGCCTCCTTGGCTTCATTGGTAGGGTTAAATCATGTGGGGCAGATAAAGTCGATAAAAGTCTCTGTAAAGAAACCGAATTACTCTATAAACAAACTGGTGAATGAAGCGTCACACTTGAGCAAGATGCATATTGCAGATTTGAACATCAAAAAAGCCAATAAAGGTATTCAGAAGAGTAAGTCAAGTTTATATCCTCAAGTCTCATTGGACTCTTATTATGGCTACAGCTATGGTGAAAATGATGGAAGCAATCCACTTCCGGGAGATTTCAACTCAGAAAAAAATTGGCAAGTGGGTGTCAATGCAAAATGGACAGTATTTGATTTTGGTAAAAATGATGCAGCGATCCAAAAAGCAAAGATCGCAAAAATGCAGGCAACTTTTGATAAACAACAAACGCTTTTGGATTTGAGAAAATCACTCACTGAAGCAGTAGAACATATGAAGCAGGAGTATTCGAATTATCAGGGAAATCTCAAGCAGTATGCTTTGACAACAAAATCGGAGAAGATTGAACGTGTGCGTTATCAAAG
>Ga0256834_1002960_pt1 | contig 10397 bp, 11 predicted proteins | sample 4281140metaG_FD_190536 | JGI IMG/M metagenome (GOLD analysis project Ga0256834, IMG submission 190536) | Hydrothermal vent microbial communities from East Pacific Rise, Pacific Ocean - 4281-140 | ecosystem: Environmental > Aquatic > Marine > Hydrothermal vents | place: Pacific Ocean: East... | reverse complement strand
CCTCGATTACCTCCACTACCTCACCCTCTACTCCCGGAGGAACGAGAACGCGGTGCTCGATGATGCTCGTCTCGGGAACGACGCCGAGTACGTCTCCGCCAACAACCTTGTCCCCGACTTTGACCCGGGGGGTGAAGTGCCACTTCTTGTCCCTGGGCAGGGCAGGGGCTGTCAGACCCCTCGCTATGAAGTCACCGCTCAGCTCCCTGAGGACGTTGAGCGGCCTCTGAATTCCGTCGTACATGGCGGTGAGAAGGCCCGGACCAAGTTCAACGCTCAGCGAGGCGCCGGTTCCCTCGACCGGCTCCCCGGGCCTTATGCCCGCGGTCTCCTCGTAGACCTGGATGACGGCCCTGTCGCCCTCAAGGCGGATTATTTCTCCTATGAGTCCCATTTTGCCGACGCGAACGAGCTCGTACATCTTGGAGCCTCTCATTTCGTCCGCAACGACCAACGGACCGGTAACTCTAATTATCTTCCCCATTCTCCTTCACCTCTTCAGCTCAACACCAATTGCCCTTCTAACTATCTCCTTAATGCTTTCCTCCCCGTAGTTAGTACCGGACTTGTCCGGCACTTGAAGAATGATTGGGAACGTAACGTCCGGCAACTCAATCTTCTGAGCCAGCCCCTCCGTTATGAGTATGATTCCGATGTCCTCCCTTCCAACCAGCTCGTCAACCTTGTTCTTGAGCCGTTCGACCTCCAACGGAGTGGTATCGAAGGAATAAACCTCATGAGCCCCGGCCAGCTTAAAGCCCAGGGCAGTATCCCTGTCACCAAGCACCGCGATTTTCATGCGACACCACCCACGATTCCCTTTATCCTCTCAGCAGGCATTCCATCGGCGATCAGCTTTGCGATGGCCCTGAGCTTTCTGATCTCGCGCTCCTTCCGCACTATGTAGTTGAGGGGAGTGGCGACGCTTAGGGGATAGAACCGTGTGAGCTCGTTCATGCGGGTCACGATGTGGCCCTCAAGGGTTCTCTCCAGCACACTGAGGTCCTTCTCGACTTCTTCCCTGACGTCACGTATTACCTGACCGTACTTCGTCCCGTCCAGCTCCGCAAGGGCCATGCTCAGGTCGTCGACGTGGAGCATTGAATCAAGCTTCAAGCTCCCACCGTTTATGAGGAGGGGCCTTATCTCCTCGGCAGACATATGGGCCGCCTTTGCCCTCAGGAGGGTCAGGATGTTAAGTTTGTCTATCTTAAGCCTCACGAACTCCTCAAGGATCACCCTCTCCTCCCCTTTTCTTGAGAGGGCGTAGTCCAGGAGCTTCGAGTAGTGCATCCTGTACAGCTCCGTCTCAAATTCCTGGAGGCTGATCTCCCCGAGCAGCAGCTTCTGGTACGGTTCTTCGTAGGGGGAACCCTCCAGGATGACCAGTATCTCCTCCATGCTCTTGGCCTCGGCCATCGCCTTCACCTTGGGAACCATGCTTCCGAGTTCTATGACGTAGTCGCTTGCGGGCTCTCCGAGGCTCTTGGCCTTAACAACGCTGGCGATGTTCCTGACGTCCCACTCCTCCAGGAGGAGCCTGAAGAAGGGGCCAACCCTCTTTGGCAGGACGTTGAACATCATGGTGTAGGTCCCGGCCAGGGCCCTTTCAAGTCCCCTCTCGACCTCCTCAAGGCTGTATTCGGAGACGTCGGTGAAGTACTCCCTGTAGTCGGTGTCCTCCAGACTGACTATGAAGTTGTTCAGGGTCCGGCTCTCCGCGAGTTCGTTGAACCTCTGCTCGGTGAGGAGTTTGGCCTCCATCGCGTTTATCCTCGCGTTGGGGTAAGAGTACGGGGTGTATTTGTATATGTAGGAGCCCGTTTTGTACGCTACCCACGTAAACACGAGCGCAAGTGTCGTGTCAAGGATTCCGGTTATCGTCCCTGCTTCCATCACCCTCACCCGAATAGAGCCTTGGCGATACGGGCCCTGAGGTCGCTTTCAAACCTTTCCATCCTCGCCTCGAAGGTGTTATCAACCCTGACACTGCCGTCCTCGCTCTCAACCATCACACCGCCAATGGTGTTGATGGGTTCACCAATATCCATCTCCACCTTCCTACCGACTTTCTCAGCCACTGCGCTTTCGAATTCGTCCTTTCTGGCTTTCAGGAGTTTAAGGGTTCTTTCGTTGGAGAGGATGCGGGCCTTTGGCATTCCAAGTTCGTCAACCGCTTCAGAGGCCAGGTCAACGAGCATTGGAAAGTACTCCTCGTCCGGAAGCTGGGAAAGCCTCTCGTGGAGCGTTGTGATGACTTCCTGTATGAGCTTCTCCTGAAGGGCGAGACGCCTCTTCCGGACCTCCAGCTTGGCACCGGCTATTATACGCTGCTTCTCTATCTCGGCCTGTGTCTGGGCCTTTCTGAGTATCCACTCAGCCCTGGCCTCGGCCCTTTTCTTTGCCTCCTCCCTGATCTTATTGGCTTCTTCCTGGGCTTCGCTGAGTAAGTACTGGATTTTCTGCTCCGCTTCTCTGTTTATCTCCTGGATTATACGCTCTGCCCCTTCCATTTCCCTTCCTCCTTCAAGACAAAGAAAGTTGGAGGGCTCAGAGGCCAACTCCAGTGGCTATCATTATCAGTGCACCGACGAGACCGAAGATGGCCATGGTCTCGGCCATTGCCGCGAAGATGATGCCCTGAGTGAAGGTCTTCGGGTTCTTGGCGACGGCACCGATGCCGGCGCTGGCTATGACACCCTGTGGAATGGCCGAGAGGCCGGTGAGACCCACGGTGAGACCGGCACCGAGGAGGATTGCACTCTTGACGATGTTGTCGGGGGTGCTGGCGGTGAACTTGAAGCCGCCGCCGATGATACCTGCACTCAGGAGTATCAGGAACAGGGTGATGAGACCGTAGATGCTCTGGGTCATTGGCAGACCCTCGAGGATAAGGGCGTTTTTGAAGTTCTTCTCATCCTCGGCGACGACTCCAGCTGCAGCTGCACCTGCAACACCAACACCGAACGCCGAAGCTGCTCCGGCGAGTCCGGCCGCGAGGGCCGCTCCAAGGGATACGTAAACTATCGGGTCCATTTTTCAAACACCTCCTTAAGCTTCAACCTCAACTTCCAGTTTTGAAACCTCCCTCCTCGCCCTGAAAGGCTCGAAGGGCTTACCTTCTCCAGAGTAGAACGTTCCGAAGAACTCAACGTATTGCAAACGGAGAGAGTGAACGAAAGCTCCAAGGGCGTTTATTGCGGTCGAAAAGAGCTGACCGCCAACAAACACTATGAGACCAAGTACAATGCCCAGGGGAACCGCGCTTATTTTTATGCCCCAGACCATCGCCACCAGGACGTTGACGACCATCGCTATACCGCTCGTCGCAAGGGCCAGGGCCATGAGTCTGGCGTAGCTGAGCCACGTTCCAACGAAGCCGAAGAAGTCGGAGATTATCATCAGCCCCGCCAGTCCGCCGTTCGCGACTATTTCGCCCACCGCAAAGAGGACGAGTCCAAGCCCAAACAGCCCCTTCGCTGGCATTGCAAGTCCCGGGTTCTTGGTGGCGAAGAGCACTATGCTGAGGATTATGATCATCCAGGGGAGCTGCTCTAGTATGGCGCCCCTCCTGTCTTTGTTCTTCCAACGGACGATGAAGCCAAGGGTGTAACCTGTGAACAGGTGGGCGAGACCTATGGCCAGCGCTAGGATCAGGACGAACATCGGGTCCCTGAGGGCATCCGCTATGCGTGGGAAGTGGGCGCTGGGGTTTCCTGTGAGGTACTGAAGGACCACGTCTCCAGCGTTGCCGAAGTAACTGCCGAACAGGGCACCCATACCCATCGTGAAGAAGGAGCTGATGAGCAGGGTGTACGCAAACTTGTATGTGCCGTCGTTGAACCTCTTGTGCCCCTTAACGAGCAGGGCCGCTACCACACCCACTATGAGACCGTAGAAGAAATCGGTGAGCATGAAGCCGAAGAAGAACGAGTATGTAAAGGCTATTATGGGAGTCGGGTCGAACTCGTTGTATTTTGGAACGCCGTACATCTCCGTGAGCATCTCAAACGGCCTGGCCCATCCCGGGTTCTTGAGTTTTATCGGGATCTCGTCCAGCTCCTCTTCGGAGGGATCCTTGACGTTGATGTATACCTTTCCATCGGTGACGCGTTTGATACCCTCGATTATAGAGCTCACGCCATTCCTTGGAGCCCAACCAGTCATTGCAAACGTCATGTTGGTCCTGGCGAGCATTGGAAGAACCGAAGCCTTGTCCCTCTCGTTCTCCATGAGTTCCTGGTAGAACCTAACTTCCTCGTAGTACCTCTCCGCGAGCATCTCGGCATCCTTCTTGGCGGCCTCAAGCTCCTTCTCTTTGGACTCCAGTTTTTCCTCGTAGACCTTTAGAAGCTCCTTCGGTGTTCCCCTCCCTTCAGGAACCTCTATCCTCTCAAGGGAGTGTTTGGCCAGGACTGGGTTGGCCTTTTCGTAGTCCTCCTTCAGGAAGAGGAAAACCACCATGACCTTGTCCTTAAACTCCCTGGAGACCATCGTAAAGCGACCCTCAGTTGCCCCCTTGACGTCATCAACGAGGGCCCCGAACCTGTTCTTATCCACAGTTCCAACGACTATTTCGAGCATATTGGTTGAGCGGAGGTACGACACGTCAAGGTTGAGCCACGAGAGGAGCTCAAGTACGGCCATGTCCCCCTTTATGCGCTCTATCTCCGTCTGGGTGGAGGTTATCTTACCCTCAACCGCCTTGATCTCTGGCTCAACGACACTCAGGAACGCCTCAACGTCCTTTATAAGCTTCTCAATACCCTCGTATCTGTAGGTTTTCTTTACGGGCTCCGCGGGGAATATGAAACTCTTAATTCCCCCACCGGTACTTTTCTTGTAGGCCTTGAGGAAGTCAACCAGCCGGGATATCGTGATACTGTACGAGGCGGCCTTCCTGTGGAACTCGTTGGGCGAATCATTCTGGGCGATGTCCACGTCCACCTCGCGGATCTCAACTACACCCTCCTCATGAAGGTAGGTCAGCAGGGTGTCCTTGTAGCGGTTGAGCGTTATTACCTCGATTTTAAGCATCTCTTCCGGCCTGAACATGTCAGCCCCCTCTTATGAGCTCTACTCCCTCGGATATGGCGGCCTCAAAGTTGGCCATTGCCCTCGACCTGAGTTCCTCAAGCTCACCCTCCCCCTGGGTGATGATACTCTTGGCTTCGTCCTCTCCCTCACGCCGGGCCTTTTCAATAAGGGAACTGGCCTTCTCATCCGCCTCTTTAAGGATATTCTCCTCAATCAGCTTGGCCTCTTCTCTCGCCTTGAGAACTATCCCCTTGGCGTCCTCTTTGGCGCGTTCAATACGTTCCTCTGCTTTTTTCTCGGCCTCAACAATCTGTTTGATGACGTCCTCCATGATCAGCCCCCCAATGAAATTGAAAACAGGCACCCTTAAGCCACTTTTGGCTTCCCTAACCGGTTTAAATAGTTTATGGTAAACCCCTCAGCTCGGGAGTATGAAGGGGGTTCCGGGACAGAGCCAGGTAAACAAAAAGAGAATATGAATCAGGCCTTTTCATTTTCAGATTTTCTCTTTTCAAAAAGGCCCTTAACATCGTCCAGAACGTTGTTCTTTGCAAAGATTATTATCTGCCCTTTCTCCGGGAGCTTCGTGTCGCCGGACGGGATTATCAGGTTTCCCTTTTCATCGTAGGCCGCGACTATCAGTGCGTCCCTAGGAAGTTTCAGGTCCTTCACGAGCTTGCCCGCCACCTCGTTGTCCCCCGTCAGGTGGAAGCGCACTATCTCCGCCCCTTCCCTTGGGAACAGAACCCTATCAAAGCCGGGGGTGACGATGTTTCTGCTTATGTACTCGGCCGCTATCTCCTCGGGACTTATGACGAAGTCAAAGTACTTCTTCAGGTCGCCGACCTCCTCGAATATGCGCTTGTTCTTCGGGTTTCCGAGCCTGAGGGATGTTCTGACGTTGGGGTTCAGGTGCTTGGCAAGAATGCAGGCAAGCAGGTTAGCGTCGTCCTTGCCGGTCAGAGCCGCAAAAGCGTCCGCCTGCTTTATGTTGGCTTCCTCCAGAGTTTTCGGGTCGGTTGCGTCGCCCTCTATGACCAAACCGTTGACAAGGAGGGAGAGCTCCTTGGCCCTCTCCTTGTCCATCTCAACTATGGTGACGTCGTGGCCGTCCTGCTCCAGCATCTTGGCCACGAGGTAACCGACCCTACCGGCGCCCATTATCACGACGAACATCAGTCCTCACCGAGCAGGTACTTGGCTATCTCAGCGTACGCGGGTCTCGTTATGAGAACTCCAATGAGCACCCCAAGTATCGTGGTGAAGGCGAAGCCCTTGAGCGTTCCCACGAAGTAGAACAGCAGGAACGCCATAGCCACTATGGTGGTCGTTGCTGAGGCCAGGATGATGAAGAACGCCCGTCCCATCCTCTTCAGGAGACTCGACCTTCTGCTGATCCTGCTCTGACCCATCCCGCCAAGGAGCTCGTCCGTTATAACGACCTGCTGGTCAACGCCCGTACCTATGGCCGCGATTATACCGGCTATACTCGGAAGGTCAAGGTTCCATTTGATGAGCGCTGCGACACCGAGTATTATCGTGACCTCAAAGAGGCTTGTGGACGCTATTGGAATGGCTATCTTCCATCTCCTGTAGTGGAGGTAGACTACCAGGAGGACGGCTATCAGGGCGCCCAACCCGGCGTAGGCAGCCTGCTTCTTGAAGTTCTCCCCCAACCTGGGGGATATGAACTCGGTTCCTATAACGTTGAGCTTAACCGGGAGTGAACCGCTCTTGAGGACGGTGTAAACTGTGTTGGCCTCCTGCTCAGCGGCCACCCTGTTCGCGGCGGTTCCCGTGATCTGAACGTCCTGATGGGGAATCCCCTGGGCGAGGTCAGGGTCCACCGCGTAGGGGCCGTAGAGTCCCAGGGTGCGGATGATAAGCTGATTGTCGGTCTCTCCGACACCGCGCTCAATGTACCTGGCCGTTATGTTCATGGCCTTCAGGGGTTTCACCAGGTTCTCACCGACGCCGACGAGAACAACCTTGTCCTTGCCCTTGGCGAGCTTGGCTATCTCCTCAGCACTCTGGTTTGCGTAGGCAACGGTCGTGGTGTTGAACGCGGAGGAGATCCTCTCAAGGAGGGTGGGTGCCTGGGGCGCCTGGGAGTTAAAGGTCGAGCTGTTCATGAGTTTGTACACGCTCTGAGGAACCACGAGGAGCGCGTTGACTGGGGGATCAAGGTACATGTCCACCGGCCAGTTGGGCTTGCCCTTGGCGAGCTTTGCAAACTTGCTGGCGGCGCTCTTTGATATCCTGAACGGCACGTTCCAGCGGACGCCGTTTCCAGCCGATTCCAGTTTGTAGTATCCAACGTACTCGACGTCCTTACCCGTTCCAAAGACCACCCCATCGAACTCCATGTAGAAGACACCCTGGCTCTGTATAACGTCCTTGAGGGCCTTCACCTCAGCCTCACTGGAGACGTTGGCGACCTTCACCAGCACTATCTGGTAGTTGCCGCCTCCACCGCCCTGGGCTTCCACGCTGATGTCGCGCAGTCCAAAGGTGTTGAGCCTGTTCTGCAGTGAGTGAACGACGGTGTCCATGGTGCCCTTGTCAACGGGATGCTCCGTCTGGGCCACTATGGCAACGCCACCGCTTATGTCTATACCGTACGTTAGGGGTCTAACCGCAAGGGTGGCTATCGCCCCGATGAGCACGATGATGAGCAGGATTACCCTCCAGTTGTGGAGGAGTCTCTTGGTTCTGCGCTTCATGCTTTACCACCTCCGGCGTTTCTGGCCAGGTACCACTGGAGAACGCCCGCGTTGAAGATCCACGTGTTCATGAAGTCCGCGAGGAGACCGAAGATGAGAACCACCGCTATGTTGTCGATGACCTCCGATGTCGAGACAAGCCGCAGGACTATCAGGGCCACCAGTGTCGTGGTGCTCATGGTGAAGCCGGTTGAAACCGCTGAAAGGTACGCGCTCTCCACGTCCGTTTCTTTCCTGCGGAGAACCCTCGTTGTGAGGAGGATGTTGCTGTCAACCGTGTAACCGATGAGCATCAGGAGGGCCGCTATGGTTGCGGTTGTGAGCTGTATCCCAAACAGTCCCATCGTGGCGACCGCTATGACCATATCCGAGAAGGCCGAGAACACTATTGCCGTTGATGAGACCGGGTTCCGGAAGAACAGGAAGACCACCGCGGCCATTCCTATAAACGCCAGAACTATGGCCTTGATACCCTGCTTCTGCGCAAGTTTACCGAAGGTTGCCGAGACATCGCTGTGCTGATACTGGGCGTTTGGATACTTCTTCTCCAGTGCACTGATGATCACCCCTGGGTCTGTGCCGGCCGGGGCGTACACCCTGACACCGCTGCCCCCAAGCCCCGTGAAGCTTTCAACGTTCACGTTCACGCCGGTCTGGTCGTGGATGTACTTGGCCAGGTTGTCCGGGTTGGCAGTTATCCCCGTTGCAGTTACCACCACTCCACCCTTAAGGTCTATTCCAAGGGTTGGGAAGTGAACCGCCAGTATGAGAACGGCAATAACAAAAACTGCCAGTGGATAGAGTATCATTTTTTTATAACCCATCTTAGAGAGGAACCTGAGCTTTTCCTGCTTCCTCAGTCGAATGGCCTCACCCGCGGAGGGCTGAGGCGCCTTTTTGGTTTTAGACTTCGCCATTCTTTCACCCCTTCCGAGACTTTTTGCAAAACTTGTCGTTAGTATGACCCATGAGTTTTAAGATTAATGGTTCTGGATGTTCAAGAACGTACAAAGGATCGCAGCCTTGAATAAAATTAAAGAGGGGCAGGAACACCGGAAAGATGCTCTGGCTAACGCTCAGCAGTCCATAAGGAAAACAGTGACCAACTGCCAGCTTTATATATTCACAGGCAGGTTAAAACCGCTTAACACTAAAAAGGCCGCACCACAGCTCTTAGCTTCTGGGCTTAACTTTAAAAAGGGAACGATATAGTGGGACAAGGGTGAGAACCATGGGCGAGATAGGGACGATCGGATTTCACTACGTTGTTGAGGCCGCCGGCTGCGATCCTGAGATACTGGCTGACGCTAAAAAGCTCAGGGAGATCTTCCTGGAAGCGGCGAAGGTCGGCAAGATGGAGGTTAAGATGACCCATTTCTTCAGATTCTCCCCGATGGGGGTAAGCGGCATGGTCGTCGTCGCCGAGAGCCACCTCTCGATCCACACCTGGCCGGAGGAGGGCTACGCCGCGATAGACGTCTACACCTGCGGTACGCGACCAGACCCAGAGGCCGCCGTTGACTACATCCTCGACAAGATAGAGGCGAAGTACGCCCACGTCTCCGAGATAAAGCGTGGCATCTACGAGGACGATGACACCTACACCCACATGATAATGACCTGGGAAGAGGCCCTCAGGAGAAACGGAAAAGGCTAAGAGGTTACCGCAACTTCTCTACACCTTTATCCGGTACAGTTCAGTCAGCGCTTCCGCCGTATGGGCTCACCGATGTCGGTAACGTTCAGGATGAACTTCCTCCTGCTCTCCGGGTTTATCCTGCCGATACCCAGGATAACGCCGTTATCGTCGTAAACCACCAGCTTCTTCGTCCCCTTCCAGTCGTAACGCCTCACGCCGCTCTTGGGCACGTCCTTGCCGGTTGTGAAGAGGAATCCCGCCTTGGGGGTTAGAACGGCGTAGTTCTTCGCAACGTCAACGAAGTAGAAGAACTCGACGTTGGGGTAGAACTTCTCGACCAGGTTTTTGTCCACCTTTATCGTGCCCACGAAGGTTCCGTAGGCGTAGGGCTTGATGGGCATCCCTTCAATCTCTGCCCAGACAGTTTCGTTTACCGCGTAGACGTCTCGGAACTTCCCCTCAACCACGGCGAAGGAGTGATGCCTGAGCTCGCCGTACTTCTCGGCCTCGCGGAGGATTAAGTCGTACTCCCAGGATGAGGCGCGTCTGTACCTGAGTTCCCTCTCCATGGTTCCAGCCTCGGTACCGAGCTTAAAAGCTTAGCCCGTCGCGTTTGGGGGGCTGACGTTTTCGGGGTAGGCCACGATAACGGTGGCGTTTTCGGGGATTTCTCCTACATGAACGTGAGCGTAGTAGTCCTCAACGACCCACCCTGCGGTAGAGGCGCTGACGAGGGCCGATATGCCGAGGAGAAGCATCGCCACGAGCGAAAGCTTCCACGAAACCTCGATTCCGCGGAAGAGGGGGAGCATCCCGAGGAGGGACAGCGCCAACCAGAGGGCAAAAATGGCCGGAAGCAGGGGCGTCTCGTGAATGGACTCCGAGAGAACCGCGACCGAGCCCAGCGCCCCGGCGCCGAAATACAAAAATCCAAGAAGCCTTCCCCTGCGGACGTTGGAAGCGGAGAGGTAGTAGAGGGACAGTATCCCCAGGGCAAA
>Ga0256834_1002959_pt1 | contig 10397 bp, 9 predicted proteins | sample 4281140metaG_FD_190536 | JGI IMG/M metagenome (GOLD analysis project Ga0256834, IMG submission 190536) | Hydrothermal vent microbial communities from East Pacific Rise, Pacific Ocean - 4281-140 | ecosystem: Environmental > Aquatic > Marine > Hydrothermal vents | place: Pacific Ocean: East Pacific... | reverse complement strand
CGGTAGCTTTTAAAGCGGATATTTTTTGTCGTAGATCTCTCTATAATATTGATTTCGGTATTAAAGAGAAGAAAGGTTTATTCAAACGTAGTCGTTTTTAAAATACTCATTAATTTTTCAAGTTGTTTTTCAGAGCCATAAGTTGCAACATAAACAAGACCAAAATCATTAATTACAGTAGCCATATAGCGTTGTTTAATATCTATACCATTCATGGTTATCACGGCATCAGAATAATAAAAGGTTTTGCCATCAACTTCAATAGATTTAGTTTCATCATTAAACTTAATAGGCATTTGTGCGTCTTTCATTGTTTTTCTAGATTCAACTAAATAGTCTTTACCATTTTTAATAGAAGACAAACCAATATTTTCTGCAATAAGAGTGAAATTAGAATTTAAAATTTCGGGATCCGTATGTGTTTTTGTGTCAAATTGTGAAGCCATTAATAAGTCGGCTGATGTGATATCAGCAGATTTAACTAATTTATCAAATTCAGGGTTATTCAATATTTCTTGAGCTTCATTTTGTAGAGCTTTTTGTTCTGCCTCTGATTGAATATCCCAGCCTTCAGGAACCTCTAAAGTCATTCCAAAAAATTTATTCTTGTAAGTATTGTTTTCAATTGATCCAAAATCAAAATTATCAGGAATACTTCTTTGACAACTCGTTGTGGTTAATGCAATAAATGCAAGTACTAAAATATAAAATGTATTTTTCATAATGATGTGGTTTTGTTTATGACAAATGTATAAAACAAAGATGACCATTTATAACCTAAAAAAGGGGAATTCAACCCCCTGAAAATTGGGGTGACCCTAAGGTCAAAGCTTGTGCCCAGCTTGACTGGGTATGAAATCAGCAAAATACTCCTAGGTTTGCCTCGAGGACAGTTGGTTTTAAGAAATTTTTTATTTTAGGGTTATAAAAATGAACAGGTTTAGAATAAATAAAATTAATTTTTAATAATCATCATTATTATAATCTTCAGGGTTAGTTTTAGAGAAAAATATTTTTTGGCTATGTACATTTTCAAAAAAATCAGGTTTACTATTGTTTTTTCTTAAATATGTCCCTCCTGCAGTTACATTATGTCCAAAACCACAGTTACCATCAAGTGTTTTTATAGTAATTGTGTCGCTTTGTATACTTACGTCCCATTTACATCCTGTTCCTTGGTAGGTATAGCGTGAAGAATTAAAGACACCTTTATTACCTTTCAAGGTTAGTCTTCCGTAGAGAGCTCCACCGTTATATGATTTTGGACCTAAGTTAAGACTAATATAAAATAACACAGTGTTGTCTGTTTCAGGAAACACTGTGATATGACCAATGGCTCCATCATCTGTCGAATTAGAACCGTAGGAGTAGACTCCAGCGTATTTTTCAGTTTGTAAAGAATTTTTTTGCTTGTTTTGAGTGATGGTATTTTTAGAGCTACAGCTTACAAATATAATTGCGAATAATAGAATTATTATTTTTTTCATTTTTTTAATTTTTAATTTTGTTACTATTGTTGGTCTTATCGATATCTGCCATTAGCCCAGACGGATCAATTTCAACTGATTTTATAGTTTTAGTCGTCGTAAATGAATAGGATGGGCTGGTCCAAGACCAATCTTTTAATATGGTAGCCGTTGTTGGTTTATGACCTAATAGCATCCGTAAAGGAATATAGAAATTTTCAGTACTATCATCTGTATAAGTAACTTTTAGATCTATTGGCATTGGCATACTACCAATTCTTTTTAAAGTAATTTCTTTATCTTTTATTTCAGTAACAGTATAGTCAATTTTATGCGTGGTTTGTGTCCATTCAGTTAAATACCAATGCAATTGCAGACCTGAAATTTTTTCGGCAGTTCTAATAAAATCATTGGGTGTAGGGTGTTTAAAAGCAAAATCAGAAAAATATTTTTTTAATGTTTTGTCAAGATTGGCTTTACCAATAATATAGCTGAGTTGTGCTAAAAAAACTTCTCCTTTATTATAGGCAGATGCTCCATATGCGAAGTTATACTTGTACAGATCTGCATAAGTGGTTTGTGGCTCTTCTACACCAGAGTTTGCTAAATAAGTATAACCATTATAAGCTCCTTCAAATGGATTTTTATTATCCTCTTTCATAACTTCTTGCATGGCAAGGTCAGAAATATATGATGTAAAACCTTCATCCATCCATTCGTGTTTAGTCTCATTGGTTGCCAATAAAAACTGAAACCAAGTATGTGCAAATTCATGAGCAGTAACACCAATTAAACTTCCTAGTTTTCTGTCGCCTGTAATGAGCGTACACATGGCATATTCCATTCCGCCATCACCACCTTGAATTACTGAATATTGTTTGTACGGATATTGTCCGATATGGTTGTTATAAAACGAAAGAAATTCAGCAGTTTTTACTTGTAGCTTTTTCCAATTTTCTTTTAGTTCAGGATTGTCTTTATAAAAGAAATGTAAAGTGACATCATTATCAACTGTTATTTTATCGTGAATATATTCAGGATCTGCAGCCCAAGTAAAGTCATGAACATTTGGAGCTTTAAAATGCCAAGTTATTTTTTCAACTTTCTTTCTTCTTTTCTTTTTTCTTTTTTTCTTTAGATTAATTTTTTCAGTTTCGTAACCATGACCAATTTCATTAGGGTTTTGCAAATAACCTGTACCACCAATGGTATAATTTTTGTCTATAGCTATTTTTACATCGAAATTTCCCCAAACGCCATGAAATTCCCTAGCAATATATTGATTGGCATGCCAACCTTCAAAATCATATTCTGCTAATTTAGGGTACCATTGTGTCATTGACAAGGCTACACCTTCTTTATTGTTTCTTCCTGAGCGTCGTATTTGTAAAGGTACTTGACCTTTAAAGGTCATAGATAAGATCGTTTTTTGACCAGGGAGTAGAGGTTTGTTTAGTGCTACTTTTAGAATGGTACCAACGGTTTCATATTTAACATTGACACTATCTTGCTGTAATGAATTTACTTTTATAAATCCGATTTCATTGGCCTGTAATTTTGCAATTCGGCTTTCATAAATTGGCTTTTCTTTTGTGCCTAAATTATTAACCATTCTACCGTCAGGGTCTTTAATGTTTTGTAACCTAACATCCATTTCGCTGCCAGGTTGAAAAGCATTGAAATACAAATGGTAAAAAACAATTTTTAATGTGTCTGGCGAATTGTTGGTGTAAACTAATTGTTGTACACCATTGTATTGATACTTTTCTGCGTCCATATCAATATCCATTTTATAGTCAACGTGTTGTTGCCAGTAAGTAGTGTTTTGAGCAGTAATTGAAAAAGTAGCTATTAAAGCAATTAAAAAAGTGATTTTTTTCATTATAATATATGATTTTGAATATGCAAGGTAAAGATTACAACTATGATACCAAAATAAAAAACCGAAGTTAAAGTCTGAAATTTTCAAACTTTTAACTTCGGTCTTCTAGCTAAATAAAAAAACTAGATGGTTTTTTTATTTAGACATTTTATCTGCCAATTGTAAAGCATTATAAGCATTTAATATTTTTCCAGAAACAGAAAGTGTATCAAAGTTTATTTTTTCGTCTTTTGTACCTGGCTTGATCACCTCTTTATGGTATTCAATACCAGAATCCATGATAATATGTTTTACCTGACTTGCGGTTAATTTAGGATAATAAGAACGTACTAAAGCTGCAACACCAGCAACTTCTGGTGAAGCCATTGATGTGCCTTGAATAGATTCATATTCATTTTTAGGAAATGTAGAATATATTTCTAAACCTGGAGCGAAAATATCTACATTATTTTTACCATAATTTGAAAATGAAGCGACTAATTTATCATCAAAATGACGTGTCATTGCTCCAACGGTAATCACATTATCAGCAAACTCAGTTATTTTATCTTTTGAATCATTAGGAAAGTTTGCTTCTACATCAAAATCAGCGTTATCATTACCTGCAGCATGTACTAATAAAACATCTTTTTCTTCAGCATATTTAATCGCATCATAGACCCATTTTGCATTTGGAGAATACCCTTTACCAAAACTCATGTTCACTACTTTTGCTCCATTGTCTACCGCATATCTAATTGCCAATGCTATATCTTTATCATATTCATCACCATCTGGCACAGCTCTAATAGACATGATTTTTACATTATGGGCTACACCATTCATACCAATACCATTATTACGTTTTGCAGCAATAATACCAGAAACGTGTGTGCCATGAATTTCATTATCTTTAGAGCCCATGACTAAGCCATTACCATAACCAGTATCAGTAATGTCATCAGGGTTGTCATTGGTCAATCTTCCTTTAAAGTCAATTTTATATTGCGAATTTAATTGATTTGTAAAATGGTCAATAGCACCGTCTAATTCTTTAGAAGCATCATTTACAGTACTACCTGAACTTATAATTTGCATAATCATAAATTTTCCTTGCTCTAAGAGTTGGTCGTCAAATTTTATAGCATTGATGTTGTCAATGTTCATTTCTTTATCTGCCAACAATTTTACAATCGTATCATTAGCTTTAATGATTGTTTTTTTGTAAGAAGTGTATTGCTCTACTGTATTTTTAGCAGTTTTAAGTTTTTTATCTATAGTGCTTTTTAGTTCAGTAAATAATTGAAAGTCTGCTTTATCCGCTTCAGCGATATCTTCAGCAGATTTTCCATCAAAACGAGGCATCCATTTTTTAACTATTCTAGTCAATTCTAATTGCTCAGGTATACTTTGTCCGGCTTTACCACCTAAGAAATTCCATCCATTTATATCATCAACATATCCATTATTGTCATCATCTTTATTGTTGCCTGCAATTTCACCTGTATTCACCCAAATAACATCTTTTAGATCTTCATGTTCAATGTCAATACCTGAATCTATAACGCCAACAATAACGGTTGTGCCTTTTTTGTCTTTTACAAAATTATAGGCTTTATCAAGGCTCATTCCAGGTACAGAATCAGTAAAAACGTCCATATGAGGCCAAGATTGTACTTGAGCTTCAGACATTTTACCTGTTTTTGGGCTAATGCTATCAGTTGCTGTAATAATTGTAATTTCTTTTACTACAGTTGTAGCAGTAGCAGTTGTAGTGGTCGTTGTTTTACTTGTACCACAACTAGCAAGTGTTAATGTAGCAATTAAAGCTACAGAAATTGGTTTTAGAATTCTCATAGTTCTTAGTTAAAAATTTTGTTAAATGTGTAAGTTTTGTTTAATCGCACTCCTTTTTCAGTGTGTTTTACGGTACATATTTCATGTTGTGCATCGTGCTCCAAAAATAGCATAAAATTTTCACTTGCAGCTAATTTTAAAAAAGCTTCTTTTTCAGTCATTGTTGTCAAGGGTCTAACATCATATCCCATGACATAGGGTAGTGGAATATGCCCAATTGTTGGTAATAAATCTGCCATAAAAACAATGGTTTTTCCTCTGTAATTGATTATCGGAAGCATTTGTTTTTCTGTATGACCATCAACACAAAGAATATCAAAACCCAAAGGGGAATTTTTTATGAGATTATTGTTGTTGAGTTCTATAAAGTTTAGTTGTCCACTTTCTTGAATAGGATTGATGTTTTCTTTTAAAAAGGATGCTTTTTCTCTAGCGTTAGGTTCAATTGCCCATTGCCAATGCTTTTTATTAGACCAGAATTTTGCATTTTTAAATGCAGGTTCAAATCCAGTTTTATTGGTATTGAATTGAATGCTTCCGCCGCAGTGGTCAAAATGTAAGTGTGTTAAAAACACATCAGTAATATCGTCTTTATGGAACCCTAATTTATTTAATGAGCTGTCTAATGAGGCATTTCCGAATAGGTGATAATGACTAAAAAATTTATCAGATTGCTTATTGCCAGTACCTGTATCAATTAAGATAAGTCTGTTGCCATCTTCAATGAGTAAGCATCGCACCGCCATGTCAATCAAATTATTACTGTCGGCAGGATTTGTTCTTTGCCACAATACTTTTGGTACAACACCAAACATGGCACCACCATCTAATTTAAAATTTCCAGTTTCTATAGGATAAATTTTCATTTGTTAAAATTAATAAATATAAAAAGAAAAACCTCATCTGTTTATCGATAAGGTTTTAGAGGCGTCGAGCGGATTCGAACCGCTGTAGGAGCTTTTGCAGAGCCCAGCCTAGCCACTCGGCCACGACGCCTTAAATAAAACTCCTTGAAGCTTCGCGTCAAGGTTTCAAATTTACCTCCCTTCGGAGAGGTCGAAATCGCATTAGTGATTTCGGGTGAGGCAAAATACAATTCGTATTTTAGGTTTGCAAATTTATAAAATTAAATAGCTACACCATATGTTTTTCTGTTATTTTTTCTTAGACATTTTAATAGTTACCAAAGCCACATTACCACCAATAGGAGGATTTACTTTTGAAACTTTAATCATTGCTTTTTTTACCATTTCTATTTCTTGTAAAACTCGTGTTAGTATTTTTTCAGCAACAGTTTCTAATAATTTACTTCGAATTGCCATTTCTTCTTTTACAATTTTATTCAAATGAACATAATCAATCGTATCAGTTAATTCGTCAGTTTTAGCAGATTTAGACAAATCGGCTTTTACAGATAAATCTACTCTGTACTCAGAACCAATCTTACCTTCTTCATCTAAGCATCCGTGATAGGCATATAAATGAATATTTTTGATTTTAATAATTCCCATATCTCAAAAATTTTGGTAAATTTAGACTTTTATAGATTGAATGATTGAAATATTTTTAATTATTTACTAAATCCGTTTTTATATGAAAGTAAGAGAAAAATTTATTGTCTTATCTGTTTTAATTACCATTTCAATTTTTAGTATTTCCAGATTTTGGCAACCAATTTTATGGAGTTTTATAGTTATAGCTCCTTTAATTTTAATGGGAATTTTTGATGTATTACAGACAAAACATGCCATCAGAAGAAATTTTCCAGTTATTGGTAGAATACGTTATGTGTTAGAAGCAATTCGACCTGAAATTATGCAGTATTTTGTAGAAACAGATACACAAGGGCGTCCTTTAAATAGAATATTTAGATCTCTAATTTATCAGCGAGCAAAAAAAGAAAATGATACCACTCCTTTTGGTACACAAATGAATGTGTATCGTTCTGGTTATGAATGGATGGATCATTCTATGTATGCAAAAAATAGTCCTAAAGAAATAGGAGCGTTTCCACGGTTAGTTATAGGAGGAACAGATTGTAAACAGCCTTATTCATCAAGTTTACTAAATATCTCTGCCATGAGTTTTGGTTCGTTGAGTAAAAATGCAGTTATGGCATTAAATAAAGGAGCGAAATCTGGAAGTTTTGCACATAATACAGGTGAAGGTGGGTTGAGTCCTTACCATTTAAAATACGGAGGCGATTTAATTTGGCAAGTAGGTACAGGTTATTTTGGTTGTAGAGATAAAAATGGAGGTTTTAGTGAAAAAGGTTTTAAAGAAGGAGCAACGAAAGAACAGGTGAAAATGATAGAAATAAAACTATCACAAGGAGCAAAACCAGGGCATGGCGGAATTTTACCTGCGTCAAAAAACACAGAGGAAATTTCAAAAATTAGACATGTAAAACCGCATGTTGCAGTACATTCTCCGCCTTCACATTCCGCTTTTTCTAACCCAATAGAATTTATGTATTTTATTAAGAAATTACGTGATTTATCAGGAGGAAAACCGATTGGATTCAAATTGTGTATTGGTAGAAAGCAAGAATTTATGGATTTCTGTGAAGCGATGATTTATACTGGTATTAAACCTGACTTTATTACGGTTGATGGTGGTGAAGGAGGTACTGGTGCTGCTCCTGTCGAGTTTTCAAACTCTATGGGAATGCCTTTGCGAGAAGGATTGGTCTTTGTGTATGATACTTTAGTGGGCTTTGGCCTAAAAAAAGAAATAAAAATTATAGCTGCAGGTAAAATAATTACAGGTTTTCATATGGCTAGAGCGATTGCTTTAGGAGCAGATGGTTGTAATAGTGCACGTGCTATGATGTTAGCTATTGGTTGTATTCAAGCGTTGGAGTGTAATAAAAACACGTGTCCTGTTGGTGTTGCCACACAAAACACATCCTTAATGAAAGGTTTAAATGTCGAAGATAAGGCTGAGAGAACGGCCAATTATCAAGAAGAAACCATCCATAGTTTTTTAGAATTGATTGCCGCTGCTGGTCTAGATGGACCAAATGATTTAAAACGAGAATATATTAACAAACGAGTGGGTATTAATAATATACTTACTTATGATGAAATTTATCCTTATATAAAAGAGGGTTCATTATTGAGTATTAATACCATTCCAGATAGCTACCAAAAATTTTTTAAGCTGACTAGAGTGATGTGACAAGGTAATAGTTTAAACTCTTATTTAGAGGTTAATACGTTGCATCTTTAGGATGATTTTTCATAAACTCTTCTGCTACGGCAACCATATTTTTACTGCCGCAGAAAAATGGTACACGCTGATGCAATTCTGTAGGTTTAATATCTAGAGTTCTCATATAGCCATCAGAAGCTTTACCACCAGCCTGTTCTGTTAAAAAAGCCATTGGATTACATTCATATAGTAACCTTAGTTTCCCTTTAGGAGATTTTGTACTTGTTGGATAGATATAGATGCCACCTTTAATCATGTTTCGATGAAAATCAGAAACCAATGAGCCTATATACCTTGCAGAGTATGGACGATCATTTTCTTCCTCTTGACAATACTTTAAATAATCTTTTACGCCTTGAGGGAAGTGAATATAGTTTCCTTCATTTATAGAATAAATAGTGCCATTTTCTGGAAACATCATATCAGGATGTGACAAATAAAATGTACCAATAGCTGGGTTTAATGTAAATCCATTCACTCCATGCCCAGTTGTATAGACTAACATTGTTGAGGTGCCATATACAATATAGCCAGCGGCAATCTGTTGATTTCCTTCTTGTAAGAAATCTTCTAATTGTACTGGTGTTCCAGATTTGGTTATTCTTTTATAGATTGAAAATATTGTACCGACAGAAACATTTACATCAATATTAGAAGAACCATCAAGCGGATCAATCAGTACAATATACTTATTGTCATTGTTGCCATTATCACCAGAAATAGTAACAAAATCATCTTCCTCTTCACTTGCAATACCACAAATAATCTGCCTATTGGTAAGAGTTTGCATAAATATATCATTGGCATAAACGTCTAATTTTTGCTGATCCTCTCCCTGTATATTGGTGTCTCCAGCATCACCTAAAATATCTACCAATCCTGCTTTATTCACTTCGTGGTTTACTACTTTTGCAGCAAGCCTAATAGAGTTGATTAATCTTGAAAGTTCTCCTGATGAACCTTTGAATTTTCTCTGGTTACTAATAATATACTCTCCTAATGTGCTGTGTTTTTTCATAAAAAAATGCTATTTTTTTGCAAATATCGTTTTTATTTTACTCAACTATAACGTTTTCGTAAAAGTTTTATTTTACTTAAAAAAAGTCATCCTCTTTTAAGGTGTGATTTTTACTTAAAGTTTTTTATATTAGCCATATTAAATTATTTAAAAGATGAATTTAAAGGTTAGAAAAGGAGAACAAAGAGATATTAAATCAATATTAGATTTAATCACTGAATTAGCAATTTTTGAAAAAGAGCCAACTGCAGTAGAAATAACGGTAGATGATTTGTTAAATGATGGTTTTGGAGAAACGCCAGTATTTAAAATATTTGTTGCTGAATTAGATACTAAAATTGTTGGTATGGCTTTGTTTTATGAAAGATATTCTACTTGGAAAGGTAGAGCTATCCATTTAGAAGATTTGATTGTTACTCAAAAACACAGAGGTAAAGGAATAGGGAAAGTTTTATATGATAAAGTATTGAATTTTGCTTTAGAAAAAGGAGTAAAAAGAGTCGCTTGGGAAGTTTTAAGTTGGAATACGCCAGCTATTGAATTTTATAAAAGCACGGGTGCTTTGTATTTAGATGATTGGAATGTTTGTCAGATAAGTGATAAAAGTATTCAGAAATATTTAGGAAAATAATAAAGGGTTTAAGTTTGGGAAAACATCTGAGAGATGTAAAAGTAGGGATTAAAATATCGAAAGAACCTTCCTATAGCTCTGTCACGTCTTCCTATAGCCATTTCGGAGGACGGCTATCTTCGTTTTAATCAAAACTCTGCTATTAATTTTTCTGTACAGTTAGATGATAACTATCATAATTTTGAAAAATTAATGTAATAGTAAAAATAACTTTATTGTTGACTTTTATTACACATCATCAGGCATTTTAATGATGTAGCGGTAAAAGAAATAGAAAATACTAATAAAGTATTGTTAAAACAATCAACTATAGAAACTATACAGATGGTTGTTCAATAAATTTTCTATCTT
>Ga0256834_1002957_pt1 | contig 10402 bp, 10 predicted proteins | sample 4281140metaG_FD_190536 | JGI IMG/M metagenome (GOLD analysis project Ga0256834, IMG submission 190536) | Hydrothermal vent microbial communities from East Pacific Rise, Pacific Ocean - 4281-140 | ecosystem: Environmental > Aquatic > Marine > Hydrothermal vents | place: Pacific Ocean: East... | reverse complement strand
GGCCTCCCGCAGCATGTTCAGGGAAAAGTCCGCCCCCAGATGCACTCCGTCAGGATACTGCTTCTGCATGAGGGCTGCAATATCACCGGTCCCTGTGGCAAGATCAAGCACCCGCCCGGAACCGGGATCTCCGGCTTTTTCCACCACAAAACGGCGCCATCCCTGATCCTGCCCCATGGTCATGACCCGATTCATCAGATCATAGTTTGGAGCAATATCATCAAACATCTTCTGTACTGCAGGACCTTTAGTCACAATTTCTTCCTGTTCCATTAGTTGTTCGCGGGCCCCGTGCAGAAAAGAGCAGTGTAGCTTTTAACATGGTGCAAACCCGGGAGTTCTGGGGAAGGGAATCACTTCTCTGATATTACTCATTCCGGTTGCAAACTGCACCAGACGCTCGAAACCAAGCCCGAATCCGGCATGGGGAACCGTTCCGTAACGCCTGAGATCAAGATACCAGTCATACTCTTTTGTATCAATACCCGCCTCTCTCATACGTTTCACCAGAACATCCAAGCGCTCTTCACGCTGTGACCCGCCCACAATTTCACCGATTCCGGGAACCAGAATATCCATGGCCGCAACCGTCCGGCCATCGTCACTGAGACGCATATAAAAGGGTTTTATGGAGGCCGGATAGTCGGTGACAATCACCGGACATTTATACACCTTCTCCGTGAGATAGCGTTCATGCTCAGACTGCAGATCAACGCCCCACCGTACCGGATACTCAAAGGTATCGGCGACCCGGCCCAGCTCTTCAACGGCTGCGGTGTAGGTGATGTGAACAAAATCCTTTGCCACAATGTCCTGAAGTTTTTTGATCAGGCCCTTTTCAATAAAGCTGTTAAAAAGAGCAAGATCCTCTGCACAGTTATCGAGAACATCCCGGATGACATATTGAAGCAGATCAGTTGCCAGCCGGATATTACAGGAAAGATCACAAAAGGACATCTCCGGCTCAATCATCCAGAACTCGGCAAGGTGCCTGGAGGTGTTGGAGTTTTCAGCCCTGAAGGTCGGCCCGAAGGTGTAGACCTGACCGAGTGCCTGGGCATACACCTCAGCCTGCAGCTGGCCGCTCACCGTAAGCCCCGCCGGGGCCCCGAAAAACGGTTTTTCCCCCTTCTCACCAGTGGCACTTACCTGGAACATCTCGCCGGCACCTTCACAGTCACTGGTGGTGATTATGGGGGTGTGGACCTGGATAAAGCCCTGTTCCTGAAAAAAGCTGTTCACCGCAACGGTGAGCCTTGAACGGACCCTGGTGACAGCACCAAGGGCATTGGTCCGCGGTCTCAGATGGCTGATACTGCGCAAGAACTCCAGAGAATGGCGTTTCTTCTGCAGAGGATAGCTCTCCGGATCCGCCCAGCCCAGCACTTCAACGTCCCGGGCGAGCAGCTCCACGTCCTGTCCCTTTGCAGGGGATTTCTGAAGAACGCCCCGTATCACCACGCTGCAGCCTGCACTTAAGCGGCTGACTTCATCCCGGTAATTTTCCAGTGTTTCATCAGCTATCACCTGCAGGTTGGCAAGACATGAGCCGTCATTGAGTTCGAGAAAGGAGAAGGAACCGGTATCGCGCCTGGTCCGTATCCATCCCTTAACAGTGATTTCAATATCACTCTCCTTCATCCGAAGCACTGTATTAATTCGTCTATGCATGACTCTGTTTATTTCCTCTATGATGATAAAGCACCAGCTCTCCAGCCCCGGAGAGGGCATCTTCGGGGGTTCCGCTTATCTGCGCCAGATGAGCGCCCACCACTGAACACTTTATGGTGAGAAGAAAGAATATCTCAACGTCTGTTTCAGACAGGGTCTCAAAGTTTCCCTGCCCCTTGGAAATGATCAGATCCGCCTCGTAAAACTCCTGCTGCAGTTCCTGTGAACAACTCTGCAGCGGTGTTCCAGGGCAACAGGTACCGTTTTCAATAACCCGGGCAATCTCCTGAAGCCCGCACACCCCGGCATCTGCCCGCAGGGCATCATTTATGATGGGACCGCTTTTCACAGCAACAGTCACCGAAAGCCCCATGTCCACAAGCTCTCTGATCACCAGGGAATCATACACGATTTCACCGGAGTTATCAGCCAGATAAAGTATCCTGCCGTTCTTTCCGAGACCGTGCAGCTTCTGAAGAAGCTCTGCGCTGTGATCCAGAGAGAAGGTGCTTTTCAGGCAACCTTCCATGGCGGCATCCACATCAAAACTGTGCATGGCACCATAATCAATTATATTGCCGCCAATGGCAAATCGCAGCGCAGTCATCAAAGGGTCTGCAGAACCGGCAATCTTTTTCTCACATTCAGGAAGCATGGCCAGAGCCGCCCGGTTGGACTGTTCCTTCAGATTCAGATAAGGATCCCTGCAGCCGGTGATATCGGCGATGGCCTCATAGACTGCCACTGAATTTTCAGGTGGGGTCAGTTCCATATCAAGGGCTGTGATGATACCCGCCACCCGGCGCAGGGCTGCAAGCTGCAGCGTCTCGTCATCGGTGGCTATCCTGCTCACCTGCAGGGTCTGACGCAGATAGCAGGCCATACATTCCAGGGCTGTTTTCACAACATATATCCTTTGCGAACATTTTTCATTGAGGCAAAGAGTGAGGCCCTGGCACCGGGTATCTGTTCGTAAATCCCTTCCAGAATTTTGTGTACCTCCTCTCTTCTGGTATCTCCTGAGAGCGGGCAGAGGTTTTTCACCGGAGTAACACCCAGCTCTTCCGCAATGTTTTCCACTTCACTCTTTTCTATATAGGCCATGGGACGGATGACAGCAAGTCTGCCCTCAAAAAGCTCCTGTTTGGGTACCATGGTGGAGATATTGCCACTGTAGAACATATTCAGGAACAGGGTCTCAAGGAGATCATCCTTATGATGCCCGAAAGCAATCTTATTGCACTCAAAACGTCCGGCAAGATCAAAGAGCTGTTTTCTCCGTAATTTTGAGCAGTTATAGCAGGTCCTGGACTCCTCGCTCAGAGGGAGGCCTGTTTCCACATGCAGCTCGGTGCCGATGAGCCGCATCTGCTCTTCCAGCAGTGGCAGAGGAGCTGCTTCCTCCATGCCCTCCTTCCAGATATTCATATCAATATGGACTGCAAAAAGTTCGTAGGAGACCGGAGCTTTCCTCTGCCAGAACTGCAGCAGCCACAACAGTACAAGACTGTCGACACCACCGGAGACAGCGACCAGAACGCGATCACCATCATCAAGCATGGCATAATCAGCCATGGCCTGACCAATACGTTTATTCGTCTGAGGAGTCAGCATATACACGGATTCAGGATTCAATAAAAAAGATGGGAACTGCCCCCATCTACCAGTAAGCGATGAACTATTTCAACAAAAAAAGAGGCCGATGGAAATAAAAAAAGGCTGCAGAATCCATTGAGATGAATTCTACAGCCAGAGTCGTTCCCCGAAAGCCGGGACAATCAGGTTTTGAACTTTCCAACCCTTCCCGAGAGCGTGGAGGCCATCCGGCTCAAATCGCCGGCTTTTCTGGAAAGCTCTCCGCTTGAGTCACTTATGCCCCCGATATCCTGATTCACAGAGGTAAGGTCTGCAGCCACCTCCTGGGAAACGGCAGAACTCTGGGCAACATTTTCGGTGACTTCCATTATTCCGGCTGAGGCCTGATCAACATTCTCTGAGATGCCGATGGCTGTTTCCGCCTGTTCCTCAAGGGCCACAGCCACCCCGTCAACCAGGCTGTCAACCGTGTTGATGATGGCAACAATGGAATTGATCTCTGTGACGGTGTGATCCGTTGAACTCTGAATGGACTCAATCTTCGAACGGATATCCAGTGTTGCCTCGGCAGTCTGTTTGGCAAGGTCCTTGATCTCGTTGGCAACAACGGCAAACCCTTTCCCGGCTTCCCCGGCCCTGGCTGCCTCAATGGTGGCATTCAGAGCAAGCAGATTGGTCTGTTCGGAAATTTCGGTGATGGCCTCTGTGACCTTACTGATCTGCGTTGCAGCAGCACCGAGTTCATCGACTCTGTTTGATGCGGACTGGGACTGTTCCACCGCCTCACTGGTCCTGGCGCGAGCCTGTTCAGTATCGCTGGTGATAACCTTGATGGTCTCTGTCATGGCAGATACCGATTCGGCAATCATTGATACGTTGGTGGCGGTTTCCTCCACTGCCGCAGCAACAGAGTTCATATTGACGCTCATCTCCTCAGTGGCGGCAGCGACTGAATTTGAACGCCCTGAACTGTTCTCACATTCCTCGGATACACTGTTGGAAATCTGTAACAGCGAGTCTGATGTCTTATCCAGATTCCCCGCATCCTTACCAATCTCAGAGATGATCTCCTGAAGACTCCTTGCCATTTTATCAAGGCTGTTACCCATCTGCCCGAGTTCATCACTCCCTGAAATTTCAGATCTGGCGCGCAGATCCCCCTGGCCGAAGAACTGGCAGAACTCCTTCATCCGGGCAATCCTTCCGGTGATATCCCTGATGATAAAGACCACCCACACCATGAAGGCAAGACCCATCAGCACCAGTATTACCTGGGTTGTGAGAAGCCGGCCAATGGAGGCCTCGGCCTTCTTCTGCATCATGATTACCGCTGTATTCATCTCTTTCAGTAAACGGATATTCTGAATATCGATGGTTTTCAGATCCGCATCACTGTAGTGATTGTTCAGAACGATCTCAATGGTTGATGAAAAATCCCTCCACTGGGCAGAGACCTTCTGCAATTGAGAAAGAATTTCTCCTTCAGCAGCAGGGGAAAACCGGTATTCGGTATTGTTGAGGTCAAGGCCCACAGGGGCTTCACCGGAATCTTTCAGTGCAGACAGCGTCATATCAAAGATTTTCATGGTCGTTCTGGTGGCTTCCAGAAATTCCTGATCAGGCTCACCGGATTTTTCGGTGGACACCACAAACTCATAGAGCTCTTTGGTCATCTTCTGACTCAGCATTCTCTGACGACCGGCCAGGTTAATCAGGAAACCATCATTTTCCTGTTTCCGGGTATTCACATATGTTGCCACAAACATAACAACAATTATTGCAGTAAAAACCCCTGCAACAAGGCGTAATTTCAACTTAATACTCACATCATTCTCCCTTATAAATACTTTCCCGGTGACATGTTAAAGCCAGGCATCCATATTACAAACCTCTGGATCCGTGACAAAAATGCTGCATCAATATGATTCACAATGATGCAGCATTTTTGTCACGGATCCAGAGAGACCTTTTTCAGATCAGACTGTAGGGCCGGAGTACTGTAAAAGCAAGGGGAATTCAAAAATAACCACATCCCCGCTGCACAAAAAAACCCCATGCACTGACAAACAGAACATGGGGCCTGACAAAGAGAGGAAGAACCTCAACTGAAAAGGAAAAAACCGATCCGTCAGTTCTTCTCTTCCTTGAAAAGGGGAATCTCCTGAAGACGACTTTTCAATCCATCGCCACTCAGCTCCTCCACCGTGAGCCATTTAAACCCTCTTTTCTGAGCCTTTTCAAATGAAAAGATATCCTCAAACAGGGCCTTCTGAGTCTCATCAAAGGATGAAGTCCAGAGCACCACACCGTTCTGGGCATTAATCAGTTCCATTGAAAACGCTGCTGACGCCGGTGTCTCAGCTGACATTGCGGTACCAACACGCTGCCGATATCTGGTGAGACTGGTCTCAAGAACAGCACCACAGCGGGTTGCATCCCCTATGATTTTCATCTGCATCGCCCGCCCCCCCCAGGGGTCGTCGAGTATGGCATCGAGCTGATCTTCGGTGAGCAGTTTATACTCAGTACCATCACCAAATTCCGCTGCCATGACAGAGTTCAGATAGGCTGCTCCTTCAAGCAGGGTTTTTTTACGCTCTTCAGTGAGACTGCTGCTGTCAGCCACCGGAACCATAACAGGCAGGACAGCGACACAGGTCAGTTCCGGAAAAGGGGCCAGTTCTCTGCTGTCATTATCATCGGAAACAGAACAGGCTGACACAAAAAATGTAACAATACATAGAATAGAAAAGAATTTTCCCACAGGAGACCTCTTTGGTACAATAAAATAGTGTATAGAGAAACAGGCAGGAGAGCCGAGTTGTCCACTCCCTGTTCCCTGTAAATGACCTTTTTCCTGATACCGTGACAAAATCTGCTGAGACAGGGCAGTCCATACAGATTTCACCAGTTTTCCTCTTAATGATGAACACTCACGGGTTCAGGTGTTTCTTAAAGTAGTCCCTTGGAAGATAAAGTTCCAGTAAGACTGTCAAGTTTTGCTGTTGCCTGGTTCATGGCCCGGGCAAGTCCCTTGAAAACCGCCTCAATGATATGATGGCTGTTACTGCCGTGAATCAGATCGATGTGAAGGGTCACTCCGGCGTGCTGGGCAAAGGCCCGCATGAATTCCTGCGCAAGGGCAGTGTCAAAGGTGCCAAGCTTCTGGTCAGGCACACAGGCTTCATAATGAAGATAGGGCCGATTGGAGACATCGACCACCACCCGTACCAGAGTCTCGTCCATGGGCAGGTAGCAGAGTCCGTAACGGGCAATTCCGCCTTTATCACCGAGTGCCTCGGCCACCACCTGGCCCAGACAGATGCCGATATCCTCCACCGTGTGATGATCATCCACCTCAGTGTCCCCTGTGGCCTTGACCGACAGATCAAAAAAGCCGTGCACCCCGAACAGGGTCAGCATATGATCCAGAAAGGGCACCCCGCTATCAATATCAACCTTTCCGCTGCCATCGAGCAGCAGCTTCAGGTCAATATCCGTTTCTCTGGTTGTACGCTGGATTGCACCCTGTCTCTTTTTTTCTTCAGCCATGGCTGCCTCACTAAAATAAAATACATTTGGAATTTTTGAATTAAGATAAGATTATAGCATACTTTCCACAGGCAAGACCATCTCTTTTTTCACTTACTCTTTGACTCTTTTTGTATTCCCTGATAGATTAGTTTAATTTTTCTATTGACAAGGCACACCATTCATGAGTATTTTGAATGCCGTTTTGTCAATACATGAGCGGGAATAACTCAGTGGTAGAGTGTAACCTTGCCAAGGTTGAAGTCGCGAGTTCGAATCTCGTTTCCCGCTCCATTAAAAGTTCAAAAGGTTCGACATTGTTCGGACCTTTTTTTATTATTATTTGCACCACCCCAGAGGACAATAGAAGAACATGAAAACCTATCTTACTCCGGTCAACGAGATCGAAAGAAAATGGCACCATGTAAATGCCGAAGGTAAGATCCTTGGCCGCCTGGCAACTGAAATCGCAGCCAGACTGCGTGGTAAGCACAAGCCGACCTTCTCCACCTTCATTGATAATGGGGATTTTGTAGTTGTTACCAATGCTGACAAGATTCGTCTTACCGGCAGAAAATGGGATCAGAAAAAATATTACCACCACACCGGTTATATTGGTGGAATCAAAGAAGCCACTGCAAAGGAACTTCTTGAAAAACACCCCACAGACATCCTGTTCAAAGCGGTAAAAGGTATGCTTCCCAAAAACAAACTGGGTCGCGCACAGCTGAAAAAACTGAAACTGTATGCCGGTTCCGAGCATCCCCATGCAGCACAGATGCCAGCCGATTTAGATATATAAAAAGAATTTACGAAATAACGGAGATATTCAATCATGGCTCAAGATCGTTTTTACGCCACCGGTAAGAGAAAAAGTGCTATTGCAAAGGTATGGCTCACCCCGGGAACCGGAAAAATTCTGGTTAACAAAATGACCCCGGAGAACTATTTTGGCGGAACTTTTAAAATCCACAAAATTGACAAGCCCTTCAAAGTGACGGACACCTTCGAGAGCTTTGACGTTATGGCCACTCTTCTCGGCGGTGGAAAATCTGCTCAGGTGGATGCTCTGACCCATGGAATTTCCCGTGCCCTGCTTGAGGTAAACCAGGAAAACAGAACGACCCTGAAGAAATCAGGTCTTCTCACCCGTGACCCTCGTATGAAAGAGCGTAAGAAATACGGACAGAAAGGCGCCCGCGCTAAATTTCAGTTCTCGAAACGTTAATCCGTTTTATGGTTTCAGCTCTGCCTTTTTTCTGCTGCTGCAGAAAGTAGCGCTGGCAATTATAAAACGAAACCGTTTCCGGTTTTCAAAGGGAATAACAGCTCGGCTGTTATTCCCTTTTTTTATTTGTTTTTTCTCCCCTTTATCAGGAAAAAGCCATGCAACGAGTTGCCATCATAGGAGCCTCCGGATACACCGGAGTGGAACTTGCCCGTATTCTCTGTAACCACCCTGAATTTGAACTGACCGCAGCCACCTCCCGACAATATGCGGGAAAGGCACTCTCTGAGGTCTTTCCAAATCTTCTCGGAAAGACTGATCTGATCTGCGAGAACCTCACCATCAACGAGCTCTGCGAACGGGCGGATCTCTTTTTTGCCGCTGTACCACACAAGACCGCCATGGACCTTGTGCCGCAGCTTCTTCAGGAGGGGAAAAAGGTCGTTGACCTTTCTGCAGACTATCGTCTCCGTGATGTTGCGGTGTACGAAGAATGGTATCAGGAACACTCTTCTCCAGAATTCATAGCTGAGGCAGTGTACGGTCTGCCCGAGCTCTACCGTGAGCAGATACAGAAGGCCAGACTCACAGCCAATCCCGGGTGCTACCCCACCTCCATTGTACTGGGACTTGCTCCGCTGCTGCGCAACGGCCTCATTGCCCCGGCAAGCATTATTGCCGATTCCAAATCAGGAACCACAGGTGCTGGACGGGCAGCAAATGTGGGGACCCTGTTCTGTGAAGTCCACGATGGTTTCAGGGCCTACAAGGTTGGCGGCATCCACCGCCATCTCCCGGAAATCGAACAGGAATTAAGCGCATTACAGGGAGAGGACATAAACATCTCTTTTACACCGCACCTTCTGCCCATAGCCCGTGGAATCTTAAGTACCTGTTATGCCTCCCTCACATCCGATCTCTCCGAAGAGTCCATACGAAAACTCTACCGGGACATGTATGACCGGGAGCCGTTTATACGGCTGCTTCCCCAGGGAAGCTTTCCGGCTACCCAGCATGTTCGCGGATCGAACTTCTGTGATATCGGATTTACCATAGATCATCGTACCGGGCGGATCATTATTGTTACGGCAATTGACAACATTGTGAAAGGGGCAGCCGGTCAGGCCGTCCACAACATGAACCTGATGTGCAACATTGAGGAAACAACCGGCCTTGAAGGAGCACCCTTCTTTCCCTGATCTTCAGATGCGCAATCTCAAGCTCACCATCGCCTTTGACGGTACTGATTATTCCGGCTGGCAAAGGCAGCTGAATGCACCCACCATTCAGGGTGAGCTTGAAAAAGTACTTGGGACTATCACCAATTCTCCCGTCATTCTGCACGGAGCCGGACGAACGGATGCCGGAGTGCACGCCCTGGCAATGGTGGCAAACTTTGTAACAGAGTCTTCCATTGACCGTGAAAAGCTGCTTACCGGTGCCAACTGCCTTCTTCCACCCGCCATCCGCATCCTTGAAATCAAAACTGTGGCCCCCGATTTCCATTCACGCTTTTCGACAAGCAGGAAGAGCTATATCTATGCCATTGACACCTCCCCTGTGCAATCTCCCATAACCCGCCTCTATGCAGTCCATATACCGCAGACCCTGAACCTGCATAAAATGCGGGAATGCCTCACCATGATCACCGGCAGTCATGATTTTGCCAGTTTTGAAGCATCCGGATCCAGGGACAAAAGTATTCTCAGCGGTCGCGGCAGCGTCCGGACTCTTTACCAGGCAACACTTACTGAGACAGGGAACAATTCCTTTGAATTTGAACTCTGCGGCGACGGATTTCTTCGTCACATGGTACGAAACATTGTGGGAACAGTACTGGAGGTTGGAAAGGGCAGAAAGAGCATTGAGGAGTTTTTGAAGATCCTTGGGGCCAGAGATCGCTCAAAGGCAAGTGCCACAGCACCTGCCCATGGCTTATTCCTCAAGGTGATACAGTATGAATAAACGCTGCCAGCAGTCAGTTCAGCGAGGCACATCTATCATGGCTGACTGAGCCGGCCTGTGACAGCGTTATATATTCATGAGAGAAGTTACTTCATTGCCCGGGCCACGGCCTCACACACATAATCAATATTTGAGGTGGTCAGGCCGGCAAGATTAATCCTGCCGCCGCCGACTATATATATATTGTCATTTTTCCGTAAGCTGGCCACAACATCATCAGACCATCCACTGAAAGAAAACATTCCCCGCTGTTTTTCAATAAAAGAGAAGTCTCCGTCAACACCTCGGGCAACAAGTCCTGCAACCAGGGCCTTGCGCATGTCCACAATCCTGTCCCGCATCCCTGCCAGCTCTTCAAGCCACATGGCGTGCAGATCAGGTGTATCAAGGATAATGGTGGCCACAAGACCA
>Ga0256834_1002956_pt1 | contig 10403 bp, 8 predicted proteins | sample 4281140metaG_FD_190536 | JGI IMG/M metagenome (GOLD analysis project Ga0256834, IMG submission 190536) | Hydrothermal vent microbial communities from East Pacific Rise, Pacific Ocean - 4281-140 | ecosystem: Environmental > Aquatic > Marine > Hydrothermal vents | place: Pacific Ocean: East Pacific... | reverse complement strand
CAAAATGGTTATGGACTTACAATAACGAACGACCTCATTCAGCGATTGGTGGTGTGCCACCAAGATACAAGCTGGAAAAGGTTTAATCTTCTACTTTTAACTTCGGTTATAAATGGGGGGATTACAGTTGCCATTCCAAAACGATAGGAAATACAGATGAAAAAACCATACGGAAGTATGTTCAAAATCAGCTAACGAAAAGCGATAATATAGAATCTAAATCAGATCAGTTGAATTTGTTCTAAAAACTCGGTCGCTTGCGGCCGAGTTTTTTATTTTTGTCATTTTAAGTCACCTTTGAGATGAGATGCATTTTAGCATCTCTATTTAGGTGGCCAAAATCACTGTACCACTACACACCAAAGGTATTGCGTGAGGGAATGCCATGGGTTAAATTAAGTTGTGGTCACTAAACCAGTCTTTTTTAGCGTTACCAAACGCTTCAATCGCCACCCCGTTATCTGCACCACAAATAACGGTGCTTAGGGTGATAAAAAATATATCGGACAACGCATGCTTTTTTATCTGTTGATTCTAGGGTTTTCTATACTGAAAAAGTGTTGGAGTATTGAGGCTGTTACTGGCTTTGTCATTTGATTGACCTTTAAATGGGTAACCTTAGTTAACGCTTGTTTTCAAGCTATTTTAAGTCCGATTGCCTTATTTAGAAGACCAAGGCTAATTATTGACTCTTAGGATGAATATGGTAAGCTTCTTTGCCCGAATTTTTGTACGTTTTTTCTATTATACAGGCTAAATAATGACTGCCATAACGCTTTTAAGTTTTAACTTGCCAATTGCGGCTCTACTTCCTTTTGTGGGTGCGATTTTTGCCGCATGGGCAGCCAATATAAATCGTTTGGCTTCTGCATGGGTAGCAGCGTTTGTAACCATTCTTGCGTTGGCCTTTTTGGCACCCTCCATGGCGATGGTGTTTGCGGGCGAAACCTTAATTCAGAGTTGGACATGGATGCCTGTCATTGGGTTGGAGTTTGCGTTCCGTTTTGATGGTTTGGCGCTGTTATTTTCGTTACTGATTTTAGTCATTGGCTTGTTGGTTATTATTTACGCACGCTACTACTTGTCTAAAAAAGACTCGATGGGACGATTCTTTGCCTATTTATTGATGTTTATGGGGTCGATGTTAGGGATTGTTCTGTCAGAAAATTTGATTCAAATGGTCGTTTTTTGGGAGCTAACTTCCTTAACTTCGTTTTTATTAATCAGTTACTGGCAACACCGTCAAGACGCTCGGGCAGGCGCGCGCATGGCATTAGTAATTACCGGTGGTGGTGGTTTGGCTTTGTTAGCGGGCGTATTGTTACTAGGTCACGTTGTGGGCAGTTACAACTTAACCGATGTGCTGTCAGCAGGTGAGTTGATTCGTGGCCATGATTTATACTTTCCTATTTTAGTTTTGATTTTATTGGGCGTGTTTACCAAATCAGCACAATTTCCGTTTCACTTTTGGTTGCCTCATGCGATGGCGGCTCCCACACCTGTCTCGGCGTATTTGCACTCTGCAACCATGGTTAAAGCGGGTATTTTCTTATTGGCGCGTTTCTTTCCCGTGTTATCGGGTACACCTGAGTGGACATGGTTAGTGGGCGGAGCAGGTTTAATTACCTTTTTACTGGGTGCTTATTTTGCGTTATTCCAACACGATATTAAAGGATTGTTGGCGTATTCGACCATCAGTCATTTGGGATTAATTACCTTGCTATTTGGTTTTGGAACCCAGTTGGCCGCGGTGGCTGCAATTTTTCATATTATTAACCACGCAACCTTTAAAGCCTCACTGTTTATGGTGGCGGGTATTATTGATCACGAAACGGGAACGCGTGATATGCGGCGAATTAATGGCCTGCTTAAGTATATGCCACATACCGCCGTATTGGCGATGATTGCCGCCGCGGCAATGGCTGGGGTTCCGCTCTTAAATGGTTTCTTGAGTAAAGAGATGTTTTTTGACCAAGCGTTAACCGCATCAGGCAGTTCTGTTTGGGCGTGGGCAATTCCTATTTTAGTGGTGCTTGCCGCGGTTTTTTCGGTCGCATACTCCTTGCGCTTTATTCACGATGTTTTCTTTAACGGTGACCCCATTAATCTACCTAAAACACCGCATGAACCGCCTCGTTTTATGAAAATTCCTGTCGATCTATTAGTCATTATCTGTTTAGCCGTGGGCATGATCCCTATGTTTACCGTTGCGCCTATTTTAGCGGTGGCGGTGGCTGGTACACTTCAAACCACACCACCAGAGTACAGTTTGGCCATTTGGCACGGATTTAATCTACCTTTGTTAATGAGTTTTATAGCATTAGTGTTGGGTGTATTGGTGTATACCATGCGTAAACGTCTATTTGAATGGCACGAGTCAGGAATGGCACACTGGGATGCTCGTATCATTTTTAACGCAGTGTTAGGCGTTATAGGTGCTTTTGCCAACCGCGTAACGCGCTCATTTGATAAAGGCTCGTTGCAAAACGCCACCGTCTGGGTTCTTGTAACGGCTTTATTGGCAGGTTTTATTGGGTTTACCACGGTTTCTGCACCTCTGTTTGGCGATCGTGAATTGCTTCCAGTGGATGGTGTGAGCGTGCTGGCGATTGCGATTTTAATGGTAGCCAGTGTGTTGACCGTGGCATGGCATCGAAAACGCTTAATTGCTCTGGTCATGCTGGGCGTGGTTGGGTTAATTATTTCGTTAATGTTTGTTAAGTTTTCAGCTCCTGATTTGGCCTTAACCCAGCTTTCGGTCGAAATCGTAACGGTTATCTTACTGTTATTGGCGTTGTATTTTTTGCCACAAACCACCCCCAAAGAGACCAGTGATTTACGCGTCAGTCGTGATATTGTCATTGCGCTATTGTCAGGGGTTGGGGTAACGTTGCTTGCGATGGCCGTGCTTACACGTGATTTTGCACCGATTTCAGAATTTTTCTTATTAAACTCCGTCCCTGGTGGGGGGGGAACGAATGTGGTAAACGTGATTCTTGTAGACTTTAGGGGCACGGATACTCTAGGTGAGATTGCCGTACTGGCGTTAGCGGGCTTGGGTATTTTTGCGATGTTGCAAGGCATGAAACTGCACGCACCTGCTCAAGACAGTGTGGGTCGAATTTGGAACAGTGACCTTCACCCAGAGATCATGCAAACCTTAACGCGTCTGTTGTTACCATTAATGCTGATGATTGCCATCTATATTTTCTTACGTGGACATAACTTACCCGGTGGTGGTTTTATTGCAGGATTGATTGCCGCGGTTGCCTTAATTGTGCAGTACCTTTCTAACGGCATTGCGTGGACCAATGATCGCCTCAAATTTGATATGCACTGGGTGATCGGGTTTGGTCTATTAATTGCCACTGCCACAGGGCTTGTGGCAATGGGGTTAGGCTATCCCTTTATGACGACCGCATTTACCTATTTAAATTGGCCTGTGGTGGGTAAGTTTGAAGTAGCCAGTGCCATCGCCTTTGATTTAGGCGTGTTCTTAGTGGTCGTGGGTGCTACGGTTATGAGCTTGGTTGAGCTTGGTAAATTAAGTGACCAATCTCATCAAGCACAGCCCAGCTTAAACGGTTCAACTCAATCTACATCCGCGCTTAAGTCGCAACAGGAGACAAACTAATGGAGTGGCTTATTTCTCTCGCAATCGGTGTACTCACCGCAACGGGTGTCTACTTAACGTTACGGGCGCGTACCTTTCCCGTGGTGTTGGGATTAACCTTATTGGCGTATGCCGTGAATATCTTTTTATTCGCCATGGGGCGTTTAACCGTTGGTTTGCCTGCGGTGATTGATAAGACGGCCGAAGCGGCACAATACAGTGACCCTTTGCCACAAGCATTGGTACTTACCGCCATTGTCATTGCTTTTGGAATGACCGCCTTTTTAATTGTACTGGCATTGAAGGCGCGTGGTGAACTCGGCAATGATCACGTAGATGGGTTAGATGTTGAATCAAACCACGCATCAAACAAGGAGGCCAAATAGATGAGTCACTTAACTGCTTGGCCAGTCTTTTTACCCCTGATTACAGGCTTTATTCTCATTTTAGCGCACATGGGTGGCATTCGCCTACAACGTGCCATCAGCTTCTTAGCTGTCATTGGACTGGTGTTATTGAGTATGACACTTATTTCAGCGACTTCGACCGATCAATATCAAGTGTACTTACTTGGAAACTGGACTGCGCCATTTGGAATTGTACTGGTGTTGGATCGCCTGTCGGCACTGATGGTCTTAATTACCTCTTTGCTGGCTGTGGGTGCTTTGTGGTATGCCATGACCACCGACACGGACAAAAAAGGTGCACATTTTCATATTTTATTTCAACTGCAACTGTTTGGATTAAACGGTGCATTTTTAACGGGCGATGTATTCAACCTATTTGTCTTCTTCGAAGTTTTATTATTGGCCTCTTACGGCTTGCTGTTACACGGAAATGGACGTTTACGAACCAAAGCAGGGTTGCACTATGTCGTGATTAACCTCGTTGGTTCCACGCTGTTCTTATTTGCCGTTGGCGCACTATATGGCGTATTGGGTACACTTAATATTGCGGATATGGCGGCGAAAATAGCCATCGCACCCCAAGAAGATCTAGGGGTGATTGCGGGCGCAGGGTTATTGTTGCTGGTGGTGTTTGGGGTTAAGGCGGCGATGTTTCCACTGTATTTGTGGATGCCAAGTGCTTACGCCAATACCTCTGCACCTGTCGCAGCTTTGTTTGCGATTATGACCAAAGTGGGAATTTACTCCATTATTCGTGTTCATGGAACCCTCTTTGGTGATGAGGCTGGTGAGCTAACTTATTTTTACGCCCCGTGGGTATTAGGGCTTGGTTTAGTGACGCTATTTTTAGCCGCATTGGGTGTGATGGCGGCGCGTGGACTACGTGAACAAGTTGCTTATTTAGTGTTAGCATCGGTGGCAACCTTATTGATTGGGGTTGGGCTAATGAGTCCTGCCGCACTTAATGCGACACTCTACTATCTGATTCACTCCACCTTAATCGCAGGGGCGATGTTCTTATTGGCCGATGTGGTGCTAAGAGGGCGCGGCGATTATGAAGATCGCTTTGAAAGTGGCCCTTTTATGCCCAATGCCATTTTGATTGGCTCCGTCTTTATGATTGGCGCTATTGCCATGACGGGGATGCCACCCTTATCTGGATTCTTTGGTAAAGTCTTGATTTTAAGTGCCGCCTTAGATGACACATGGTTTGCGGTGATTATTACCGTGGTTCTAGTCTCTGGGTTGATTACCATCTTATCCATGGCACGTTCAGGATCGTTAATTTTTTATAAGACCTTATCGAAAGATGCGGTCGTGTCATCAAAACCGATTGAACCCTTGAATCGTATGGCATTCATTGCGGTCATCGGGTTGTTGCTATCCAGTCCCGCTTTGGTTATTTTTGCACAACCGATTACCGCGTTTACCGAAGCAACAGCGCATCAAGTCTTTAACAGTGCCGCTTACATCGAGGCTGTACTGTCTACCCCAATGGTTACGGAGGCAAATAAATAATGAAAACGTTATTCAATAAAATTTTGCCACATCCTGTTCTTACTTTGGTTTTGTGGGGTGTATGGTTACTGCTTAATAATACGATTGGGGCAGGGCACATTGTGCTTGGGTTGATTTTAGCCATTTTTATCCCTTGGCTCACATCAGGATTTTGGCCAGAAAAAATACGCATTCAATCACCGTTTACCCTGTTAAAATTTTTAGGAGTGGTCTTGTGGGATATTTTGGTCGCCAATATGTCGGTGGCAAAGTTGATTTTAAGTCCTAATAAAAACCTAAAACCCGGATTTTTTTACATTGACCTAGATATCCAAACTCCATTAGGCATTAGCCTGTTAGCCAATACTATTTCACTGACACCGGGTACGGTTTCGTGTGATTTAACCGAAGACCGCAAACAACTGTTGGTTCATGCGTTGCACATAGAAGACATTCCCGCAACGATTAAAGAGATCAAAGAGCGCTACGAAGCACCCTTAAAAAAGGTATTTACAGCATGTTAGAAACTGCGTTATTCATTGGATTTGCAATGGTCAGTATTGCCATTTTTCTTAGCTTTTTACGCCTAATTAAAGGTCCAGATGTACCAGACCGAATTTTAGCGCTTGACACACTGTACATTAATTCCATCGCCTTATTAGTTTTACTCGGGCTTTACTTTCAAAGTGCGCTGTATTTTGAAGCCGCACTGCTCATTGCTGTTATGGGATTTGTCGGTACGATTGGCTTGAGCAAATACTTGCTTCGTGGCGATATTATGGAATAACGAACGGTTATAAACAACAGAACAAACAACATCGTATAAATTTTTTATCCCCCCCCCTTACCATTTAAAGTAATACAGGAGGAGGGGGGGATAAAAATTTAAAAGGGAAAAAAATATGTTTGAATGGATTTTATCAGCACTCATTATCATTGGTGCTTTTTTTACACTGGTAGGCTCTATAGGCCTTTATAAATTGCCTGATTTTTTCATGCGACTACATGGCCCCACCAAAGCCACAACCTTAGGGGTAGGGGCGCTGTTAATCGCCTCGGCATTGTACTTTAGTTTCAAAACAGACGATATTAGCCTGCATGAAATCTTAATTACCGTTTTTCTATTCATTACCGCACCTGTAAGCGCACACCTTATGGCAAAAGCCGCCATTCACATCAAACTTAAGCAAGTTAAACGTACTCAAAATGAAATAAAGTAGCCTTTTAACGAGCGGGATAATATTGCGTTTTTGTTATGTTTAATTATTTTATAAAGGCTATCTTTAAAACTAACGCCATGCTTTTCTCATCCATTATTTGTATTCTGAGTTCTATGTTTATTTCGTAATCTGGGTAATATTGCGATTCAATATATTGTTTCAATATAGTAGTATGGAGAGGTATTTAACTATCTAAATCTCTCAGAGAGAAAAAAAAATGTATAGCGTACTCCTCACCCGGCGTATTTTAGTAAGCGTTTTTTTCTATTTGGAGGCTTGGAAAGCATTTTTTGCTAAGCGGAGCGGAGGCTTAACGTGTCAGAATCAAAACAAGAGTTTTTAACCTTTGAAATAGGTACAGAAGAATATGCAGTTGAAATTCTTCGCGTACAAGAAATTCGTGGCTGGGAAAAGCCTAGCCCTTTGCCTAGCGTACCCAGTTTTATTAAAGGGGTTGTGAATCTACGAGGAACCGTTGTTCCAATTATTGATTTACGTGAAAAATTTAATTTAAAAGTGGGGTACGATGATACGACCGTGGTTATTGTGGTTCATGTTTTGACCAGTACAGGTGAACGCATTGTTGGAATAGTAGTGGATGCCGTGTCTGATGTACACACGTTTGACCTGTCTAAATTGCAACCGCCACCTGATATTTCATCGTCTCTGCATAACCAATTTATCGTTGGTTTGGGCACAATTGAAGATGATATGGGGTTAGGGGGAGGACAACAAAATCATTCAGAATCAGAGGGCATAAAGTCGCATGGTAAAATGGTGATTTTAATCGATCTTGATAAACTGGTTGCAGAAGGATTGATTGAGGCAATTGTAAGCGGGGAGCCAGAAAACTTGAATGTTCCACTAAAAAACGTATGATATTGAGATAAATATTTTTTGTGAATTTAAGCCCTATTTAGGGCTTTTTTTTATTCATAAATTTAAGAGTTGTTCTATTCGGCATCCATGACTGAATAGGGCAGAGGTTCAATAAAAGCTGGATGACCAGACTCAGTTGTAAGCGCTCCTTTAATCGTGGATAGGCTTTTAAGGGTTCCAACGGCAAGACAGAGCGTGCCTTCATGAAGGCCTGGGTTGGTTAAAATAATGGTCAATGTATGGCTTTTTCCTTCGTTATCGATCAAAAAAAGAATTTTCCCTGGCTTTAGCTCTTGTACAGCTTCACAACGAATACGAAACATGCGTTTGGTTACTTTTCCACGGTAATGCACGCGTGCAATCATTTCTTGCCCGGGAAAACAGCCCTTTTTAAAGTCAATCGCATTGAGTTTGTCCAAATTTAAAAATTGTGCCAAAAATTGAGCACTGGTTTGAGTGTTGATGTCAGGAATACCCGCGGCAATATTAAGTAAGTTCCAGTCATAAGTATTAGTGGTTTCCGCATTACTTTTTAGCGTTGTCCATACTTTTTTAATTTGGTCTGCTGGGCCAAATAAATCATATTTATGATAAGGTCCAGGTACTTTAATGACACAAACGTCTTTCATTCCTTCTTCATCAATAATCCCTGTTTCGTACTCATGTTTTATTTTAGTATTTAAGCGTCTTTGAATGTCTAAATCCGCAAATTCACCTGCAAAACCAATATGAATAAATTCGTTAGAGACATCGCTTAGCTGTACGTCAGATCGCATAATAAACATGCTTAATCGTTTAAAAACACTCTCTTTAAGCGTTTGGTTAAAGTTTAAGTAAAAACTTCCGTTATATTTAAATATCAAAAATAGAGCCAATACCTGACCTTTTGGGTCGCAATAAGATGAAAACTGTGCCATCGACTCATTGATGCGTTCAATATTGGTAGAAAGTTGTCCCTGTAAAAAAATCATGGCATCACTGCCTGAAACCTTAATAAGCCCTTGGTGGCTTAAGCTGGTTAAAACGGGGCCATTTTTAATTAAAAACCGTTCTAGCTCTGCTTGACCAAATGTCTTAATTTGATTGTTTGAATCAAATTTAGCATGCTGTGTGGTTAAAAAATTAAGCCACTGATTTGGCGATTTTTGATCTAAGTTAGACTGTTTAGAATCCGTTGCTAGCATGAATCATTCTCTTTGAATTTTAATTTGAATGAAATAATACAGTAGGTAAGCAAAATTACAAAGAATATATTGGTAGTTATGTCTAAAAGAAAAGAGGGAAATTACCTTGCACTCATTATATTTTGAGAGCAGTAAGCACTATTATCAGGGTGGTTTATTTTTGAAATGTTTTTATAATGAAATTAAAACTTATAACGAGTAAGGTTTACTGAATGAAAAATTTATCAATTAAAAATAAATTACGAATATTGGTTCTGGTTTCATTAGGACTGGCATTTTATTTTGGGATGTTGCATGTTTTTTCAACTTACCAAGATAAAACTGAAATGCACCGTACAGCAACATTAGCGCAATTAGGCTCAGAAATGGGTAATTTATTGCACAACTCTCAAACAGAACGTGGGCTGAGTGCTGGTTACCTTGCCTCTCAAGGGGGTAAGTTTTCAGACAAACTCGTGCAGAATAAAAAAATATTTGATCAACACGTGCAGGCCTTAACACAAGAAATTGAGCATTTAGATAAAGCATTAAGTGGCTCAACTTTAAACCAACACTTACAAACGGTATTAAATCAGCTAAAGACGTTGGCAACTACTCGACAACAGGTCTTATCTTTAACGTTAAGTGTTCCGGAGGCTGTGGCCTATTACAGTCAGCTAAATAAAGTATTATTAGAGGCGATTGAGTATTTATCTCATGTGTCTAGTAATGCCGAAATGACAGAAAACATTATTGCTTACATCAGTTTTTTAGAAGCGAAAGAGCGGGCAGGTTTAGAGCGAGCAGTATTAACCACTGCTTTTACAAATGACCGTTTTACAGCAGGTTCTTATCAAAAATTTGTAAGCTTAGCCTCGGCGCAAGAGGCTTACTTACACTTGTTTAAAGTAACTACTACGCCTGAAAATATTGATTTTTTTAAACAAGCGATGAAAAATGTTGATTTGAATGCCATTAACCATATTTATTCAATCACCCATAAACGTCAGACCATGGGTGGGTTTGGTATCGAAGCCAGTCATTGGTTTAACTTAATCACTCAAAAAATAAACACATTAAGGGAGGTTGAAGTACATCTTTCAAAGAGTTTAGTGGATAGAGGGCGCACATTATATGCCGAGCAGTCACAGGCATTTATTATTGCTATTATTTTTTTAGTGGTGGGTCTTTTAATTATTGTACTGTTTGCAACGGTCATTATTCGCAACATTAATGCCTCGGTAACCCAAATTAAACAAACCATGGAGGCCATTGAAGAGACTGGGGATTTGTCATTGCAAGTACCAGATCTGGGCAAAGACGAATTTGGCGACATTGCACGTGCCTACAATGCCTTTACTCATAGCTTTAAACTGATGATGGATCAAACCAATCAAGTATTGCAAAAAATATCACATGGCGATTTTTCAGGACGGATGGACTTACCATTAAAAGGTGACTTGGATCAGCTTAAACAAGGAGTGAATGGTTCTGCAGAAAGTGTTGATTTTATGATGGATCAGCTTACTGTAGTGATGGATGGGCTAGGAAAGGGGGACTTCAGTGTTCGAATGGACTCCAAAGTTCCTAAGGCGTTTAGAGCCAAAGTAGACGGCGCGTTAAA
>Ga0256834_1002955_pt1 | contig 10406 bp, 8 predicted proteins | sample 4281140metaG_FD_190536 | JGI IMG/M metagenome (GOLD analysis project Ga0256834, IMG submission 190536) | Hydrothermal vent microbial communities from East Pacific Rise, Pacific Ocean - 4281-140 | ecosystem: Environmental > Aquatic > Marine > Hydrothermal vents | place: Pacific Ocean: East Pacific... | reverse complement strand
TGCCTGCGAAGCCCTTAAGGCAGGAGCGGACTTCATCATAGTGGGAAGGAGCATATACACTGGAGACCCCGTTAAAAACGTAGTCTCTCTGCTCGAAAGGATAAAGCAAGAAGGATTAGATGGACAGTAGACAAGGTGGGGCTTAGAGGGAACGCTAAGTTGTGAGTAAAAGGGGTGTGAACCTTGCTGGCCGGAAAATTTCTCGAAAAGTACTCAGGTGTTGAGTTCACGAAGATGCACGGAAACGGAAATGACTTTGTCGTCTTCGACGAGTTCGAGGAAGTTGTTGTGCCGGAAGAGGAGAAGAGTTTCTTCGTCAAAGCAGTATGCGACAGGAGATTTGGGATTGGAGGAGATGGAGTGATATTCATCCAGAAGTCCGAGGTTGCCGATGCCAGGTTTAGGTACTTCAACAGCGATGGGAGTGAAGCGGAGATGTGTGGAAATGGAATCAGGTGCTTTGCGAGACTCGCGTTCGAGAGAGGTTACGTGAAGGAAAAGTTCAGGGCGGAAACTCTCGCAGGCATAAAGGAGCTTGAGGTGAGTGGCAATGCTGTAAGAGTGGACATGGGGAATGTCCTGTTCTCTCCCGAAAAAATTCCTGCAAAAGGTGGTAATTTTGACGGTGTCTGGAGAGTAGAGATGGAAGGATGGAATGTTTACGCCGCAAACACTGGTGTTCCTCACGCCGTGGTGTTTCTCGACTGCGAGGAGCTCGAAAGGCTTGACATGGAAATTGCAAAAAAGATTAGGTACAGCGATGCTTTTCCGGAAGGTGTTAACGTAAACTTCGCATGCGTATCTGGAGAAAAGATAAGGGTCAGGACATACGAGAGGGGCGTCGAGGGGGAGACTCTGAGCTGCGGAACTGGAAGTGTGGGTGTCGCAGCTATCGCTTACAAACTCGGTTTATCCAGTAGAAATGTTAAAGTCGTGACGAGAGGTGGGGAGCTACTGATCGAGCTCGTGGAGGACGAAAAAGGAGGGGAGATGAGAGCTTACATGACGGGAAAAGCAGTCAAGGTTTTCGAGGGTAGGCTACTTGAGCTTGAGCTGAGGTGAGCCAGAGGCGGAGTGAGTGAGGTGTGGAGGAGAAGAGAGAGTTTGCTATAAGCGTTCTTCACTCCCCAAGAATAGTGGAGATTCTCGAACTCCTTGAGGGGAGGTCGAGTTCGAAAAAGGAGCTTAGAGAGAAGCTTGGAGTTTCGGGGTCATCCCTCGTCCAGACAATCGCTAAGATGAACTCCATGGGTCTCGTAGAGGACAACGGAGAGAAGGTGGAGATAACGCCAAAGGGCATGGTCGTTCTGAAGATCAAGGGTGTTCTTGAGAGGTACGGTTCTTTTCTGAACAGCGTGGAGAGGTACGTAAACGAATACCTGCTTGACGACATTCCTCCTAACCTGCTCAAGAGACTGTACGAGCTCGGAGAGCTCACGATAATCGAAAGAAAAGAAGACACTTTCAAACCACACGACGAGTTCGTAGAAGAGCTATCAAAGGCGAAGAAGATAGAAGGTTACTCTACCATCTTCTTTGCCGACTATGTGGAAGTGTTCTCTAAGTTCGCGGAAGAGGGGAAGGAGATAAAGATAGCCGTAAACGAGAAGGTTTTCTCCCAGATTGTAAGGAACTACAAAGAGGACTTACTGAGGGGGTTGAGCTACCCAAACGTAGAGCTATTTCTTTCAACGAAAGACTTCAGGTTTTGTATAGTCATTACCGAATCCTACTTCTCCATCTCATTCTACCTGAGGAACGGACTGTTTGATTACAAGAGAGACTTCGCAACCAAAAGGGAAAGCGGAAAAAAGTGGGGGAGAGCTTTACTTGAGTACGTGATGAAACACTGCGTGAAAGTAGATGCCGACTTTGTTGAAAGGTTTGAAAGACGTTTTAAGATTTAAACTTAATTTCGTTTAATCGACAACAAATCTGTCAACAAAAACGCCTAACCAAAAATTACGAAAGAGCTAACTAACTCTTTTTCCAGAAACCTGAACGATGCCAGAAACTATTCAGGGTTGGCTGATTGACGTTGACTACATAACGAAGAACGAGAGAGCCGTCATAAGGCTCTGGTGCAAGAACGATGAGGGCATTTTCGTCGTTTACGATGATAGTTTTCAGCCCTACTTTTACGCTTTCGTCGAGGAGGGTGTTAGGGAAGAAGACATCCTAAACTTGAAGGTCGAGAGAAAGGGGGAGTTCGTCTCTCCGGAAAGGGTTGAGAGAACAACAGCAAAGTATCTCGGAAAAGAAGTTGAGGTCTTCAAGATATACGCGAAACACCCTCAGCATGTTCCAAAGCTGAGAGAAGCTGTTACTTCCCTAGGACTTGAAGTCAGAGAAGCCGACATTCCCTTCGCTTACAGGTACCTTATAGATAGAGATCTGGCATGCATGGACGGAATAGAGTTCGAGGGAGAGAAGATAACTCTCAGGGGGAAACTTCCCGAGTTCAAAGCAAAAAGTATCAGGAGAGCTGAGAGAGACGGATTTCCAGACATGAAGGTTCTCGCCTTCGACTGCGAGATGCTTACAGCGATAGGCATGCCAGATCCAGAGAAAGACCCAATAATCGTTATATCCGTCAAGTGCGGTGATTTTGAAGAGATCATTCACGTCGGGGAGGGAATGAGCGAAAGAGATGTCATATCGAGGTTTCTCCATCTGATCAGAGAGCTCGATCCCGACGTCATAGTCGGCTACAATCAGGACGCTTTTGACTGGCCGTACATAAGAAAGAGAGCTGAAAAGTACAGCATAAAGCTCGAAATTGGAAGAGATTTCACTTCTCTCGTTTTTAAGCCCGGAAATCCTAGGAGACCAAAGATAGCGGGGAGGTTGAACATAGACCTCTACGACATAGCACTCAGGAGCATAGACGTCAAGATAAAGAAGCTCGAGAACGTCGCCGAATACCTAGGCACGAAGGTGGAGATTGCCGATATAGAGGCAAAAGATATATATAAAAAGTGGAGTTCTGGTGACAGAGAGGCCGTTCTGAGGTACGCGAGACAGGATGTTCTAAACACGTACTTCATAGCCGAAGAGCTACTTCCAATGCAGTATGAGCTCAGCAGGATGATTAGGATTCCAGCTGATGACGTTGCGAGGAGTGGCAGGGGGAAGCAGGTGGAATGGCTCCTGATGAGCGAGGCGTACAAGGCGGGGGAGATTGCCCCAAACCCGAAAGAGGGAGGAGAAAGCTACGAGGGAGCTTTCGTCCTCGAACCAGTAAGAGGTCTGCACGAGAACGTGATATGCCTCGACTTCGCCTCTATGTATCCTTCTATAATGATTGCGTTCAACATAAGCCCGGACACCCTTGTAAAGGGTAAGTGCGAGGAGGATGAATGCTACATAGCCCCCGAAGTGAGACACGCTTTCAGAAAGCAGCCAGATGGATTCTTCCGCAGAATTCTGAGGATGTTGATAGAAAGGAGGAGAAAAGTCAAAAAACTCATGAAGAAGTTCAGCAGAGACAGTTTGGAGTACAGGCTGCTCGACATAAAGCAGATGACACTCAAAGTGCTTACGAACTCGTTCTACGGTTACACGGGCTGGGGAATGGCAAGGTGGTACTGCAGGGAGTGTGCTGAGGCAACTACTGCGTGGGGGAGGCACTTCATAAAGACCTCAGCAAGGATAGCGAGGGAAAACGGGTTCGATGTACTCTACGGCGACACAGATAGCATATTCGTTAAAAAAGATTCGCTATCGCTCGAAAAACTCGAGAAAGAAGTAAAAAAGCTGATAGGTATTTTGAGAAGAGAAATGCCTGTTCAGATAGAGATAGACGAATACTACAGAACTATTTTCTTCGTCGAGAAAAAGAGGTACGCTGGGCTAACTAGGGATGGGAGAGTTGTCGTCAAGGGTCTGGAAGTCAGGAGGGGAGACTGGTGTGAGCTGGCAAAGGACATTCAGAGGAAGGTAATAGAAATAATCCTGAAAGAGAGAGATCCTGAAAAAGCCGTAAAGTATGTCAGAGAGGTAATAGAAGACATAAAGAGTGGAAAGTTCGGACTGGAGAGCTACGTAATATACAAAAGCTTGACGAAGAAGCCAAGCAAGTACGAAAGCATGCAAGCCCACGTCAAGGCAGCTCTGAAGGCTGCGAAGAAGGGCATAGTTTACACTGTGGGCTCTAAGGTGGGATACGTCATTCTGAAAGGCCCAGGTAACGTTGGAGATAGGGCCTACCCTGTTGATCTGATAGAGGACTTCGACGGGGAGAACGTGATAGACAAGGACGGAAACTCATACAAGCTGGACAAGGACTACTACATAGACAAGCAAGTTCTGCCTGTGGTAATGAGGATACTCGAAAGGTTCGGTTACTGCGAGAGCGAGATAAAAGGGGGACAGAGCACACTTGACGCATTTTTCTAAGTCACATTGAGCGTCGAACAAATTTAAAATTAAATTTTACAATTTCAGTTATCGTAGACGTCAGATCCAAGATTTAAACAGATCGTCGAAGCAGAAGAACTCGCTTTTCTCAACTCTTGGCCCGTCAGAGTAACGCTTTGATACCACTTTTGGGCCAGGGGTAGCATACACCTCCGTTTATTACGTTGTACTCGCAGTTCCAGCACTCAGCATCCGCTATCTTGAGCATCTTCCTCTTTTCACAGAACACGAGTTCGCCAATCATACGTTTTATGTCGAAAACAGGAAATATAAACCTAACTCAAATACTTTAACATTATTATAATTATGTTGTTATGACATCCTGATAACACGTGACATGTACTCTATATAAGGCTGCAAACTCGATTTTTAACCATTTTAGTTGTTCTAACTTCTAGTGTCTAACTCTCAGCACAGGAGCAACGACCTAGAGAAGTTTGTTAGAGAAGTTCCCTCCTTCCTTCTTCTGCAAGCTCCATCGTGTACCTTGCGTAGGCCCTTATTATCGCCGGCCTGTTGATCATGCCGAGCAGGATTTTCGGGTTGTCTCTCCTCACGACGGGCAGTCTTCCAACCCCGTAAGTTGCGAGCTTTATCAGGGCATCGCTCAAACTCTCGTCCGGGTAAGTCACTATCAGGTGACGTGACATCACATCCCTAACTTTCGTTATCTCCCTGAGCTCTGGAGGCACCCTTTCAGCGTCCTCGAACGTCACTATTCCGACAAGCTCTCCCTTTTCCACGACTGGGAAGCCTATGTGACCGTACTTCTCTATGAGCTTCAGAATCTCCATAACTGTCGTCTCCGGGCTGACTATTATCAGCTTGTCCTTGGGTACCATCGCCTCCTCGACCTTTATCTGCTTGAGTATGTCTATGGACATTTCCCTACTGTGAACGGGGCTCTCTACCCTAGTGTCGTACTGAGCTTCACAAAGAGTATAGTCCCCCGTTATCGCGTAAGAGACTATAGCAGCTATAGCGAGAGCTGGAAGGAGGTTGTAACTCCCGGTCATCTCGAGAACCATAATTATTCCAGCAAGAGGTGTTTTGAAGGCTCCTGCAAGCATGGCAGCCATGCCAACGAGCATGTAGCCCACAGGACTTCCAACCAGCCCAGGAAAGAAGTTATGTAATACGTAACCTATTGCCCCCCCAAACATGCACCCTATAACCACTGCCGGAGCGAAGAGACCGCCACTTCCTCCGCTGCCAACGGTAACGGTGGTAGATATTATCTTTACTATCGCTATTGCGAACAGTAGAGCCGCTATTGGATAGGCCCCATGCAGAGCCTTCTCAGCGTATCCGTAACCCGTTCCGAGGATGTAAGGAAACTTCCAGCCAATCAAGCCAACTATCAGTCCTCCAATCGCCGGTCTTATAGCAGTATGTACTGGCAAGCTCTTGAAGAACTTTCTAACGGCCTTGTATGTGAAGATGTAGAAAAGGCTGAGAATACCACACGCTATCCCGAGCATCAAGTACGTGAGGAGTTCAAAGGGAGAGCGTATAACTACAGGGGGTGTTGAAAATATTCTAAGCTCTCCAAAGGGCATTCCAGCGAAGTAATCGAGTATGGACGTGAAAACGGCAAAAGAAACGATGGATGCAATAACTGCGGGGATTATCGCTTCGACCTCGTAATCTCTCTTGTAGAGAACCTCAATACCGAATATAGCACCGCCGAGGGGTGCCATGAAAACTGCACTCATTCCCGCCCCTATTCCACTCGCGATCAGAATCTTCTTGTCCTTCTCGCTTATCTTAAGCCTTCCACCTATTATCGATCCCATTCCAGCTCCAATCTGCATGATTGGCCCTTCTCTCCCACCGCTGCCTCCGCTTCCTATTGTAAGTCCGGTAACTATCACCTTAACGAATGGTACCTTTGTCGCTATCCTCTCCTTCAAGTGGTGGAACGCCTTTACAGCTTGACCAGAGCCACCTCCAAGCGTTTCTGGAGCGAGAAAGTAGCCAACGATCCCACACAGCAAACCACCAATTGTGGGGATTATAAAGAGGGGAAGAATGCCAAGGTGAAAGTGGAAGTGAAAAATTTCCACCTCTCCAAATGAGTGGGGTGCTACGTAGCTATCCAAACCTGAAAGAAAGAGCTTGCTGCCGAGTTCTATCGCTGCTGCGAGAAAGAATGCCATTATACCTGTAGCAAGGCCTACTAACGCTGATATGATCGTAATTGTAAGAACTCTCGTTTTCAGGTAGACCCTGCTGAGCATGGTTTAATTTCCACAACGTTGTTAATAACTTTTCCGCAATTGCAGTTCTTTACAGAGTACAGATTTACTCCTCATGTAAGCACTCTCCAAGGGCTGCTGGGCTGTTTTACCAGTATTATTTAACCAAAAAATAATTTAGTTGAATATTCTATATGTCAATAATATTGGCAGATATTTTTCTTAAGTATTAAATTGTGAATTCCCGTAAAGCAGGAATGTTTTCAGAAATTTAAGTTTAATCCTGTTTAGCAAGAAAGATCCTGTAATATGGGCAAGGTTTAAATATTCCGGAAACTCACCCGTACCGGGTGATTGAATGTCGCTCATCGAGGCTGCAAAGAAAGGAGTTCACATGACAAGGAAAGAGATAGAAGAGGTCAGAGATAGAAAATTGAGAGCCGTAGTAAAGTATGCTTTCTGGAAGAGTCCTTTTTACCGCAGGAAGTTCAAGGAAAGCGGAGTTGACGTTGACAAGATAAAGAGTGTCGAAGACCTACAGAAACTACCTCTGACTGTCAAACAAGAACTCAGAGAAAACTACCCGCTCGGAATGTGCTGCGTTTCAAAGGATGAAATCGTCAGAGTCCAGATGAGTGGAGGTACAACAGGCCAGCCAGTCATAATCCCGTACACAAGAGGAGATGTAGAGAGGTGGAAGGAGCTCATGCTTAGAGCCTTCTACATCGCGGGGATAACATCAAAGGATGTCATTCAGATTACTCCAGCTTTTGGGCTGTGGAACGGAGGTTTCGGCTTCCACTTCGCAGCCGATGCAATAGATGCCTTCGTGATACCACTGGGAGCTGGAAACACGAGGAACCAGATCAAGTTCATGAAGGACTTTGGTACCACAGTTCTATGCGCTACTGCAAGCTACCCACTCAGGATAGCTGAAGTTGCTGAGGAGATGGGGGTTGATCTCAGAGAGCTACCAATCTCGAAGCTCCTGCTCGGAGCTGAACCGTGGACGGAGGAGATGAGGAAGCACATAGAGGAGAGCTTTGGAGCTAGAGCTTACGACATACCCGGGCTGACGGAGATGGGGGGAGTTGGAACCACCGGCTTCGAGTGCAGGGAGAGAAAGGGCCTGCACGTCTGGGAGGACCACTACATTGTCGAGGTGATAGACCCCGAGACGGGAGAGGTCGTTGACGATGGGGAGGAAGGAGAGATAGTTTACACATCGCTCACAAGAGAAGCGATGCCGCTGATAAGGTATAGGAGTGGGGAAGTCAGTGCGGTCATTAGCAGGGAAGAGTGCGAGTGCGGGATAGAGCACATGACGATAAAGAGGATCAGAGGCAGGACTGACGACATGGTGATATACAAGGGAGTTAAGTTCTATCCAGCCGATGTTGAGGCCATTCTCGCTTCTCACGGCGTGAAGTACTACCAAATAGAGGTAGGAAACGGAATAGTTGTGAAGTTCGAAGGGGAAGAAGAGCTAATCTCGCCCATTCTGAAGGACATAAAGGAGTTTCTTGGCTTCAAACCTAAGCTCGTCGCGTTAAAGCCGGGAAGCATCGAGAGATCGAAAGGTAAGGCGAAAAGGCTTGTAAGAGTGGGTGATGCCGCATGAGCAATATGAAGAAGCTTGCCATTCTAATAGTTTTGATAGTTGCCGCTTGTTTTTTGGGTTGTGTACAGAACGCAAACAACGCACAGAAGAACGTTACAAAAAATGTCCAGATTCAGAACACTCAAAAGGTCATAAAGGTCGGAGTAATAGGACCTATGGAACTACCGTTCGGAAAGGCTGAGAAGGAAGCTGTAATGCTCGCAGCCCAGCAGATAAACGAGCAGGGAGGAATTCTCGGCAGGAAAGTTGTGGTTGAAGTGGGAGATACCAAGATGAACCAGAACACCGCAACTTCCGAGTTCAGGAGGCTCGTGGACGACGGGTGTAAGATCATCATCGGTGGTTTTGCGAGCGGAGTTTCTATGTCGATGCAGCAGGTCATGGCCCAGACTAAAACCGTCTGGCTCGCTGATGGTGCATCAACTGAGCTGACGAAGAGAGTTAAAGAAGACTACCAGCACTACAAGTACTTCTTCAGAGGTGGAACGCTCAACAGCTCGACTTTTGCATATGACATATTCGATGCCTTGAACGACTACTTCAACGGCAAGCTGCACAAGAACTGGAGGAGAGTTGCTATAATCAGAGATAACGCTCTCTGGACTGATGACGTGATGAGAGTCCTTAGGCCCATGCTCGAAAAGAACAACTACACGATAGTCATGGATGCAAAGGTGCCGAGGGGAACCAACGACTTCTCGACCATACTCTACAAAGTGAAGAGCAAGAAAGCTGACGTCATAATCACTCTGCTGGCACACGTTGACGGGATACCTCTCGTAAAGCAGTGGAGTAGCATGCACATTCCCGCTCAGATTCTCGGTCATGACCTCTCAGCCCTCTCGCCCTACGCGTGGAACAACAGCAACGGGAAGGTGAACGGAGAGGTTTTCATAGCTACTGGAGGGGCTGTGCCAATTCCGATAAACGAGAGAGCTAAGGAGTTCCTTAAGGCGTGGAAGGAGAAGTACCACGACATGCCCGAAGCTAACACCGCCTACGACATGTACGACGCTCTCTTCATGTACAAGTGGGCGGTCGAACAGGCGTACAAGCACCACGAGAAAGATCCGTTCAACTCCGACACGGTTGTCAAATACCTGGAGATGATCAACAGAACCCACCCGTTCGAGTGCGTGAGAGGGAAATTTGCGTTCACGAAGTACCACGATCCAGTCTGGGGCAACAACTACATCAGAAACTGGATATGCCAGTGGCAGAACGGGAAGATAGTCATAATATGGCCGGAGAATGTCGCTACCGGCAAGTACGTGCAACCTTCGTGGGTCAGGTAACCGATTAAAAATTTAGATTTTTATTTTTCATTTTCCTACCCAGGTTCACTGAAATTATACCAACCAAGTCAAACTGATTTAAAATTCAAAAAATTTAAATGTAGATGTTTAAAATGGTAACCAATGCTGAGGGTGAATGACCTGACAGTCAGGTACGGTGATAAAGTTGCGGTCAGCTCGATAAGCTTTCAGGTCAAAGAGGGAGAGATATTCGGCCTTCTCGGCCCGAACGGGGCTGGAAAGAGCTCCACGATCAAGGCGATAGTTGGACTCGTGCCGTTCGAGGGTGAGACAAGGCTGTTCGACAGAGAAATAGATGTCAGGGCCAAAAACAGTATTGGCTACGTACCGGAGGAGTTCATGCTCCTCGAATCCCTAACACCCAAGGAGTTCTTCGAGTTTATAGCGTCCATCAGAAGGATCAAAAACGTTAACGACAGGCTGGAAAAGCTTGTTAGAGCTTTCGGGATCACGAATTACTTCGAAACGCCCATCGCATCCCTTTCCATGGGAACGAAGCAGAAGGTATCTATCATCGCCGCTCTGCTGCACTCCCCTCCTCTCCTGATACTGGATGAGCCCCTGAACGGGCTCGACGCGAAGTCCTCGAGAATTCTGAAGGAGATAATGGCAAGGCACGTGGAGAATGGAGGGGCTGTGCTGTTTTCAACCCACATAATGGAGATAGCTGAAAAGCTCTGTGACAGGATTGCTGTCATCAGCGGTGGAAGGATAGTTGCAGAGGGAACGATAGACGAGCTGAGAGAGATAGCTCTTGCCGACGGAGGTCTGGAGGAGATATTTCTGAAGTTAACAGGACAGATGGAAGAGATAGACGAGGTTCTGAGGGTGCTGTGATGGAGTTCTCGGAGC
>Ga0256834_1002953_pt1 | contig 10415 bp, 12 predicted proteins | sample 4281140metaG_FD_190536 | JGI IMG/M metagenome (GOLD analysis project Ga0256834, IMG submission 190536) | Hydrothermal vent microbial communities from East Pacific Rise, Pacific Ocean - 4281-140 | ecosystem: Environmental > Aquatic > Marine > Hydrothermal vents | place: Pacific Ocean: East... | reverse complement strand
AGCTTCAGAATGAGTAATTGACTTTTTTTCTTTTCCATAGCAAAATTAAGCAATGCAAAAAGCCAGTATTTATAATCCAGTTGATAACTCTTTAGAAATGAGGGTTGATGCTTTACTTAAAACAAGCCAATCGGTTTATGGTGTTGAAGCTTGTTTGAGCCAAACCAAGACCAAAGGTTATAATTCTGCATTGGGTACAGAAAAGGAATTGAAAACTGCTCATGAGATTTCAAAGAGTAGTTATCAACAAGCCGTTAAATCACTTTCTCGAAGTGAACTTGAAAAGGCAAGGGATAAAAAACTATTATCTGCAAAGGAATACCAAAAAATCACACTTCAAAAAGATAAAATGAGAATTCAAAAGGCAAGGAATAATAACAAGCCTTATGGCAAGGGTTCTACTCTTCAAAAATAGTCGTTTGCTTGGCTAACAAATCTTTTAAGTAAGTCGCCACAGGTATCAATCACGCCTTTTCTTTAATTATTTCTAGTTCACTCAAAGTAAACCTTAAACCAATTAATTCAGATTGTTTCAAGGCTGTTGGTTTTGGTTTTCTTCAGGCTTTAACTGGCGTGATTTCTTTAGCGTTGTTTTTCACTTTAACCAAAGTGTTTTTTGATTGGGTTTTTAAAACTGATAAATCGTTTTTACTTGGCATAGGTATCTATTAATTTATAAATTGCATCGAACTGTTGTGACACTCCCCTGTATAGGTATTTGTTTAATCCATTAATTTCCATTAGTTGTGAGATAGATTTTTCTTGTTCAAAGATGGTGTCGAATACTTCAGAATATTTGAGTGGCAGAACTGGAACTTTATCACCAAATTTTGTATGAACTAACTTTGAAATATTTTGACAATCAATACTGTCTTTCCAATCTTTGAAAATATCATTTTTTCCTTTTTTTCTCAGCTTGGTTGCCACTACAATAATGTTTTTATTGAAGTTCATCACTTCGGCAATGGTATTTATTCAGGCGTGGATTGCTTTCACTTCATTATATATAGGTATCAACACCACATCAGATTGTTCAATGGCTGATGTGATACTCAAAGAAGTTTTTGAAATGGATCAAGCCAAATCAAAAACTATATCAATATTGTTTGGGATGGGTGGAAAGGCATCATTAAGGTCAAGACTTATTAAACGACTTTCAGGGATAAAATCCTCAAATACGTGATACGGTTCGTTGGTTCAAATGGCGTACTCTCTATCTAAAGCAATGTTGGTTGCAATAGGTGTCTTCCCTGCGGATCACTTGGTATTATAAACGGTGATTTTCATATTTTTGATTTATCAAATATATTACAACACTCAATATAATCAGTTTTACCAGTAAATCAAATTATTCTGAAAGTATCAATTATTTATGTTATTTCGATATACTCGAAATTATAGTAAATATTGGTTAATTCAATTTACTTGATTAAATTGATATGACAGATTATTTTAAAATTATTGAGTAACAAATTAAAACTATATTACACAACAAATAGGGGAGTACTAGGCTTGATTTTAGAGTGCTTGACAATTTTTTCACTAAAAATGGCTTTTCAGTTACTTGGTTATAAGCACATCAAAGCCAATTCTATGATTTAGGATTACATAACAGTTATTATGTTAAGTAAAATTTAAAATTGAGTTCTTCAATTTGTTAAGTTAAAATATCGTTAATATTTATAATACCAATGGGAGGTATGAAATGAACTTTGGAAAAGTTAGAATTTCAGTTTTGACAGTTTTACTAGTCTCATCAATCAATCTATTCGCTCAAAATACAACAGGTACTGTAGATTTTGATATAAACACGTTACACGATATGAATCAAATAACAGTATCATTATCAGACAATACTACTTTAATAATCAATAAAAAAAATGTGTTTGATAAGGATGCTGGTGCATATGTGTGGACAGGGGAGATAATAGATCACCCAGAAGGTATGGTTGTTATATCTGTTGGTAATGGAATTGCAACAGGGATTATTGAAACCTTAACAAAAGTATGGGATATAAAAATAACTCAATCTTCATCACAACCAGTTAATCAAATTGATGATTCTTTATTAAACCTACCTATTGAAGAAGGAAGGATAATAGATTCCTTAATTTTTAAGAATGATTTTGAAAGTAATGTTGCTTTACTAAAAAAGAGCAACCAACAATGTGCAGATGCAAATAATGGAATTATAGACGTATTGGTAGTGTATACACAACAAGCAGCAGACTCTTTATCTGGTATCAGTATCAAAGAACATATAGAGAAAGCAGTAGCAATGGCAAATGAAGATTTTGATACAAGCTTAATCCCTTGGCAATATAATTTAGTAGGAACAAGTTTAGTTAATAGTTCGCACATTGTATCTGGAGATGATGGTGTTGAGAGAATGTCCGATACTTTATTTGGAAGGTTAGTACCAAACCCAAATAATAATTTTTTCGATGATGTTCATGAATTAAGAAATACAACTAAAGCTGATTTAGTATTGCTTATGGTTGACTTTGGTGGTGGAGAAGCTAGAGCATTACTTAATATCGAGAATCCAGAGCCTGAAAAAGCGTATGCAATGATGAATGTTAATCAAGTATATTATCATACTTTTTCACATGAATTAGGTCATCTTCTTGGTGCTCACCATAATAGAGAACAAAGAAGTGATACTAATGGTTACAATTTTGGATTTACAAATTGCGACGGTGCTAACTGGAGAACAATTATGTCATATCCAGATGTGTGTATTTTTAACACTCCACGTAAAGGCATATTTTCAAGTAATTTAATTGAATACAATAATCAATCAACTGGAGATGAAATCACAGATAATAGAAGAATTATTATGGAAGGAGCGGCAACGGCTGCATGTTATAGAGATTCAAGAGAGTCAAGAACAGGAGCTGTAAAAGTAAGTTGGTTCTTGAATGGTAGCAAAAAGCAAATTATACCTAATGGTTTTAGTGGTGAAATTTTACACTTATTTACTTGGTGGGGTAATCATAGTATTAAAATGGATTTAGATAATAACGGAGTTTTTGATTTTGATTTTAATGAAGTTTATCCTGAGCTTGACGTTGATCCAGTAGATTTATATTCATCATTTAATAACGGATTCTCATTGCAAGACTATAAGCAGTGGACAAGCTATTGGGTAGATGATACTCATGGCGTAATTAATTGTTGGGATAGTAATTGTATTTATAATCCTCTTGGTGCTGGGGCATTAATGATTTTAAATGAAAGTGGTTTTTCTTGTGACAACAATGTATGGAAGTATCAAGGTCAACCAGTAGGTAATAGTGAACTATATTGTAAGGTTCATGATATTTCTACAGCAGAAATAGAGCGATTTAATCTGATATTGTAAGAACAAAGTATAGAATTTCCAAAAATAATGGTGATTATTGTATGTATATTAAGGATCAAGTATTATAACTATTTATACACTTATTTATGAGCTAAATAAAATACTTGTTAATTAATGAATATTAACTACTATGACTTTATAAAAATATTTTATATTAGTAGCAATTTTCATTATGAACTATAAAAATTACTTAATACTTATCATTATATTTTTGTTTTGATGGATTTTTATATGTATTCTCCATAATAGTTCAGATGAAATTATTATTAAAATTCCATGATGATTAGATACTCCATCCAAAGAAATAATACTATCTGATTGAGGATATACTATTCAAAGAAAAAGATGAAATAAAATTTTATCAACATTAAATTATACAATTTACTCAAATGAGTGGCTAAATATTAGGAACTCGATTGATATTGACGCTATTAAGATATTTAAAAAAGAATTTATGTTTTCAAAATGATTAGAAAAAGATAATGTTATTGTGTCAATATTTAGTAACTGACAAAAGGTGATATTTGAGTATGAAAAAGCTATAGATTTCTTAAATTCTAACGAATATAAAAATATAAAGATTGATAGTTTATTCAAATATATTAAAAAATACAGATATGTATATTAGTAAATATTGATATCCAATTAATAGTTTTTAATATTAAAAAGATAGTTAAAATATTAGTCACCTTGGTAAGAATCCTTTAATATATAAAGCCTGTTCCAACGTCATGCCACTTACATCTGATTGTTCTTGACCTGATAGATTTGAATAGCGTGTTGAGGATGATTTCCATTGTTTGAGATTGGTTTTTTTCCCATCAACGAATATTTCGCCATCACCGTGGACTGATACTTTTTTCCCTCTTAAAATTTGAACTGACATTTTTGTAATTTACCGTATTTGTTATAAATCTAAATTTGATTCTTGTTCTTTTTGTTTTTCTTCAAATATTTTATATTCAACTCTAGCCCATTGAGAATCTGCATCTTCTAGCACTGTATCTTTTAAACCAAACCATATACTATAAGTGTCATTTTTCTCATGGTAAGTCACAACCAAAGACTTTCCTTTTGACCCATATACAGTACTACCTTTAAAGTGACCATCATTATCATGCTCCTTTTTACAAGCACCCCAACAAAAGGATTTAGAAATTATATTATTGGGGTTCTTGTATGATGATTTCAACACTCCAGTAGAAGTGGGGTTTCCATATTTAACAAAAAGTTGTTTTTCGATTTTTTGAAAGTTTGGTTTAACAGAGAATACCTTTTCTCTATATATACTCCATACAATTTCATCATGAGTGAAATTAAAAACCAACTCGCGACCCATTTGAATTCCAGAACCACCACCACACACTACTTGGTATTTCCATCTATTATTCCCAATATTATTTGATTTAGGGGAGTCGCAATTCACAGGGAATTTAATATTTGAATATTTGTCATTAAGCTTAACACCTTTAATATCAAAATTAGAAACATCAACGGCAAATACAGAAGATGAAAAGGTAATTAAAAAGAATAAAATAATTTTATGGTTCATGGCTTTTCCTTTTTAGTGAAAAAAGGCTCTAAAAAAGAGCCTTAACAAAAATTTGAATTATTTACATTTAACGTAATCAACTTTTTTATGGAGTTCTTCTTTAAATTTTTTCTTGGCTTTTCTTTCGGCTTCGGCTTTATTGTTTGCCACCACATAGGTAAAACCTTGATATTCGCCACCGACATATCGACTACACTCGTATTTTAAACTGGCACTTGATATGCTAGAAAAACCTAGTAGGGCGATTGTTAGTAATAATGTTTTTTTCATTTATATTTCTCCAAAGCATAAATTAATTATGAGCAAAATATTCTAATACAAAATCTTTTATCTCGCAAATAATGCGCCCAAAGTATATAAAATAACCATCCAAGAAAACACCCCTGCAACCAATCCAGTACCAAGGCTATAATGAGCAAAACCACCATAAGTGCGTTCTATTTTCTCATTGTGAATTAATGCAACTGGGCGTATTCTCCAAGTGGAAATCATTTGCCCCATTTTATTGGGTTTTAATATGCAATATTCCCACCAGTCAAAACCCTCTCGCCAATGTTCGGTGGATGCGTAAAAACCCTTAACTTTTTGTGCAAGGCGTTCACCCTTGTCACCTAAATCAACTAAATCCCTTTCATCTCCGCTTAATGTTGCTATGGTTTTACAAAAAGTGAGGGTAACTCGTGCCAAAATCATGGAATTGTCGCTACCTTCTGGGGCGTAGTGTTTGGCTGTTTTGTTTATCATGCCGAAGTAAATTCCTGTACCTGCATAATTTCCACTTCCCACATACCAATCACCTGATTGGGTTATTTTTGTGCCTGCTCCTCGAAAGGTCGTGCCGTGTAACATGGTCAAAGTTGGAAATACAACACTAACCCCAAACATCAAAATACTATCAAGCACATATAAACCACTTTTAAATATCATTTTGATAAACCTAAAAGGCAATAATAAAACATACATAATGATAAATTTAAAACCTCTTGAATGCCCAAGCTTGCCACGTTTGGGTCTTAAAAATTCATCAATATTATCTGAGAATGAAACCGCACTAAATAGCAAAACATCATAATAAAGGGCTGTTATAATCCTAAAAGGTAGCGTGACAAAATACGATAATAACCACCACAATAAAGTCACACCTGTCATGGTTAAGCCAATAAAAACCCCTCGTGATACTCCGCTGTGCTTATTTTTCCAAAAAAGCCTTATCGGGTTTCTAATAAACCATTGAATATGATTAAGTCCTCTAAATATTGGCTCAAAGGCAAATACAAAAGGGCGTAATAAACTGGTAAATAAAATGATTACAAAATAGCCACCTATTAAATATATGGCTATGGTTATCAATTGGCTGTCTGTCATTTGTGTTTCTCCTTTTTTATTTCAATGGGTTTTTACTTGATTTTATTATAGGCATCTTGAATTTTGGTGAACTCAATTTCTGTTTCTGTTCTATTTCTCAGATACTAGATTTACTCATTATAGAACTTTTTTATTTTTAATGTTAAAATGAGATTTCTAGACTTTGACTTTCGAATGTTATATTGTTTTGAGAAAAATGTTAAAATAATTATGGTCGCAATATTAAAACAAGGAAAAACCAATGAGTGTATTAACAGATACAAGTATAAAAAAATATTTAAATAAAAAGTTTGTTATATATCCTTATGATGAACAAGCCTGCTTAACTCCCTTAGGGTACGATTTGAGAATTGGTTATGCTGTTACATTAGGGGGAAATGTTGTTAGCTATAAAGATAATGACAAAATTACTATTCCAGCTAATGTATCAGTATTTGTAATTTCAAAAGAGCATATATGGTTTTCAGGAGAAATTGTTGGAACACTTCATTCTATTGGTGGGTTGTCTGCACAAGGTCTACATATAAATTCAACTACAATTGATCCTAACTGGTCAGGTCAATTAACTTGTTTAATTACCAATACAACTAAGAATCCAATTAAACTTGATGTAAATTCAAGATTTTTGACTATGATTTTACATCAAGCAGCCGATAGTACAGAATCTGTACCAGATGCTAACCCCATAATTGTTGCAAATAAATATGGAGACATATATGGAAAAGAGTTTTCACAAAGTTTATTAAGTTACATAACTTCGGAAGAAAATAGAAAACTACAAACTGTTTTCAAACAAACTGTAGACAATGCACAGTTAGAAAACAAATGGTTTAATTTTATTATAAAAAATATTATTAGTACATTAAGCATAATCCCTAAATGGATAAGAATATTATTAATTGTATTTTTATCTATCATAACATTATACTGTACTTTTTTAATTATAAACTGGAATTACTTTTCTTCAATAATTGGAATGAAGTCAGCACCGATGGATGCTCAGATTTTTGCAGCAATGCTTGCAATTATTATTACTTCTATTATATTTATGATAAGTTTAATTAAAATACAGAAAAATTAACGGAAAATTACTATGAATAATGTAGGTACTATAATTAGTAAAGAACCCACTCTAAGAGAAATATGGGTACAAAGAGAAGATAATATCTTGGAGTATAAATTATGGGTAATATATTCAGTCTCATTTCAAAAAGAAACTGAAGAAAAAATCATTTCTTTTTTAAAATTTGAGAATAAGAGATTTGATATTAATAGCTTACTTCAAAATGAAGAAAATTTCAGAACTATAGCAAATGAATATACAAATTTAGAAACTACTTTGAAATCACTACCTCCAAGAATATTGAGTATTAAAGAAAACGATTTAAATATAATGGAGACTGAGTTAATTTTAAATGATAATAACTTTATTTTCGGGGATAGTGTTGGAGGAATATCTCCTAATAAACCAGTTTTACATAATGAAAAACTTTTAGAAGCAATAAAGTCAGCAAAAAAGATTTTAATAAATCCAGGAGTTTTAGCAAGAATTGAGATTTTAGATAATGAATTAAAATCTTTTATATTTCAACTAGCTGAAAAAAATTTAAGAAAAAAGAAACAAGTATTTTATAAACCTATAGGTGGTCATTTAAAATATAAAGATGACTTTATACCATACATTAAAGAATTAAAGCTTGAACTTAAAGATCGAAATCAAGTACAAGATAGTCATGACTTATCATTATTTGTTGAGCCGAATAGTTTTTTAAAACTTTCAAGTATTTTAAAAAAAGATATTATGTCCGAAAAAACATTTAAATACATAGAAAACCCTATGGAGTCTATTTATCGAGAGCTACAAGAAGAAATTGGACATATTTATGCTAGTGACGGAATATCCCTATTAGATAAAAATGATATGAAACTCAAAAAAATATAACTAATTTCATTTATATTGAATGTATTAAACAAAGAGAAGGAAATATAAAAATGATAGAGATGTCTAGTGCTGAGTTAAAAACCTCTTTTGGAAATTTTAATGAAAAGTTATTTAGTGATGGAAATAAAAATATATATGTACTGGTTAAGGGAAACATAAAAAACAAAGAAAATATTCTATGTAGAATACATTCCCATTGTGTTTCTGCGCATTATTTTTTTGGTATACAATGTGACTGCAACAAACAGATGATATTTTCTCAAAAAGTAATTGAAAAAGAAGAAATTGGTGTAATTATATGGCTTGAACAAGAGGGAAGAGGAAATGGGCACTATGCAAAAATGTTATCAGAGAAATATAAAAAAAGAGGCTTAAATCAGGCAGATGCATATATAAAAGCTGGTTACCCAGCAGACAATAGAAGCTATTATGAAGTAAAAACAATTCTTGATTTATTAGATATTAAGTCAATTGTTTTGATCAGTAGTAACAGTTCAAAACAAAAAAAACTTCAAGAACTTGGAGTTAATGTGATTAGTACTATTGATTTTAATAAATGTATTATTGAATCTAGGTAAATTTATTATAGAGTGCGCGGGTAAATTATAGAAATATTTAAATGATGCTACTCACTCGGTTAAAAGTACTTAATGAATAATTAATTGGTTTTTTTAAAATTTCTATCTTTATATGTCAATAATTATTTATCCAATTACTGTAATCAATTGGCTGTCTGTCATTTGTGTTTCTCCTTTTTTATTTCAATGGGTTTTTACTTGATTTTATTATAAGCATCTTGAATTTTGGTGAACTCAATTTCTGTTTCAGTTCTAAATTCGATACTCATGTGAATATGTTTATCAGGGTGGTATCGACTGGTTAAGCGTTTGTAAGCATCTTTTAATTCTTTGGCTGTAAAACCATTGCTAACACCCATTATTTCCATTGCAGTGCGGTTGTCTGTGGTTTGGTGGGTGCTGTTACTGGTTTGGCTGTTTTGTTTTAATGCCTGAATCTGTTTTTGCAATGCTTGGTTTTTTAAACTAAGGTCATTGGCTCTCTTTTTCTCCTGTTCGTAAAGGTCGGTGAATTTCTTTTCTTGGGCTTTGCGGTGTTGATACCGTTTAAAGTTTCTGTCTGATTGTGCTTTTGCATCAATATATTTTTGTTTGTAGTCGGTTGCCATATTGTCTTTATTTTCTCCTTTTTTTTTAAAGCTGAAAAAAGCCTTTATTTTATTGAGGGTTGTATCTTCAGGGGTTTCTTCTTGTGCATAATAAAACCTAACATTCCACTTGAATGTCTTGGCTAGTAAGTTATAAAACCATGTGAAAAAGTTGTGGGTGTAAATGTAAAAATATTTGAAAAACAAAACTATATAATACAAGATATTAATTAATATGTTTTTCATAACCCAACTCTATTTTTTTGGCTCTGTGACTTTTTTGATATTTTCATAGGCTCAGTTGATAAATGGTTTTATTGCTTGTGTTGGGTGGCTGTTGATAAGCTCCTTTTTTCACCGTTCCTTTAAAGGGTGAACCGCTTTGATAGAATGGTTTATAAGTCACCACAAAAGGGTGATAATTGGCTGATACTAATAAAAACTGATTGTCTTCAAGCGTTCTGATCTTATCGGCACTCATGAGTTCTATTTTTGAATAGGTTTCTTCAATCTCTTCAAATTTCTTGCGTTGTAGTGTCACTTTTTGCCCTAGTCGGTCACTTTGTTCTTTAGCTGATAAAAAGTCAGCACCTGCAAAGAGTAGCGTGGTTGAAATACCTGCCTTGATTGATTTGGCTCTTTGCTCTCCATACTTTTCTGAAATTTGTGATATACCCTGAAACACCATTGAAAGTGAAACTCGGTATTTACGCACGTTATTAATAATCATGCTGAAGTTATCAATATATGAACTTCCGAACTCATCAAGGAAACAATAAACATCAAGGATTTTTCTTGATGGTATATTTTTCATCATGCTTGAAAAGAATTGAGAATAAAACACATCGACCAAAAATTGAAAATAGGCAGCCTGATTTTCAGGTAAAATTATATAGATAGCTGTTTTCTTTTTTCTGAACTCAATCAAGTCAATATCATTGGTGTGAAATAACTTTTGAATTTGACGGTTGTTAAACTGCTTTAAGGCGGTTTTAACAATGGTGGTATAAGTATTGAGCATATTGGC
>Ga0256834_1002952_pt1 | contig 10416 bp, 9 predicted proteins | sample 4281140metaG_FD_190536 | JGI IMG/M metagenome (GOLD analysis project Ga0256834, IMG submission 190536) | Hydrothermal vent microbial communities from East Pacific Rise, Pacific Ocean - 4281-140 | ecosystem: Environmental > Aquatic > Marine > Hydrothermal vents | place: Pacific Ocean: East Pacific... | reverse complement strand
TTTTTTATACAACACTAAAATAAGTGAAAATATTTACATGACAAAACACTGTGCTAACTATTATGCACAGTGGATTGTCTTAAATTTTTTAATAAAGTTTTGCGGATTTAAGGCTATACTTATCAATATGAAAAAGCCGAAAAAGTATTGTTAAAATTATTGCTTTCCAAACAAGCCGACGAAAAAACCCTGTTTTATTTAGGTTTAACTCATAAAGCATTAAAAAATTACGATCAAGCAACCTATTATTTTTTACTATCTATTCAACAACAAACACCTAATTTATCACAACATTATTATTATTTAGGTGAAATTGCGATTAAAACTGATAAACCAAAAATAGCAATAGATTCTTTTAAAAAATCCTTAAAAGAAAAAACGTATAATCCTGATGCTTTATATCAGTTGGCAACACTAAGTGAAAGTTATTACAAAGACAAAAAAACAGCATTAGAACTGTATAAAAAATATTTAAATATGTTTGAAGGTCATAATAAAAAAAGAACTTTATACATTAAACAACAAATCAAAAAAATAACTACTGTATTATTTATGCAAGAGGATGAAAAGTGAGAGTTTCACTTAAAGTGAAGTCCTCACTAAAATTTTGCACAACCTCATCTCCAATAATCATTTTAATTACAATAAATCAGCGATAATCAATTTAAAATCCGTGTTATCCGTATTCCTATATTTACTTTCTATTCTTCTCAAATTCCGCAACCACATCACTATGGCTAACCGTTTTATTAGCAAAATAATCTAATAAATAAGCAGTTTCTTCTTTAGTTGCACCAAGTTGTTTTATAATATTACCTAAGTGCATTTTCATATGTCCTTTTTGAATACCTGTAGTTGTTAAAGCACGTAAAGCTGCAAAATTTTGTGCCAACCCAACACAAGCAACAACTTGCATGAGTTCTTTAGCAGATGGATTTTGCAACACTTCTAAACTCAATTTTGCTAACGGATGCAGTTTTGTCAAACCACCAACTGTACCTAATGCTAACGGAATTTCAATCCAAAAACTAAAAACACCATCTTCTATTTTTGCATTAGATAAACTTTTATATGTGCCACTTCTGGCAGCATACGCGTGAACGCCTGCTTCAACTGCTCTAAAATCATTTCCTGTAGCAATAACAACCGAATCAATTCCGTTCATAATTCCTTTATTGTGCGTAACTGCTCTGTGCGGTTCTACATTGGCAATATTTAATGCATTTACAAAATTTTGTGCATAATGTTTTGCATTTTCTTTATACAAATTTTCTACTTTACAACTCACTTCTGCCCTAACCAAACAATCTGGAACATAATTAGATAAAATGCTCATTACAATGTTAATTCCGTCTTTTTTAAATCTATTTGCAATAGTTTCCAAACAGGAATTTATAAAATTTGCACCCATACTGTCCATGGTTTCAAAAGTAATATGTAACTGATAGTAATCTTTTAAATCGTTAGTTTTATTACGTAATTCAATATCTAAAATTCCGCCACCACGTTTTCGCATATTTTTAGTAATGCTTTCTGTGACTTTAAATAATTCGGATTTAATTGCTATAAAATACGCTTCCAATTCATTGGAATTACCATTAAACATAAAATGAACTTGACCGATTTTTGTGGTACTAATAACCGTAGTTTTAAAACCACCACGCGTACTCCAAAACTTTGCAACTAATGCTGCTGCTGCAACTACCGAGGATTCTTCAGTTACCATTGGTATGGTATAATCTTTACCATTTATTACAAAATTTGGTGCAACAGCATACGGAAAATAGAAATTAGAAATCGTGTTTTCTATAAAATCGTCGTGTAAATCTTGTAATTTTTCATCAGAATTTAAATAACTATTTAACGTTTTAATTCCTTGTTCTTTATGGATAAAATAGTTTTTAGAAAGCCAATTTATTTTTTCTTCCTTGGTAAATTTTGAAAAACCTGAAATTTGTTTAGACATTATTTGATTTTTGAAATACAAAATTACTGTTTTAAAACTTTTTTAACTTAATTTAAATCAAAATTTCGTAATCTTGAAGATTAAATTCTATTTCAATGAAAAAATTAGTCGCTTTATTATTATTTTCCCTTTTAGTTGGTAATTGTGTTGCTCAAAAACAACAGGCAACAAATCACAAACAAATAACACTAGAAGATCTTTGGTCTAAAGGTACTTTTAGAACACAACGTTTAAACAGTTTTCATTCTATGAATAAAGGCGATTTTTATGTTGTTGTAAATAATAAAGGTGAAAATTTAGATAAATATTCATACAAAACCTTAGAAAAAGTAGCTACAATTGTTAACGCAAATGACCTTAACGGAATAAAATCATTATACGATTATACCTTTTCTTCGGAAGAAGATAAAATTATTATAGGTACCGAACAAGAACAAATTTTTAGACATTCTTCTAGAGGAATTTATTACGTTTACGATTTAAAATCGAAAAAATTAACTAAAATTTCGGATGAAAAAATTCAAGAACCAACCTTTTCTCCAGATGAAAATAAAGTCGCTTTTGCATTAGATAATAATTTGTATTACAAAGATTTAACTACAAATAAAACTACTCAAATTACTTTTGACGGTAAAAAAAATAACATCATTAACGGAATAACCGATTGGGTTTACGAAGAAGAATTTGCTTTTGTAAGAGCTTTTGATTGGAATGCATCTTCTGATAAATTAGCATTCATTCGTTTTGATGAATCTGAAGTTCCAGAATTTTCTATGGATATTTATGGATCTGATTTATACCAAACACAACAAGTTTTTAAATACCCAAAAGCAGGTGAAAAAAATGCGGTGGTTTCATTACATATTTTCAATTTGAAAAAAAATAAAAGCAAACAAGTCAATTTAGGTAAAAATCAACAATATTATATACCAAGAATTGAATGGACTAAAGAAAAAAATACACTTTGTGTTACAACACTTAATCGTCATCAAGATAATTTAAACTTACTTTTTGTAAACGGAAAATCACTAAAAAGCGAATTAATTTTAAACGAAAAAGACGATGCTTATGTAGACATTACGGATAATTTAACCTTTTTAAAAGACAATTCATTTATTTGGACAAGCGAAAAAAGTGGCTATAATCACATTTATTATTATTCTAATAAAGGAAAGTTACTTAGTCAATTAACCAGTGGTAATTGGGAAGTAACTGCATATTATGGTTATGATGAAAAAACAGACAGACTATTTTATCAATCTACTCAAGATGGTTCTATTAATAGAAGTGTGCATGTAATAAATTCTTTGGCTTATCCTGTTTCTAAAAAATTATCCGATAAAATCGGAACAAATTCTGCTGCATTTAGTAACAGTTTTAATTATTATATTAATACATTTTCTAGTGCAACAGAACCAACAATTTATACCTTAAATGAATCTAAAACAGGTAAACAAGTAAAAGAAGTTGTTACTAATAATGAGATTAAAGATTTACTTTCTGATTATAATTTAGGCAAAAAAGAATTTTCTACCATTAAAACAAAAGATGCCGAATTAAACATGTGGTTGATTAAACCTGCAGATTTTGATCCTAATAAAAAATATCCGTTATTTATGTATCAATATTCGGGTCCAGGATCACAACAAGTAGCAAACCGCTGGAATAATACAAACGATTATTGGTATTACATGTTAGCGCAACAAGGTTATATTGTTGCTTGTGTAGATGGTCGTGGAACAGGTTTTAAAGGTCGTGATTTTAAAAAAATAACTCAAAAAGAATTAGGTAAATACGAAATCATAGATCAGATAAATGCTGCAAAAGAACTCGCTAAACTAAATTATATAGATGAAAATCGTATCGGTATTTGGGGTTGGTCTTTTGGTGGTTATATGTCTAGTTTAGCAATCACAAAAGGTGCAGATACTTTTAAAATGGCAATTGCTGTTGCGCCAGTAACTTCTTGGCGTTTTTACGATACTATTTATACCGAACGCTACATGCAAACGCCACAAGAAAATGCAAATGGCTACGATGAAAATTCGCCTATAAATTTTGCGCATTTATTAAAAGGAAAATATTTATTAATACATGGTTCTGGTGATGATAATGTACATGTTCAAAATACAACACGTATGGTAAATGCTTTGGTTGAAGCCGATAAAGATTTCGATTTAATGATTTATCCAGATAGAACTCATGGTATTTATCGTGGTAAAAACACAAGGTTGCATTTGTATAAAAAAATGACTAAATTTATATTGGATAATCTGTAAAATAGCACGCAGATTTTCGCAGATGACGCAGATTTGTGTGGGGTTTTTGGATTAATAGATGATGAAATGGCACGCAGATTATGGTAGTTTAAAATATAAAAATCTGCAAGATCAGCGAAAATCTGCGTGCAAAAACAAAAAAAATGACTGAAAACGAAATATCCTATAAAATAAGAGGAATTGTATATGATATTTACAATGAATTAGGTCCAGGTTTATTAGAGTCGGTTTATGAAGATATTATGTTTGATGAAATTGAATCTCAAGGAATGGAAGTAAAAAGACAAGTTCCGATTCCTCTGATATGGAAAAACAAAAAATTAGATAGAGGTTTTAGAGCAGATTTAATTGTAGAAAATAAAGTATTAATTGAATTAAAATCCGTAGAAATTATGCCAAAAGTATATTTTAAAGTGTTTTCGACCTATTTAAAATTAACAGGATTAAAATTAGGACTAATGATAAACTTTTTTGAAACTGATATTAATAACGGAATAACTCGTTATGTTAATGGGTTATAAGTAAAATAACACACAGATTTTCGCAGATGACGCAGATTTGTGTGAAAGTTTTAGATAAAAAATCTGCGTAATCTGCGTGCAAAAACTCATAATAATGCAACAGCATCAATTTTATTTATTCTCTGAATTTCTAATTTCATTAATTGGCGGTTTTCTATTATTGGCAATTTGGTTGGTGGTACAAAAGCAATTTCAAAAAAAATTAACTTCCGAAATCGCTATAAAACGATTCGATAAAGGGTTACTTTTTATTAGTTTATCCGTTTTTGTTTGGGCATTGTCTTCTTTATTAATTTTGATTTTACAAACCTATAATATTAACAATTGGTTTGCGCTTATTAGTCAAAATATGTTTTCTATCTTGAATTCCTTATTTTTAATATTGGCTTTATATTATTTTGATAATTCACCTAATTACCTTTATAATAACAAAAAAAGTACCAAACGTATTATTGCTTTCTTTGTTGTATTATCTATATTTTCATTAGGATTAGCTTTGTTTTTTGGCGAAACTATAAACACAAAAGGAATACGATACAATACCATACCAGATGTATTATTGTCCGCAATATTAACTTGGTTTTTAGTGTTTTCATTATACCGAACATTTGTTAATCGAAACATGAAAAGCGTTGCAATAATTGCTGCATTAAGTATTTTAGTTTTGTTTTTAACCCAAATACCTTTTGTTTTTAATTTTGAACAATTTAATTTTTATATAGATCTAACAAAGTTAGTAGCAAAAACTACCTTAATGTTTGTGTTTTTAGTAGTTGGAACAAGTTGGGTTTTAGAATTGGCACAATTACCTGAAGCTACAACTATGAAAATTAATTTTATAGATTGGAATAAAATCGAATTATCTATTCCTTCAAAAAATATTATCAATCAAAAAATAGATTTCGGTAAACGAACTACACAGTTTAATAACCTTTTAAAATTTGCAATACGTAGAAAATTTGCACCCGAAAATGAAATGTGTATTGAAGTTTATAATGGTGGCGAAATATTAAGTCAAACCTATTTAACTAGAATAATAGATAACATAAATACCATTTTAGACTTAAAAGACGACACAAAACTAAACCGAAACGACTTTTTCACCTTTATTGGTCAAGCCAAATATCGCTTGCGGTTTTTACCAGAACATATTGCCGTAAATTCTGCACTACAACAAGAGTTTACACATAATTTAGAAGAAGAAATTTACAAGACTTTTAAGTAATAACAATTACGCACAATCGGTTATTTTTGGTTAAAATGCCTAACATTAATTTTTAGAGTTAATATTTGTTTGTACTTTGCCGATGACTAAAATTAGTTGGTTGTTATAAATTGACTATTTTTAGGACTTTTAATTAACTTAAAACTCAAATATTTATGTCAACAACAACATTAAAACCACATCAAAAAGAACTTTATGGTCATCCAATAGGTTTATATGTATTATTCTTTACCGAAATGTGGGAACGTTTTTCTTATTATGGAATGCGTGCATTATTAACCTTATATTTAGTTGAAAAAACAACCGCTGACAATCCTGGTTTAGGATGGTTAGATTCTGAGTCAATAATGCTTTATGGCTGGTACACTATGTTAGTTTATGTAATGTCAATTCCTGGAGGAATGATAGCAGATAAGTTTTTAGGTCAGAAAAAGGCAGTAATGTATGGTGCAATACTATTAGTTATTGGTCATGGTATTTTAGCCGTTGAAGAAATGTGGGCTTTTTATTCTGGTTTAGGTTTTATTATTTTAGGTGTTGGTCTTTTAAAACCAAACATTTCAACAATGGTTGGTGGCTTATATAAAAAAGGAGATATTCGTAGAGATAAAGGGTTTTCTATCTTTTATATTGGTATTAATTTAGGTTCGCTTTTAGCAACTTTTATTGTTGGTTATGTAGGGGAAACTATTGGATGGCATTATGGATTTGGTCTTGCAGGCATTGCAATGGTTTTAGGATTATTTGTTTATATGTATGGACAAAAATACTTAACAGAAGTAGGAAATAAGCCAACAGAAATAGATAAAAATAGTGATGTTTCCTTAGGTAAACTATTTTCAGATTTAGCACAATCACCAGTTCATTTATTAATTGTCGGTCTTATTTTTGCTTACGGAATTTATGCAGGAATAACTTATGTAGGTATAGATAGTTGGGGTTATACCGCTCTATTTATCTTTTTAGGTTTGGTTGCAGGAATGATGATGATGATTTATAAAAACTTAGATACACAGGTTTTAAAAGATCGTTTTTTGGTATTATTGCTTTCTTTTCTAATCGTAATTGTTTTTTGGGGTGCTTTTGAACAAGCTGGAGGATTAATGAGTATTTATACGAAACAAAAAACAGACAGAATGCTACTTGGTTTTGAAATACCTGCAACATGGTTTCAAAGTTTAAACGCTGGATTTATTATTCTATTAGCAGTTCCAATTGCTGGTTATTGGGCAAAAAGAAAACTAAAAGGTAAAGAAACATCTTCTTTATTTAAAATGGCTCTTGGAACTATTATAATGGGATTGGGATTTGTTTTTATGGTTTTTGCTGTAAATGAATTTTCTACAAATGGTAGTTCTGGCATGCAATGGTTAGTTTTAGCCTATTTATTTCATACTGTTGGAGAACTTTGTGCTTCGCCAGTTGCACTTTCATTTATTACAAAATTAGCACCAGTAAAATATGCTTCATTAATGATGGGAGTTTATTTTGCCGCTTCTGGTTTAGGAAATAAAGTGGCAGGTATATTAGGTGAAAAAGCATCTGAATTTGGAGAAAAAACAATTTTTATCGGAATTACAATCACAACCGTAATCTTTGGTCTATTAGTAATTGGACTATTAAAACCACTAAAACGCCTTACACACGGTGCAGAAGATAACGAAATAGAAATGCACAACGACGAAACCGAAGGTTTTGAATTAGCAGATAATTAAAAATTAATACCAAACCTTCAAGGTTTTAAAAACCTTGAAGGTTTCTTTATAACAAAAAATTAACTTAAATATATTTTTATGAGTACACTTACAAAATACAAATTTGAAGGTACAGAAATGAATAATCAATTATTGATGGGGCATCCATCAGGTTTGTTTATTTTATTTTTTACCGAAATGTGGGAACGTTTTTCGTATTACGGAATGCGTGCATTATTAGTAATGTTTTTAATTTCTGCTTTTGATGATGGCGGTTGGGCTTGGAGTCGTGAAGAAGCTTTAGGTTTATATGGTACATATACAATGATGGTTTATTTTACGCCTATTATTGGTGGAATTTTAGCAGATAGACTTTTAGGTTATCGTAATGCTGTTGCAATAGGTGCGTTATTAATGACGCTTGGTCATGCATCAATGGCTTTAAATACACCTTGGGGTTTGTATGTTGGTATTGGTTTATTAATTGCAGGAAATGGTTTTTTTAAACCAAATATTACTTCCATTATTAATGGAGTTTACAAAAATGCACAAGAGAAAAAAGATGGTGCTTTTACTATATTTTATATGGGCGTAAATGCTGGTGCTTTTTTAGGTATTATGCTTTGTGGTTATGTTGGTGAAACTTATGGTTGGCATTATGGATTTGGTCTTGCCGGAATTTTTATGTTTTTAGGAATGTTACAATTCTGGTTTGCACAAGGTATATTTGGTAAAGTTGGTCTAAAACCTAGTAAAGAAGATGATTTATCTGACGCAATTGAAAATGAAGATGTAAAAAGTTACGATGATGTACCAGCTAATGTACAAAGAGATAGATATATTGTTGTTGGTATTTTAGCATTTTTTACTATATTCTTTTGGGCTGCTTTTGAACAAGCTGGTGGATCTATGACTATTTTTGCAAAAGATTATACGAATAGACTTTTAGAAGGTAGTGCGGCAAATATATTTAGAATATCAAACACTATTCTTACTATTGTGCCTTTAGTAATTATTACTTATGTCTTAATAAGTTTATTTAAGATTACCTATAAAAAATATGCTTTATCCAATACTTTTTTAGGTATAAGTTTTGCTATTATTTGGTTTATAGTAATTACGATGTTATACAATCAATTTAGTCAAACAAAAACTGAAATTCCAGCATCTTGGTTTGGTATTTTAAATTCCTTTTTTATTATTGCATTTGCACCTTTATTTTCTAAAATTTGGGAAAGTAAATACAATCCACCAGCAACCGTTAAATTTGGTGTTGGTTTAATCTTATTAGGTTTAGGGTTTTTAGTATTAGCTTATGGTGCGTCAGATATTCCTCAAGGAGCAAAAACAGCATCTGTAAGTGTAATTTGGTTAATTTTAGCATATTTACTACATACTTTAGGTGAACTTAGTTTATCGCCAGTAGGTTTGTCTTACGTATCTAAATTAGTACCTGGAAAAATGATTGCAATGATGTTTGGTCTTTGGTATATTGCAGTTGGTATGGGTAATAAATTAGCAGGAATGATGGGTGGAATGATTGATACAATTACTGCCGAACACTCTATGAGTACCTTTTTCTTAATCTTTACTTTTGTACCAATTGGCGCAGGTTTAATGATAATGGCTTTAACACCAATTGTGAAAAAACTAATGCATGGTGTAAAATAAATTATAACATAATATTCATAATATTATTTAAGTAAAGGCGTTTTTGTTAAAACGCCTTTACTTTTGTAATTTCGGCACATAAATTGCAACTAACAATTCAAATAAAAATATTAAAATGAAAAATATACTTTTAGGATTACTTTTTATTACAACAATAACAACATTTTCACAAGAAGCAAAATGGTTAGCTAGTTTTGATGAGGCTGCAAAATTATCTCAAAAAACAAACAAACCAATTTTAGCAAACTTTACTGGTTCCGATTGGTGTGGTTGGTGTAAAGTATTACATCGTGAAGTATTTAGCAAACCTGAATTTACTAAGTGGGCAAAAAAAAATGTCATCTTATTAGAAGTTGATTTTCCAAGAAAAACAAAAATATCTACAGAACTAAAAAAACAAAATGCTGGTTTACAAAGAGCATTTGGTGTACGTGGTTATCCAACAATTTGGTTATTTGAAGTTGGTGATGGCGATGATCCAAAAAAAGGGTTAAATCCGTTAGGAAAAACCGGTTATGTAAAAGGTGGTTTTAAAAAATGGATTGAAAGCATAAGTGTCTATTTACCGTAATCTTAAGAGACAGTTTAGTCTGAAAATTATATGAAAAACCTAATATTCTTAACAATAGTTCTCTTAGCTATTGGTTTAAAAGCACAAGATTCTGAAATTAATTGGTTAACTTTTGAAGAAGCACTATCTGCTCAAAAACAAAGTCCAAAAAAAATTATGATGGATGTTTATACCAATTGGTGTGGACCTTGTAAATTATTAGACAAACAAACTTTTCATAATAAAAACTTAGTAAATTATGTAAATGAAAAATTTTACGCTGTTAAATTTAATGGCGAAAGTAAAAGTTCTATTACATATAATGGTCAAAATTTTAGTAATCCTAAATATGATGCTGTCTAAACCAATAACTTACAAGGGGTTAAAACTAACCGAGATGTAAATGGGTAACCCTACACTTTTATATTGGTTATGTCCAGAAGCATTTATGCCAAGAATTTCCAGAAACAGTTTCTTATAATCGTTTTGTGGAGTTGATGCAAAATAACG
>Ga0256834_1002951_pt1 | contig 10420 bp, 1 predicted proteins | sample 4281140metaG_FD_190536 | JGI IMG/M metagenome (GOLD analysis project Ga0256834, IMG submission 190536) | Hydrothermal vent microbial communities from East Pacific Rise, Pacific Ocean - 4281-140 | ecosystem: Environmental > Aquatic > Marine > Hydrothermal vents | place: Pacific Ocean: East Pacific... | reverse complement strand
AGGGCGTAAAACGGATTTTTTTATGTGGGATAAAGCGTTTCATGTCTTGTTGTTGCAAGATAGTGAATTTTTTGGAATCTTTACTTTGTTTTTTGGTTAAAAAGAAGACATCGGCGTCATCCATTACACGGCTCAATATACGTTGCGTACCGGCAAAGTAGTGTTTGGTATAGTATTTAAATCCGTTTACAACCATGTAGGCAGATGGATATAACTTAAATGTATCAAAATTTACATAATTGTTATTTAAAGGTTGTCCGTTTACCGTTACCTCCATCTCTTCAGCATCTCCTTTGATAATTCGTTCGCCATTGGCATCGTATAAATAGTAGTGATATCCGCCAACATTATTTACTACCCGCAAACGATTGATTTCGTCCCAATACAGCCCTTTGCTTTTACTCTTGTCTTGGGCGTATATTCGGGTTGTATTTCCATTTAAATCGTAGCGGTATTTAAAAACGTAACTGCCATTTTCCTCTATTTTTTCTAAGCGGTGGGTATTATTAATATAGGTATAATGTCTGTTATAATCGATATTATCATAGACTTGATATTTTAGGGTAATGCCATAAGTTGAATTGTATTTCAGATACGATTTATATTCTACATTGTTTTCTACATTGCCTCGTGCATATGTCAATCGGTTGATGTCATCATATTGGTAGGTGTGTTGATACGGAGCAGTTATGTTTTGCCAAGCGGGTGCGGTGTTTATTATACCGGTAATGTTGCCGGTAAAATCATAGTCGTAATTAATGTTCAGGTATTCGTTATTGTTATATATGGTTTTCATCTGTTGCAATCTGCGCAGTTGCGGGTCGTAATTGTATGTGGTTTCTACGCCATTGCCATATAATATCCTTGTTTTTTGTTCGTATTTGTCATAGTTAATTTTCTTGATGTATATCATATCGCCACCTATTGATATTAAATTACCTCCTTTATCATAAAAATATCCCACTTTTTCACCGTCGGGGTAAATCATGTATTGTATTCTGTTCCAACTGTCGTAACCAAATTCGGTAATAAAAAGTGCATGTTGTCCATTGGGAGTATAGACAAATCTGGTATTTTTGGTAATTTCTCCCATTTTTCCGTATTCAAATAATTGTCTTCCGGTAGCATCTTGTTGAAATATCAGTCGTCCGGTTTCGTTGCCACTGTTACCATATTTGTAATATACGTTGGCTACATTGGGGTTTCCGTTTACCTGAGGGAAGATGATTCTTTCTAATCTTCCCAATTCATAGTAATATTTAATAAATTGATTATTAGCCAATAATTTTTCGTTTTGTGTTGCGTATAAATTACCGGTTTGGTTATCGTAATAATTGATAATTCGTCCGTAATCGGGTGATTGTCGCAGTATAACTCTACCCAGCAAATCATATTGGTATGTAGTTTGTATGTTTTGATCGTCGGCATAACGCAGTTTTTCACCTATGGCGTTGTATTCAAAGTAAGTCCAAATACTTTGATCTTTGTGTTTTACTTTGGTTGCCAATATATTTCCGTTGACGTCTTTGTAGGTGGTTGTATTTAAATCTGCCGACGAATTTTGAGGAGATATGGTATGTATATAAGTTGCTATTTTTTTGTAAGTATTAAAATGGTCAATTGATTCTATACCATATTTAAAAGTAGTTACAATTCCGGCTTCGTCTGTTACTGAAATTTTTCTGTCTATGTCGTCATAAGTGTATTTGATATAATCGGGTTCTGAGTTATCAAAATTTATCAAGTATTTATTATCTTGTGTCAGGTCTTGCAAAATAGGGTGATAATTTTTAATAATTCTTCCATAATCGTCATATATTTTTTTGCCGGTTGCGGTTAGTTTTTCTTCACCGTATATTTCAATATCTTTTTTTACTTGTATTACTCTACCAAGTCCATCGGTAAAGGTATATGTGTCAATGGTATTGTCGGGGTGTTGCTCATCATAATGGCGGGTTATAGCCAAAGGGTCTTGATAGAGGCTATTATATCCTCTCGGATAATATTCAAAATCTATCGTATGCTGCGAAGCAGCAACGTTATTAGAAATATATTGTTTTGGACCGATAACGTATTTTAATCTTCCTACATGGTCATATCCGTAAACTGTTTTGTTATGTGTAATATCTTCCGTTAAAAGAATCGCATCAAATTTATAGTCGTATTCGGCTTTGGAATAGTAGCCGAAAGCATCTTCTGTTTGAACAATATATTTATGTTCGACGTTGTCATACGTATATTTAAATGACATACCGGTTGGATATGTAACATGAACCAAATTGCCATAATTATCATATTCCATTTTTGTGGTTAAACAATCATTTGAACCGGTATCGTAATATGCTTTTACTTGGATAGGGTTTCCATTTTGGTCATATTCGCTTGTTCGTAAGCGAATAATATGACCTGATTCTGTACTCACAACAAGTTTATTGGGCGTGTTCAATATGTTTCGGTCAGTTAGGATAGCATTGTTATCATAATATATTTCTGTAATAATTTTATTAAAAGGTTGATAATCATCCGCATTTCCCATTTGTTCCGGATAATCTTCATAGGTTATTACTTTTTCTACTCTACCTAAGTTGTCATAAGCAAATTTTTGTCTCTTTCTGAGGTATATTTTGGATGAGTTATTTTTATCGTTTATATCGGTAAAAGTTTCGGCAAGCAATACAGCTGCTTGTCGTCTTCCTTCTGCCCCACCTACGTCATAGGTTTCAAAATCGGCTATGTCGTTACTTAATTTACCTGATGTATCTACTTTTTTGAGTTTAAATATATTAATGGTTTTTGTGTATTCGGTATTATCTGCACCTTTTAGGGTGGTTTCTCTTAATAATCCGTTAAGGAAGTAACTCTTGTTGTAATACTTATCTATTTTCATGGATTTAACGATAAAATAGCCGTTAGAGTCTATTTTTCCACTTTTGGTTGTTACTTTTTCAAATCCGTAAAATTCACGTTCTCTACGGTCGTAATGCGGGTTTTCGTAATCGAATCGGGTAACGTAGGTGTCGGCACCGTCGCAGTCGTTGCCGTTTGTGTCTGTTATGTTTAATCCGTCGTTTACACTCACTTCATCTAAAACAAGTGTTTCGGAAGGATTACTGTAGTTTGCCTGTATTTCATTGTATTTAAGGGTGAAACTCGTATTTGTAATATTATTTTTTACATATTTTAACTTATTTGATGTAGATAAATTTGACATATTTATTAATCCAAAATTGTTATCGACAATATCCATTATTCCATCGCTGTTGATATCGACAAAACTCAAATAATTATTTGATTCGGAGCGTGAAAAAGTACCTGTCAAGCTTATTCCGTATTTAATATATAAAACCGGAATACCAAAAATTACCACAATAGGATTACCTTTTAAATAAGTATAATTTGCGCCCAGAGAAACAGACTTGTTTTTATTGTGATATGCAGTCGGATTATTAATAAAATTTAACAAATAAGGTTCTGAAAATTTATTTCCCAGGTTTATTCTGGCATAATAGTTTAAAGGTTTTTTTTCAATCAAGTCAATTAATCCGTCACCGTTTACATCAGCATAAAATATCTCTTGCGAACTTGTAGAATGTGCACCTCCTATAACGGCAGAAACACCTAATTCATTAATCTTTTCTTTTACTTCTTCCGGTAATAAATCATTAATACTCACCGAAATGTTTGAACTTAAGAAACCGGTATCTGTTTTTTCAGAATTGACAAACTCAAAATCTGTTAAATTGTTTGAATTTAAAAAACTTTCATTAATTCCATTGTTTAATTTTACCCGAAAATCATCATTGTCAAAATCGTCATCGGTTTTGATGATTTTATCCGGTAATCCATCTCCATTAATATCGAGCCAAAATTCTCCATTATAATTATTATCGTATAGATTAAAATTTACAGTTATACCCATTTTGGTAATAGGATTTCCTTTTTTATCTCCTTTGTGTAATTTATTGGCACCGGCAGTTGTTACCCCCCATAATTGTCCATTGGAAGAAGCAGAAGCATCTAATATATCACTTTTATTGTAAGTCAATATTTTCATCCAATTGCTATTTTTATCGGTATGTCCTCCGTTCATATTAGTCAGGTATGCAAAGCCTTCTTCTGTATTACCTTTTATTATATCCGGATAACGGTCACCGTTTAGATCGATAAACATTGATTTAATGTAACTATATTTACCAATTACATGCGCCCAACTGGAATTTATATTGTCATAGCCTGCCACTAAATTTAATGAAAGATTTCTTTGCTCTTCTTGTGTTGCCAACATTCCATAATCTGAGTCGAATTGCATATTGGGTAATTCCGGTTGTAATGATTCAACATAATCAGTTAAATCACCTAATGGAGAAATAGAAGCCACTGGCGAAATATTTTTCATTTCATGCGGTTTGGAATATTGGTCAATATTTAATCCCGTCCACCTTTCTTCAAGCTTATGGTTGTCAGTGGAATTTTGCACCACCTTTCCTCTAAAAGGTAAGGCATAGTAACAGGAAAGTCTGTTAAAATCATATTGACTACTTGTGTTCATCAAATAATCAAAAACTGACGATTGAGAGTTAAAATCAATACCGTTCAATTCATTTTGCCACTGGTTATTTTGGTCGTTTGTAAAATCTTCAACGTTTTGAGTACTGGAACTTTGTGCCATATCAATATTTAAGTAATTATAAACTAAATTGTGATTTATTAACTTACCAATACTATCACGATAAGTATCTTCTAATATATTCTCATAATTATCAGCATATAACAATTCACCCCAGCCTCCATACAGACCTCCTAAAAAATTATAATTAAGATATCGGTTAGAATTGTAATAATTATCAAATAATAATAGTTTGGCAAAATAATGATTGGCAACTTGATATTTTTGTTTATTGGTTCCATTTGGGAAATCAATATTTAGATTGACACGCCATTGAATTTTTTTCCAATTTACATTTCTATCATAATAAGAAATTTCATCTCCATTATTATCAACTAATTTAACAATAAATTCCAATTTGTATTGATGATGATTATTAACATTTGAAAATGAAATAGATTTATCGGTAGATGATATATTTAGATTAACACCCGGAATGAATATCCCTGAATCCCAATCAGAAAGATTATTAAAATTTAGATTGTCGGAAGAGGTTCCGTGAATAGATTTTTCAAACAATGTGTATTGGTTTACATACGACTGTGAAGACAGATTAGTTTCTAATAATTTAATTGTATATTTCAAATTATAATCACTTCCTATATTATTAATAAAATTGGTAGGATTAGCTATTTCATCACATGAAAAATGTATGGTTTGGTTTTCTTCTACATCATACCCGCCTTGGTCGTTTAAAACAAAACTATCGGCATAATTACTGTATAAACACATAATATCTTCATCATAAAAAATATAAGGGTTTGTTTGTAATATTTTATTATTATCTGAGTTTCCATGAATTCTAAAAAATATCATTTGCCCTTTACGAACACGTATATGTGGTAAATCATTAGTAGGACCTAAGGGTACTGAACCGGCATTAACAGAACTCAAGTTCATTTCAAAATAAGGATTATTTGTATCAAACCTTTTATAAAAAATTCTAAACGGATTTGATATGGGAAAATATTCAAAATCATCATTCGGGTCGGGATCATTAACTATACCAGTATATTCTACTGTTTCTATACTATAATCAAGATATTCGTTGTTTGCTCCTAAAAAATTTAAAGTGTCTCGTATTATTATATTACCGGCTTTAGGTGCCACCCACACTCTTACCATATCATAGTTGGGCAATTTGAAATTATCGTATAATGTTTGTAAACTGTCAGGCAAAATAATAACATCTTCCGGGGCTTCATCTATATTTACTACACCCGTGGCTATAACATTTTCTGTATGAATGCTCGTAGGTTCAAAAGTTACATTGCCATCACTGTCTATATGATTAAAATAAACTACGCTGTTTCCATTAGTATCGGGTTTTACTATATCCGGTAATCCATCCCCGTTTCCATCGGTAATATAAATATATTTTTTTTGATTTGTATTAGCCAATGAAATAGCTAAAACAGCAGTATTTCCAAGTAATTCAAATGAAACTTCAAAACCTCCGTTTAATCTGGTACCTTTACTTTTTAAAAAATTTGAAATATTTACAGCTGTAATATCGTCATTTAAATTGTATTCTATCAATTCATCATTTACTTGATTGCATTTATAAAAATGTAAATCACCATCTTTATAGAAAACTATATCTTTTAGTCCGTCTCCATTTATATCGAAAAAAGCAACTTTTCCTTGCGATCTGAGTAAATCAATTCCAATATTAAAATCGATATTCACATTTTTAGTCGAATGTTTACTTGCCTTTAACAATTCAAGACCTAACAGTAATCTCATTTTTCCACCAAAATCGAAAGTTTCATTAACACCTATTTTTGAATCGGCATCTCCTAAAATTACCTTAAGAAAATACAAGGGGTCTGCTGAAAAATCGACCTTTGTTGCTTGGTAATTTATTGTCGAATTAGTTACATGTGAATAATATTTAAATTCATTTTCATTAAACAAACTTCCACTGCTGTCATATTCTTTAATTTTTTCTAAAAGAAGTTTTGAAAAATCTCCTTGTGAATAATTAAAACGATAAGAACGAATAATATCATCATTATATTTTACATATATGTGAGTCAAAACAAAAGGATTAATTTGTTTATAACCATTTCTAAAAGAGATATTATTATCTTGCCTGCCTTGTGTGTATTTAAATTCAACAGAATAATTTCCTTCAATTTCATTATTTCCGTTAATATATCCCGTATAAGTAATTTCTTTTATTTTAAAATTTCTTCCTCCGTCCAAATTACTATTTGTATTTGTAAGGTTAACTTCTTCATAATGATATTTCACTATATTTCCATAAACGTCTTGTTGCTTAGCCAATGCCCAATATACGATATTATCTTCGTCATTTCTAATAGTGTAATTTTGTGAAGAGTTTGATTGTTCATCCCAACCATACCAACTGATTGTTCCGTCTGCTCCGGTTATTTTCCAATAATAATTTTTAGGAGAATCTCCGATTCTTTCTATCTTAATCTGTGCATTTTGTTTTCTTAAATAAAAAATTTTAATATTATTATTCATTCCATATGAACGCAATTGCCCGGTTTCTGTGTCTGGATGTGTATTCCCCTGATTATCAGTATAAAACAAAGGTCTGTTAGGCATATAATCATTTATTTGCCCATTAAAATTCATTTTTGGATACATCAAAGCTTCGCCGTTTAGCATGTACATTTCGGTTTCTTTAATAGCATCAAATCGAGGAACACCCCAACGCGTATCCAATGTAATGGCGGGAATATTTAATGACCAACCTTCGCCCAACACCCCGTTTCCTGTATTACTACTGTATTGTAAACTTAACGAAGGTTGCATACCGTTTCGTCCGGCGGGTATTTTTATAGGATAACTTATTTTAGCATCTCCTTTTTGTGAAGCTGTTGGTGGATTTATTATTGTAATACCTTCTAACGGGCTTGCCGTTTTAATATCACTCATCATTGTGGGTGTAAACGAAGTTGTTTCGGGACTTTCCGGTACTTTTATTATTCCATTGATATAATCTGTAAAATGATTTGTATAAGAAATAATTACATGATTTTTGGCATCAACTTCTTTTTTCTTTAATAATATCCATTTTTTTTTCTGTTTATCAAAATAAAAACTATGGATGTCTTTTTCCGTATATCCTGGTGGTATGCGTTTTGGATCATAAGGAATTCTAATCAAGACGTTTTTGTCAAAAATTGTTCCGTCGGGCAAAAAACGATACCCGTTGTGTGCAGTTACATTGACCATACTGCTTTCAAGAGGTGCTATATCAATGGTACGTAGCGGAGCAATATAAATCTTTTTTTGCATTCTTAAGGCACTATCGGGTATTTGTAAACCTGCATTTTCAAATCTAACTTTATAAGAACTATATGCCGGTAATTGAAATTGTTTATAATGTATGTTTTTTATTTCTCCTGTTATCTTATCTGCTGTAATATATTTACGGATTTGAAAGTTTTTTTGATATATAAGACTTTCATTGTCATTTTTTATAACTATATTTATCTGGTCAGATTCGGGTTTAGTAATAATGCCTTCAAATTCAAATCCATTATAAAATAACTCTTGAGAATTTGCCCAAATTTTGATAGGTTTATCAATGTTTTCTATAAAACCCTTGACATATATCTTTTGATTTCTATATACAGTAATTTCATCATTAATATTTATTCTAATATTTTTTTCAGATTTTTCTGTAAAGTGACTTTCAAGCACTAATTTTACATTTTTAACCTTATAAGGATATGAATTCATTCCTGCATTGAAAATAATGGTATTGTTACCTGTTTGTATTAATCCGATTGCAATTTGCTCTTTTTGTCGATGCCAAATCGTATCTTTTTTTTGTAAATAACCTCCTATTGAAACCCCATCATTTATACTTCTACTCACTCCCGATAGGTCGCTAATTCCATATAAGTCATAAACTAAATAAGCTTTATCTCCTTGATGAATACTATCCGGTACTTCTATATGAAAAACATTGTCAAAAGCAACATCACCAAAAGCATTATCATATACACCTATAGTGCCTTGTTGTAAATCTGATATATATTCTCTTTGAATTATATCCGGTTTATTTATTTCAATTTTACTTACACCTTGTTGTCCCCATAAATTATGTTTGTTAATGAAAAACAATATAAGTAAGCTAGTAATGAAAAGATTTTTATTCATAGTTGAAAGTATTTTATTCGCAGATTATTTTGGCAGTTTGATGATGGTTGTCAATAGCAATTTTTATAAAATATATTCCTGTTTGAGGTAATTTATATGTCAATTCCTGTCGATTTTCAATAATTTTATTCTCTGAAATAAGCAATTGTCCAGCCTCATTGTATATCTTAATTTCTATTTTTTGTTTATCGGGTATGATAAAATGAATATGTAATGCATCATCTTTTACAACAGGATTGGGATAAAATGAAATTAGAGTTCCTGGATAATGATTCTTTTCTGTTCTTACAAATGTAAAATATTCCCGTTCTTCAAATTTGACCGAATTAAAAAAATATTTCCCTTGTTTTGTTTTTTTGGCTTTAACAAATTTTGAATATTCAATTTCAAAATCTTTGTTTGACAGCATCAACCAATAATCATAATTATTAGATTTTTGAGATTCATTGACTTGTAAAACAAAATCCAATGGATATGTTTGAGTAGCCGATATTTTCCATTTTCTATCCATTATTGCATCTAGACTAATATTTTTTGCATCGACAAATTTTGCTTTTTTTCCGTTATCTCCTACTAATACATATTCTTTATCACTTACATTATTACTGTTTGTAAAAGAAATTTGTAGTAAACTACTGTAAACATTCCTCGATTCATATTGTAGTAATCCGGTTCCCGTGTCTTTTCCTATTCCAAATACTCTGTTACTATATTCTTTGTTAACTTTTGCATCCCAAATTTTTTTGTTACTACTATCGTAATAATCTATTTTAGTTTGTAAAGAAATGCCGTATTTTACCGATAAATAAGTTTCTATTTGTCGTTTAATTTTGTTATTTAACCATTTAGGAAAATATATTATTTCATATATTTTATTTTTATTTATAAATTCCTTATCTATTATAATATCTCCTCCTTTTAATTTAGGTTTAAGCATTCTGATAGACAAAATGTTACTTTCCAAGTCATTACTTTCTATTGTCTTAGTATTGTTAGTTGTTAAATCTGTATTAATCAAAAGCTTTAAATTGTTAGACTTAAGTTTTAATAAGTTGCTCGAACCAGCATCAATATTATGAGTGTAAACAATAAAAAAACTGTGTTTCTTTTTCAAAACATGGTCCAATTTAATTTTTTTTAATTGTTTTTCCAGTAAAAAATTATGCTTATTTAATTGTAAATTTGTTGTTATGCTATCATTAAATAACAATACTTTTACGTTTTTTAGTAATTTTTTTTGTTGAGAAAACCCTGAAAAACTTATTAAAAATAACAGTAGTAACAGAATATACTTTTTCATGAGATTTTTTTTTTAAAAATACCCATATTATGTGTAAAAGCTATAACAATAAAATCTAATATTTAGTAAATAAACTCACAATACATTTATTATAAAAATATTATATATTATTAAATGTTACAGAAATTATTAGTAAATTTGCACTAATAATTAGTAAATACCAATTATTATAATATTAATAAAATACTAAACTTTGAAGATGAATATAAAAAAATTATTATGTCAATTGGTGCCTATACTACCCTAGGTTATTGAGACCATTTTTAGTTGATTTATAGTTGAATTTTTAAGCTGCATTTTGATACTTTTCT
>Ga0256834_1002950_pt1 | contig 10420 bp, 10 predicted proteins | sample 4281140metaG_FD_190536 | JGI IMG/M metagenome (GOLD analysis project Ga0256834, IMG submission 190536) | Hydrothermal vent microbial communities from East Pacific Rise, Pacific Ocean - 4281-140 | ecosystem: Environmental > Aquatic > Marine > Hydrothermal vents | place: Pacific Ocean: East... | reverse complement strand
GATGAGATCTCGGTGGGTCGTGTTGGGCCTCGGCGCGGCCCGCCCCCCGATCGGTCTCGGGTTTGTATGGCGTGATGTCCCCTCGCCCTGTTCCCTCCGGTGCGCGCGTGTTTGTATGGGAGGTTTGAAGAGGCCTCTCTCGGAGGACAAGTTTTATCAGGGTGGAGTCACTCATGCCATACAAATCTCGAGCGAGGGTGACCAGCGTGGCGAGGCTCCCCATCCCGACGGACCCCGTGGAGAGAATCCGCGTGATCCGGGTTCTGCGTGAGGCTTGGCGTCGTGGGCAGAAGCCGTGCTTGGAGGCTACGGAGCGTCATGTGAACGACAGGGTTTACGGGCCGTATTTCGTGGCGAGGTTCAGGCCTGGGAAGGCCGCGTGCCGTCGGCGTGGTCGTACGGTGTACTTGGGGGTTCCTAGCAAGGAGTCCGTTGAGGCCGTTGAAGAGCTTCTCGAGTTACCCAAGAGGGATTTTCTAGCCCTGGCCACGAAGATCGTTCGAAACCTGCACTCGATATTGAGGCGGCTGCTCGACGAGCTTCCGCCCTTCGAGAAGCGGGCGAAGGCAGTTATCCTCCATCGCATGACCTGGAGTTTCTCGATCGAGGGTGACTCGCTCGAGAACCCGATCCCGAGGTACCCGGAGCGCCTCCGGGGCTTCATCGTCCGGGTGCTAGGCCGCTGGTACCCGGGTTACTCGGGTGTCCTCGGGAACCTGTTGGCGGAGGGTGTCGGGTGAAGGTTATCTCGGGTGTGGTGGTGGGGGGTGGGGGTGTCGGAGGTTGTTGGAGTCGGTGAGGCCTCTTCTTCGTAGGGTTAGGGATTCGGTTCTGGTGGAGGTCGGTGGTGAGGAGAGGGAGGTTTTGGCGGTGGGTGCGTTGAGGGCTTTGTCGGTTAGGGTGAGGCGTGAGACGGGGGTTTCGGCGGGTTCGTTGGTGGGTGTGGCGGTGGGGAGGAGGTACGGTGATCCGTTGCCGGTGTTGAGGAGGTTCACGGCGGGTGTGGAGGGGCGTCGGTCTGATCTGGTGGTGAGGGCGGTTCAGACGTTGAAGTCGGCGGTGTGGGATCTGTTGGACGATTCGAGGCCGGATCCGGTGTTGGTGCCGGCGTTGGATGTGATGGGTGGGGAGGTGGTGGTGAGGGCTTCGGTCGGTGAGCGGTCCTACGTTCGGTTGTCGGAGAGGTTCGGGTTGCCGGACGATCCGGTGGAGTTGTTGGAGGTGTTGGTGGAGAGGTACCCGGTGGGTGCGGTGTACGTGGCGGATCTGGACGCGTTGTTCGGGGAGGGGTCGAACGAGGGTGTTATCGGGGAGTTGGTGGGTTCGTTCGATCTGCCGTTCGTGGTGGACGCGGGTGGTGGGTTCTACGACGTGGGTGGTGATGTGGTGTTCGTGGTGCCGTCGGAGGCGTACGGGGACGTGGGTTCTTACCTGCGGGATCTGGAGGTGGAGGATGCGGTGGCGGGTTTGGATCTGGAGGGGTCGGAGGTGTTGGGTCCTTGGGATTCGGTGGGTGATTTCCTGGATGATGTGGTGGGGGTCGTGTTCGATAGGTCGCCGGGCGTGGTGATCGTGGACGTGGGTGCGGTGGGTTCGGGTGAGGGGCCGCCTTTCGAGGCGGCTCAGGCGGTGGGTGCGTTCGCGGACGTGTTCGTGGGTGGTGGTGTGGGGTCTTTGGAGCACTTGGAGTTGTTGGCGGGGACGCCGGGTGTCACGGGTGTTCTGGTGGGTTCGTTGTTGTTCTCGGGTGTGGATCCGGAGGGGGTGGAGAGGGCTTTGGAGAGGGGTTCGAGGTTGAGGGTTCATCACATGGGTTTGGAGGAGGAGTTCTTGGAGGCGATTAAGCGTGGTGAGAAGACGGTTGAGGGTAGGGTTAAGGATGATAAGCGGGCTAGGATCAGGCCTGGGGATAAGATCTTGTTCAATAGGCGGTTGTTGGTGGAGGTTGTGGATGTTAGGGAGTATGATTCTTTCGAGGATATGTTGAGGGAGGAGGGTTTGGATAGGGTTCTGCCGGGTGTGGGGTCGATCGAGGAGGGTGTTCGGGTGTACAGGAGGTTTTACTCCACGGGTAAGGAGAAGATGTTCGGGGTGTTGGCGATCGAGGTGAGGCCTTTGATGGATCTGTGGGAGGGTGTCGTGGAGGAGGGGGAAGACGGTTAAGCGTGGTGTCGTCCGGTGTTCGGGGGCGGGATGAGCGAAGTCCCGCAGAGCCGACGTAGCGATGAGGGGCGGGGCGCGGCGGACCGCCCCCGTTATCCTTGCGGAACAAGGATTTACCCGGGGTCCGGGGCGGGCCCCGGGGAGTGACCCCTGAGTTGAGAGTGGTTATCGCGGCGGTCGCGGCCCTCGTCCTCGCGACGGCGCCGGTCGCGGCCTCGGAGTTCGGGACCCTCGGCGTGCACTACAGGCACACGGACCACGGTTGGGTGGCCGAGCTCGTCTACGAGTCGCCCGGGCCGCCCGCGCGGATCGTGGTTCACGGGACGTTGGACGGTGTTCCGGTCGACGTGGACACCACCGTCGTGGGTAAGCGCGTGGTCGATACCGTGCCGCTGGGCGATCCGGAGGTCCTGGGGGACGTCGCCCGGGGTCTCACGGCGGACCTGGAGGGCCGGGGTGATTCCTACACCCTGCGGTTGAGGTCCTCGGTCCCGGCCTACGCTTCCGCCACCCTGATCGACTGGACGAGGCTCACCTTCCGGGACGGGAGGACGCTGACGCAGGATGTGACGGTGCTCGAGGACGGTAAGCGGTTGGAGCCCAGGACCCTCAAGCTCGACGGTGGGAACGTGATCCTCGCGTCGTACGACCTGACCGGGTTCCGCCGGGTGAAGGACGGTCTCACGGTGTCCTACACGGAGAGCTTCTCCAGGAAGCCGGGTAAGGTCCACGTGTTCTGGTACGTCCCGCTGTCGGGTGATCCCCTCGGTGGGGAGCGTTTGGACGCGGAGGTCACGGTCCCCGTCCCCTTCGTCTTAAACGGCGGGAAGGTCTCGTTCGTGGCACCGAAGGGCGCGCGGTACGAGGTCAGGTACGTGGGTAAGGACGGTCTCCACAGTATCGACGGGGTTTCACCCGGTGGGACCGTGACCGTGGCCCTTCCCGAGGGGGCTCCGGCGGAGGTCACGGTGACCGCACCGCCCAGGATCGTTCACGCGCTGGAGTGGAGGCAGACGCTCGTCCCCGGGGCCCGCGTCGGGGGCCTCCGCGTGTCCTGGAGGACCGAGGACACGGGCGCGACCGTGACCCTGAGTGGCGAGGCGCCCGGGGCCGTCCTCGGGGTGGTGACCCAGGGCGAGGTCACGAAGGTCGTCGGTGGAACCGTGGTCGACTCGGGTAAGCTGCCCGAGAGCGGGCTCCCCTACGTGATAGTGAGAACGTCGGCGATCGACGGCACGACCACCGTGGACGTGTACTCGACGGGGCCCGTGATCGACGTGTTGGCCGAGGAGGTCGGGGGAACGTGATCCTCCTCCCCCACCTACCCGCTTGCGACGTGTCCCAGGCCCTGGATCCCACGGACGTCGACTGGCTCAGGCACAGGATGGACGAGTACGCCCGTCAGCCTTCCACCCCGGGGGGAACGGGGGTCCCCACGGTGCCCACGCCCCTGTTCGTGCCGGTGGTACCGCCCCGCCGGCGCCCCCCGATAGGGTGAGGAGGTTGAAGGTACCCTCGGGACCGCTGAAAGGGATGAACCCCGATACGGTTTCCGAACTCCGGAACGCCCTCGAGGACCTCGAGCCCGGTCTCTACGTGGCCGGCGTGGACACGGGTCACCCCGGGTACAGGACCCTCTCCGCCGCCCTCGCCGACGCCCTCGGGTGGTCCAGGCCCGCGGGCTACGAGACCATGGTGACCAGGCTCCTCGAGACCGCCGACGCCCTCGCCTTCCCAACGGCCGAGACCTTCGAGCTCAACGAACCCGCGGAACACGCGCTGAAGACGCTCTCCTCGCGCGTCCCCGTCCTCGCCGTCGGCCCCGGCGCTCCCAGGCTCACCACCCTGGGAACCCGGGACATCACGCGCGACATCGACCTACCCGCCTCGCACGACCGGAACGTACCCATGGCCGAGGGCACCACCAAGATCCTACTCGAGGACCCCAAGACGGCCTCCAGAGGCGTCGCCGCCGGGGCCCTCCTGGCCCTCGCCCTCAGGGTCACCACGGGATCCCCCGACGAGTTCTGGACGCTCACGGCCATAGGACTCGGCGTCCTAGCGATCTCAAGGTTGGTATGACCCCTTGAGGAACACGACCCACGCGGCCCTCACCTACACGATAGTGACCCTGATCTGGAACCCGAGCCTCGCACCCCTCGCCGCCCTAGGCTCCACCCTCCCCGACATCGACCACCCCGACTCCCTACCCAACGCACCCCTCAGGGTCATCCTCGGCAGGGACAAGGTCAAGACGCTCTCCGAACGCCTCGGCGGACACAGGGGCGCGCTCCACTACCCGTACCCCTGGGCCGCGCTCACGACCCTCGCCTGGACCACCGGACACCCGTGGGCCACCGCCCTCACCCTCGGCGCCCTCCTCCACGTGACCGAGGACTCCCTCACCACCATGGGAATCCCCGTGGCCAAGGGCAGAAGGATCGCCCTAACCGGGGTACCCTCCGAACGATGGGACGGCATCGCCCTCCCCGCGACCCTCGTCCTACTCCCCTGCGCCTGGCTCGCCGCACCCTCCACCTTCCCCGACCCCGGATGGCAGGGGTACTGGACCGCGAGATGCCAACTCGACTCGATCTTCATCCACGACGATACCGGGTGGAAAACCGAGGCGAACAGGATGACCCGGTACGGCTTCCTCCCCTACGGCCGATGGACCCTCGGGGACGGCGCCCACGTCCACGGCGTCCTGACACCCTACGGCTGGATAGTCACCTCGAACCACGACTGGATCCCCACCCGAGGGAGCGTGACCGGCGAACACGTGCGCCCGGTCCGGGGGAGGGCACGGATCACGGTCGTGCACGGGTTACCCCCGAGAGGGTCCCTGGCCCTCGAAGGACGCGTGGCCGTGAAACGCGGCTCCGAGACCATCCCGGCCGTCCTACGCGGGTTCCGCGTCGTGGGGTGGGACCGGAACGAGGAGATCCTCGAGTGCCACGGGCTCACGTGGAAGACCGTGACGAAAAGCCTCCGATCGATGAAGATCGAGTGGGGATCCTTCGTCGCATTACGCTTTGTCAACTGATTCTACCTTCGCCATCGGTTGTACGGCGCGATAGATCCCACTGAACGTGAGCCCCTCGGGTTCGTGGTGTGCCCCAAGGAGGAGCTATTGAAGACCTATCGAGGAGCTTTCGAGGTACTTCGAAGAACCGAATCTCGCCCCCGGTCTCGGGGCGTGGAGGGCCTCGATAGAGGCTTGAGAGTACCTCAGAAGGTCTTGGTGAGAACATCGAGAAGGCCTCGGTGGGTCGTGTTAAACCCGCGCGGCTCGCCCCTCGATCGGTCTCGGGTTTGTATGGCATAATGGGATGGTGTGACCCTCTCGCCCTGTCCCCCCGGTGCGCGCGTGTTTGTATGGGAGGTTTGGAGGAGCCTCCCCCGGAGGGCAAGTTTTATCAGGGTGGAGTCACTCATTCCATACAAATCTTGAGCGAGGGTGACCCGCGTGGCGAGGCTTCCCATCCCAACGGACCCCGTCGAGCGGATTCGAGTGATCCGGGTTCTTCGTGAGGCTTGGCGCCGGCGGCAGAAGCCGTGTTTGGAGGCTACCGAGCGTCATGTGAACGACAGGGTTTACGGGCCGTATTTCGTGGCGAGGTTCCGCCCGGGGAGGGCCGCGTGTCGTCGGCGTGGTCGCACGGTGTACCTGGGGGTTCCCGGTAAGGAGTCGGTGGAGGCCGTTGAAGAACTCCTCGAGTTGTCCAAGAGGGATTTTCTGGCCCTGGCCACGAAGATCGTTCGGAATCTCCACTCGATCCTCCGCTCCCTCTTGGACGAGCTTCCACCCTTCGAGAAGCGCGCGAAGGCAGTTATCCTCCATCGAATGACCTGGAGCTTCTCAGTGAGAGGAGATTCTTTGAAGGACCCCATCCCTTCCTATCCCGAGAGACTCCGGGGTTTTATCATCCGGGTTCTGGGCCGTTGGTACCCGGGTTACTCCGGGGTCCTGGGTAGGTTACTGTCGGAGGTCATCGGAGGTTGATGGTCGTCCTGTTGTCGGCACTTGCTTCGGTGCCGGTGTTGAACCTGGACCCCTCGTACGTGGAATCGTTGTCGGAGGACGGTGTCAGGGTTAGGTTCGTCCAGGGTAGGCCGGCGGTGGAGTTGAGACTGGCGGGCGTGGACGCGCCCGAGATCTGGAGACCCTCGTGTTTGGAGGAGTTCTTCCGCGGTGAGGAAGCCAGGTCTTTGGTCGTGTCGGAGGTGGAGGGGTCGGGCGGTTGGGTGGTGTGCAAGGCGTTGGGCGTCGGTAGGTTCGGGAGGGTGGTGGCGGTGGTGCGACCCCGCGGTTCGAGGTCGACGTTGGAGGACGTTCTGGTGGGAAGGGGTCTCGCGGTGCGCAGGAATTACCCGTCCCCTTCGCCTTTACCGGGGTGGTTCCCGAGGGTGTTCAGGGCCAGGGTGGCGGAGGTCGTGGACGGTGACACCCTGTGGGTGTTCCTGGAGAACGACGTCCCCACCCGCACCCGATCGGGTGAAGGGGGTTCTTCCGAGGGGTCCGTGTGGTTCCTCCCGGTGTTCCCACGGAGGGGTCGTTCGGTTCGACGGTGCGGACGTTACGACCCGGGGACGGTCGCGCGGAGCGACACCCCAAAGACTGTCCGACGCGCCTCGGGTGCGTCACCCACGGGGGGCGTGTCGACGTGAGAGTGGTGCAGGTGGTCGGGTCCAAGGGATCCGGGAAGACCACCCTGTGCGCCGCCCTGGTCGAGGAGGGATCGCGCCTCTTCGACAGGGTCGCCTACGTCAAGTCCACGCACCTCGACACCTTCGACGTCCGGGGCAGAGATACCGCGACGGTGGAAGCCGACGCCAGGATAGGGGTGGGTAGATCGGAAACCGTGGTGTTTACGGACAGGAAGGACGTCGAGGACATCCTGGCGATCCTCGCCCTCCTGGGCTTCGACCTCGTCGTGGTCGAGGGGTTCGCCTCCAAGGAACTGTCCGTGAGGCTCTCGACGGACGGCGAACACGACCCGGACGACGCCCTCGTCGCCGTCACGCCCGAGGAGGACCCGACCGAGCTCGTCGAAAGGTACGCGCTCAAGTACACGGGGGACGCGGACTGCGGGCGCTGCGGCTACGGCACGTGCGCGGGGTTCCGCAGGGCCGTGGCCGGGGGCGAGGCCCGACCCGAGGACTGCAAGGCCGAGGAAACGCCCACGATCCTCGTCGACGGACGCCCCTTGACGCTCGGACCCTTCGTGGCCACCCTCGTCGAGGAGGTCGTCAAGGCCCTCGTGGGGTCGCTCAAAGGGGGCGAGGGGGACGAGGTACTCCTGAGGGTGCGGCGGTGAACCGGACACGTTTCCCTATACCTTAAGAAAGTTATCAAAACGGGAAGGGTCGTTACCGGTATAAAGCCCGGGTCCCCCGGGTCCCCCGGGGCAGTGAGAATGAGGAGAGGAATCCTCATCTCACTGACCCTTCTGGTGGCTATCACCGTCTCCACCACGGTGGCGAGCGCTTACGAGACCGTGAAACCTTTCGAACCACCTTGGGCGTCGTGGGCAGAGCATCTCCCACCTCAGATCCAGCAGTACATCACGAGGAACAGCGAAGTCGTCGATTGGCTCAACAGCCCGGAAGGCGGTCCCACATGGCCCCTCAGCAACTGGGTGAAAGCGGCCGCGTACATCGTCTACTACGCGCCCATGAAACACGTCACCCCAACACCACAAAGAGTCGTCCAAGCCGCCGAGGGATCGAGCCTAATCCTCCCACACAAACCCAACGGGATACCAGACTGGGGCCGTGTCAGGTGGGGGCCTATATCCGAGTCCCGGTTCGCGCAGGCGGTCGAGCACGACCCGCTGAACCACGGTGGCGTACAGGTAACCAACGTGTTCAAAGCCGCCGTCAGAATAGCCTACTGGGTAGCATCGTTCATAAACGGGAGCAACTTCGGTACTCCGATAAAGCTCTCGGACGGAAGGGTGGCGGTGGCTGGCGACCCGTATCAGGGTATAGTAACGTTCAAGGAATTCACTCCGCTTGAAGTACTTGAACATCCGTACGGAACTGTAATAAACGGACACTTTTACCGGGGATGGAACTGTGCAGCGCATGCCGTTCTGGCAGCGGCTCTCATGAGGGCGATGATGATACCTGTGATGGTGGTATGGGGAGAGGCATTCTACAGAGGTAATTACGTAGGTGACCACGCCTGGGTAGCGTTTTACAACGAAAGCGGCAGATGGGTCAACGTAGACCCCACCGGCGACCCGTATGCACATCGATACGCTGAATTAGAGTTCACCAGAGTAATGTTGGTGCCGGATTCAAGGAACTTAAATGAATACTACAAGTTAGTAGACGTTGAATACTTAACTCATAGGTATCAGGGGTACGCATTAAACAATAACGCAGCGTCAGTATATCAGATAAGATACGCTTGGAAGTCAAATATATACTATGAATACCCTGCAATATATTTACCGTTGATATTAGCTGCCCTATCGCTAGTTCTACCGATTAGGAAGGCAGCAGGACAAGTGGGGGCTCGCCAACGGTGAGGGTTCTTTTCTTTTCTCCTCTTTATTTAATGATTATACTTTACACGGTACCGCATTACTCTTACGCGTTTGTCGTGGAAGGGGACGAAGTAACTGATTTCAAATTTGCATGCGAACGATTTATTCCAAAACTAGTACTCGTAAAAAGCGGTTCGCCATGTTTTGTGAATTATAATGGATGTATAATTGAAACTTCAGTATCAAAAGTAGATATCAAAGGTGAGAAGGTACTGTTGAAAACTAGCTTTGGAAATATTAACATATGTATTGATAATACGGGAATACTTGTATATTATGACCAAACTAAAGGTATAAATATATACGCTTTCGTGGGTGGAAGGGTTTATCATATTTCCCCAAACTACGTTGAGTTACTAAGTGCAACAGGTGATGTATTAAGGATATACAAAAACGAGCATTTAAAGTCAGAATGTCCCATTATCTACTACACTTATTATTTGGATAACTCGAAGCTTGTTGTTACTATTTATTCTCAGCCATCCATGTTCTCACCATATTATAAAGTCTATATTACCATAAATTTAAGTAATTCAAACAGTAACGTTAAGTTTTCAGTCGTTAAAGTTAGTAATGTTCCCGCCAGACTTTTATATTTAAATAATTTTTACACTACGCTGTTCGTCATATTTCATGGTATTAATGGGTATAAATTAATAGTTTCTAATTATATCCCATACAAGTTAATGTTGATGGAGTTTTCAAGCACGGAGTTCGGCATTAGTCAGTTAACAACCAGAGTACTTCTAGCTATTTTAATGAAGTTATTATTGAATAATATCGGTATCGTTAACGTTTTTAAATATATACCGTTCAACGTTATAGTTTACGATTATATACCTGGGTACAATGATATGACAAATAAGTCGTATTTAGATTTACTAATGAACCTTGCCCTAGCAATGATGTTAGATATAGGTACTAAAGTGGCTGCAATCTACTATACTAAAATGATATCATCGATAACTAGAGTGCTGGGAAGCATCGTTGGACTAATGATTAATAATATACCATTTGTTGGAATATTCACCGTGGTGTGTTCTTTAATGCTGAAATTTATATTAAGCATTTTGGGAATTCCATACTACGAAGTTTATCCATACCCTGTGATAAGTTATATTTCATCAAATTGTGAAGAGGCTATAATTAGAGTTCAAAAAGAGTGCTATAATGTACCTATATATTATTCTACCACTACGTTCGCCATAGGTGAAACTTTATCAAGGATATTAATAGGAGTATTGAATATCACCGATTTAAATGGTATATTTGATAATTTAGTGAATAGAACGTTTTCATTCGATATTTTTTCTATACTGCCGTATCCCATGGCGGTTGAGTGTCATTTTTATGGAGATATGAGCGCACTAAAGCCTTTGTATAGTAATATAATACCAATAGATTATGCGTTGGTAAACTTGTACTTACTGCTACATGGCTACGTTTCCATACCTGAACTTATCGATTTATCTTGGCTGACTGTTCAATGTTATATTGTGAGATACCTAACGGGTGAGGATTTACTTTGGCCATGGTTTAAATTATTGCATAATTAAATACCCATGGGGGGTGGTGTGCGATGCGTGTCTGGATGGTGTGTGTGGTGGCGCTGTGTCTGGCGTGTCCGGCCGCGGTGACGGCCGCGGAGACCCCGGTGGTGGAGGGGAGCGTCTCCGGGGATTACGGCGTGCTTCAGGCGT
>Ga0256834_1002949_pt1 | contig 10422 bp, 7 predicted proteins | sample 4281140metaG_FD_190536 | JGI IMG/M metagenome (GOLD analysis project Ga0256834, IMG submission 190536) | Hydrothermal vent microbial communities from East Pacific Rise, Pacific Ocean - 4281-140 | ecosystem: Environmental > Aquatic > Marine > Hydrothermal vents | place: Pacific Ocean: East Pacific... | reverse complement strand
GTATTCTGATTGGATTATATTATAATTTAATAAATCTCCATCCTTATATGGAAATAGGACATAATTTCTTTCACTTTGAATTGAATATTTTTTAATGTTTGGATTTGATATAATTTCAAGAAGAGATCATTTTTCAAGCTCAATTTCTGTATCAAGATACTTAGAATAATACAATCCTATACTCTCATTAATATCTTTAATATATTTTAAAATATAAAAACTATCATAACTCGTTTGAATTCAAACAAAAAATTCATCTAAGAAACCACCTAACACCTCCGAATTATTATAACTTTTATTGAATATATATCTCTCCTTATCATTCATGAAATACCAAAATTTTTCACCCTTAAATTCAGGGGAAATTTTTCTTATATTTCATCTATCATTTATCAACATCATAACCTCTTCACTGTTGTCTTTGAAAATATCTCTTACTTCAATGTATTCAATAATATTATCCTGTTTATTTTTCTGAATAGAAAGTATTAAAGTATAAGTATCCGCATCCTCAAAAACTAAATAATGGCGAAAATGTAAAACTCTTAAGATATTATATTTTTGTAAAAACTTTAAAAGTAATTCTCAATAATCACTATTTAAAAATCTATTTGGAGTTATATAAGATATAATTCCATTATCTTTCAGGAGACTTATTCATCGTTCATAAAAGGCGATATAAATATCTATATTTTTTTCTAAAGCAGATTCATATTTTTTTCTTAAAAATGATACATCCTGAGAACTTAACTTTTGTATTTCAATATAAGGAGGATTCCCGACAATAATATCAAATCAACCATCTTTGAAAATCTGTGGAAAATTCTCTTGCCAATTAAAGGCTTTGTCTCAGGCAATAGCTGGATCATCGATGAGGGAATTTCAGCATTTTATATTACCGTCTAGGTTTGCAAGTTTCCTTCATTTTATTGCTGTCTTGAGCCAGAGGGAGAGTTTGGTGATTTCTACGGATTCATCGTTGAGGTCTACTCCGTAGATATTGTTTTGGAGGATTGTCTTGAAGTGTGCTTCACTCGAGAAAAGTCCTTGATTCACTCCTAAATCCTCGAGTGTTTTCGTGATATCTTTATTTTTTTGGTAGAGAAAATCAAATACTTTTACAAGGAAAGCTCCTGAACCACAAGCAGGGTCGAGGACAGTGATATTTTGCACTCGTTCTCGAAGTTCTTCGTATACGGAAATCGCTCTTTTACTATAGTTTTTATCAAGAATATCTTCCTTGAGTTTATGTTTGAGTTTGAGTTCTTCCTCCCAGTCTTCTATCTTCTTCCCAACAGAATTTTTTACTATATAGTCGACTATATACTCAGGAGTATAAAATACTCCATCTTTCTTTCGCTTTGAAAGTGTTACTTCCTCTTTTTTGTGTATTTTATCCTTGAGTTCTTCTATATCTGAAATACTATCTCATACTTTGAGGTTATTGAGTTTTTCATCAAGACGAAAAAGTCAGCCATTATATCAATCAGGAATCCCGAGTTTCTCGCTTCCAGAATCTACGGCTCGAAAGAAATTCTTGAGCGTATCCCAAGTGCTTGAGAGTGACTTTTCTCAAAAATCTATCACTTCTTTGAGCTTATCAGCTGGGAGGAGTCATAAATCTTCACAAAAGTGAATAAATATAATCCTGTCTATTATTTTTTGTGTTTTCCCTAGAGCAAAGTCGAGATTTATTTTTTTATCTTGGGATGAGTTCTGAGCTACTATATCCTTAAAGAGTTCTTTTCTGAGAAGTGTATATTCTCCGTAAAACTTCTTTGTAATTTCCTTTTCTTTTGTTCGAATGAAAGATATAAGCGATTTTGTATTACTCTCTCCTCTTTTTGAGATAAGATTTTTCTCGCAGAGCAGATAATAAAACTTTCGAAATAAGAAATAATTATCTTTTGGGTTTATGAGGTCATCAAGTGTCCATAGTTCATAATCAAGATGATTATCGTGATACAAACGAGTTTCGTAAAAATTTGAAACAATAACAAAACTACTATCTCGAAGTCCTCATTTATACTTAAAGGCTTGTTGAATAGGAGTTACGCTTCACTCTCTCTTTTGAGGGGCATCGAGTGAGGTTTTTGCATCTTTGAGTTCTCCTACTACAAAACTCTTTTTTGTTTCAAAATATCCCAATACAAAATCTGGTCTTTGTCATAATACTGTATACTCTACTGCATAAGTATACTCTTCCTCCGATGTGCCAGCATAATCCAAAATATTTCAAAGAAAATCTTTAGTCCAATCGGGAGCAACTGATATTTCTTTATCTGTCTTAAGTGTTCCTTTATGGTAATAGTTGTTCCACTTTTTTACTATTTCTAGTTTTCATTCAAAATCTGGAATTTCAAGGTTTTCAAGGTTTTCCTTGAGGATATTTCTCTTGAATAATTGAGCCATAATATTTTTCCTAAAAAGTATTTCTTTTACTATACCTAAAAACAACTCACCCTCAAGAAAAAGCCATTTTTTAATATAAAATTAATATACTGTATCTTGCCCTTCTTTTTGGAGAAAAACTTTGATTTTGCAAGTGCTTTTCTTATAGTAACCCCACTATATATAGAATAAACCCTGTTATGAAAGAAAAACTTCTGGAACTCAAAGAAAATTTTAGCAAAGCACTTGAAAGCACTTCTAATACACAACAACTCAAAGAACTCGAAAACATGTATCTCGGAAAGAAAGGACTCCTCAAGGAAATCCTTGCAGGTATAAAAAATCTGAGTAATGAGGATAAAAAAACTATATGAGTAGAATCAAATGAGCTCAAAGTATTTATCCTGAAAAAGCTTGAGTGAAAAAGCAAAGAAATCGAAGCTCAGAAATTTGAAGAGATAGTTGCAAGTGAGGCTCTCGACGTTACGGCAGAGTTTCCATCAAAAGACCTCGGACATAAACATCCTATTACTACAGCTACAGAACTCCTTGAGGATATTTTTATCTCTCTTGGATTCAAAATAGAGGATGGTCCTGAAATAGAAACAGATAAACTCAATTTTGACATGCTCAATATTCCTGATAATCATCCAGCACGTGATGTATGGGATACTTTTTGGATATCTGATGAGATAAACGAAGATAAAGAACTCTGAGAAAAATATCTCCTAAGGACTCATACTTCTCCTGTACAAATACGTACCATGCTCAAGGAAGAACTCCCGATAAAGATTATCGTTCCAGGTCGCGTGTTTCGTTACGAACAAGAGGATGCAAGGCATACTTGTAATTTTTATCAACTCGAATGACTCGTTGTTGGTGAAGGAGTAACGTTTGGAGATCTGAAATGGACTCTCGATACTGCGATGAAAAGTCTTTTATGAGAAGACACTAAAACACGCTTTCGTCCAAGTATTTTTCCATTTACGGAACCAAGTGCTGAAGTAGATGTCAGTTGTCAGATATGTAAGGGAACTGGCAAAATAAAAGAAAAAAAATGTAGCATGTGTTCAGCAACCGGATGGGTAGAACTTCTTGGGTGCGGAATGGTTCACCCAAAGGTTCTTACCGGATGTGGAATCGATCCAGAGAAGTATTCTGGGTTTGCATTCGGAATGTGAATCGATAGAATAGCAGCACAGAGGTTTGGAGTCAGTAGTAGTAGAATGTTTTATCAAAGCAAACTCAAACTCAACGAACAATTTTAAATACTAATTTTTCTCCTATGCAGAAAAAGTACCTCATTCTCCTTGTGACTATTTTCTTGCTTGCAAGTTGTAATAATGACTCTGAAAAAATACCTGTAGAAGTCGTTGATACACTTGCTCCAATAGAAAATCTAAATAATGTGGAGACTCCTACTGTAGAGGAATCTACTTCTAGAGAAGGGGAAGATATCAGTAATGATGAAGTTAATGCTAAAGAAGAAGATAATTTGTTAGAAACTCTGGATGGTTTTTTAGAGAAAGAAGAACAGGATGGTGAAGAGTCTGAACAAAAGAGAGGGGAAAATAGAGTAGCTGAGAAGGAAAATCAAGATACTGGTGCAATACCGAAACCCCCAAAGGAAGAGGAACTTCCTGTCGGAGAAATCAGTGATGACCCTGCTACTGAAAACCCACCAAAAGTAGAAGAACTAGACACTCCTGAACCCGTTATTCCAGTAGATGAAAAAATAAAAACTCCTGTCAGTAAGGTGATTGAACTCAATCAGACATATACTTCTCCAGGAGGGGAAGAATCTCTCAGTTTTACTATTCGTACATCTGGTGATAATATTTCAGGAGTAACGGTACAGGCTTGAAGCGTGAGCGATATCGGAAAAGTACGTATAGCATCATTTTCTGACTCTATAAACTCTATAGTTTCTGGAAAAACTCTTGAGGAAGCACAAAGTATCGGTGTCGTTGGAGGATCAAGCCTCACAACAGGTGCTTTCAAAGCTGCTCTTAAAGATATGTAGTCTATGCCTACCTTCAAAAAAGAAGCTCTTGGAACTCTTCTAGAAATAATTGTATACAATACAAACATTCATCAAGCAGATATTGATGAGTGTTTTTTCTGTATAAAAGAATTTGAACAGAAATATTCTCGTTTTAGAAAGGATAATTTTCTAGCCCAGCTCAACAGGTCATGAAAAGGTAAGATTGATAGAGAGTTATCGTATCTTTTAAAAATCGCTCAAGAGCTTCACACTTCCAGCGATTGATACTTTGATATCACTCTTCTTCCTTTTCTCGAAAATGCTGGATATGGAATCTCTCAAAAAATAAAAAAAGAAAATATCTGAAGTTCTCATGTTACTTTATCAGGCAATACTGTCACTCTCAAGAGATGAATTCAAATAGATCTCGGATCTCTCTGAAAATGATATATGCTCGATGTAGTATATGACATTCTTGAAAATAAATACGATAAATTTACTCTCAATTTCTGAGGAGATATCAGAGTCAAAGGAACCGAAACTATCGGACTCGAGGATCCTCTTCGTCCTAAAAAGCTCATAGGAGAACTCTCTTGTACCGATTTGTCATTTGCATCCAGTTCTGGAGAAAGAAGAAAACTCAAATGAAAGCATCACCTCATCAATCCAAAAACATGAGAATCTCCAAATGAAATACTCATCGTATATGTCACTCATAAACTTTGAGTATTTGCCGATGCCTATGCAACAGCTCTTTTTGTTTGTCCATTAAAGAAGTCGCTGAAACTCCTTGAGGTAACTCCAGGATTAGAGGCACTCATTATTTCCAAAACTGGAAAGATACACTGTTCACAAGGTTTTAACAAGTATTTGACATTATATTAAAAATTGGTTTGATAATGAATTATATTTTAGTATAAAATAGGTAATTATTTCTTATTAAATATTTTAAACTCATGTCTGCTAAATCTTGACTACAAAGTTTTGTGAATGGTGAAGAAACTAATACGTTTTGACTTCATTTAATTGGTACTGCTGACACTGAATCCTTAGTAAAAGCTACTATGGCTCAAATTCAATGAATACTAGATAAGTGAAGAGAAAATAGTTCTGATATAGCAAGGAACGAGAAGGTTACAATGGAAATAATACCTGAATATGAAAGTTTCGAATGTTGAGAATCAATATCTACATTGACAAAAAGTGTAAGATGAAAGCATGTATATTTATTTTCTGATCCTAGTGGGGATTACGAATCCAAAGATCTGAGCGTCAGAAAAAATGACCTAGATCGAAAACTTATGCATGATTTACTTCTTTTAAACTCTATAAGGGATAATGGAGCTAGAACTGTGAACCTTGTTCAATCCTGTGTTCCTTATGCGAGACAAGATAAGACTACTCCTGAAAAAAGACAATCTGCTTCCATAGATGTAATAGGATGATGGATAGCAGGGATAACGGAGAGGGATGGTTATTGTATAACGATGGATATCCACAATCCTGCCTCAAAAAGTGCCTTTAAATGAACGAATTTTATTAATCTCTATACTGGTTGGTTTGTTGAAGAATGTATGAGGGATGTTTGACTTACAAAAGACAACACTGTATTATCAGGTGCAGACCAATGATGAGACAAAACTATACAGGCAATATCTAAGCAATTTAAACTCAACAATATAACTGTTATCAAAAAAAGAGATTACTCTATAATGAACTCTGTTGAAGAAATCAATATATATGGTGATGTTGAGTGAAAAGATGTATTTATTCATGATGATATGCTTGATACATGAGGTACAATGGAAACTCTTATTAGGAAAATGCTCAAAAAGAAACCTAAGAGTATAAATGTTGGAGTAACCCACTGAATGTTGAATGGAAAAGCCATTGAGCGATTAACGAGAATTAGAGAAGAATCGAATTGAATAGTACAAAATATTTATATTACAGACTCTATAAACAAAGAGAATCTTCCAGATTTTATTAAGGTAATAGAAACTAAGAATATACTTGCTAATACTATAACTGGTATTTACAAGTGATTATGAGTAGATAGATGAGATATAGGCGACTATACTTCTATACCTAAGTCTTCAGGGAAAGTTATTCAATTCTTGAAACGACAAGTAAGAAGAATATGAAAAAAGTTACTTGATAAGGCAGCTTAACCATACTTCCCATGCATCTTATTTTCGACCACGATGGTGTCATCGATAATAGTTTTAAATTCCACGTCAGAAAATTCTGCGAATTTTCAGGTAAAGATATATCACTCGATGACTTTAGAGCTGCTTTTATGTGAAATATATTTACTGCTGAGTTTTTAAAAGATGTTGACTGGGAATGATATCATAATTTTATATTCCTCGAACAATCTCAAAGAAGCATATCTCCAGAAATCAAGGATGAATTAAAGCGACTCAATGAAAAAGCAACTCTCTCCATATGTAGCTCATGAGAAGAAAAAAATATTGAAGCTCTTTTGAAGCACAATGAAATAGATGATATGTTTACGAGAGTTCTTGGAAGAGAATCTGGGAGTAGTAAAGTAGAAAAGCTTCAACGTTTAAGCACATCGTCTCAAGATTGGTTTATCACTGACACTGTTGGAGATATTCTAGAATGAAAAGAAGCATGAGTATTAACTCTCTGAATAGAGGGATGATATCATGAAAAGATTGCTCTTAAAAAAGCTAATCCAACCAAACTTGTTGCTTCATTTCAAGATATATACGAGGCTATATTTTCTTAAGAAACCTTCCTATAAAAATAGCAAAGTTCTCATCCATTGTAGAGCTTTCTTTTTTTATACTTTGCTCTGGAGTATGAATCAAATGCTTCGTGAGAAGTGATCACTCCTCATTGAATCTCTTTATTTTTTGCGAAAAGCTGAGCCATATCTTTATGAATAGACTCTATATCAAAGTCTTCCAGTCTTTCTCCATAGGGAGGATTGGAAACCAGCCAACCATGAATCTGTTTATCTATAATGTTTTTATAGTCCATACACTGAAAACGAATGCAATCCTCAACTCACGCAAACTTTGCGTTTCTTTTGGCTGTTTCAAGAACTCTCTTGTCTGTGTCAGAAGCGTATATAGTATACTCTCCCGAAAACTCCTTCCCCTTTGCAAGTTTTCTTTCTTTTTCGAGTAAGTCATATGGCACCCATTCCCAGTTTTGGAAAGCAAAGCTTCTGGTAAGTCCTGGGGCTTGGTTTTTTGCTATCATGGCTGCCTCTATAGGGATAGTTCCACTTCCACAAAACACATCGTATAATGGTTCACGGAACTTCCATTGCGAAAGTATTACGAGTGCTGCTGCTATGTTTTCCTTGATAGGTGCTTCTCCCGTCATCTCCCTATATCCTCTTTTGTGAAGTCATTTTCCTGAGGTATTGAGAAGAACGCGAAGTGTATTGTTTTCCATGAGGATACGTACCTCGAGTGTTCCTTTGGTCGAATCTTCTCTGAGAATGTTGTCTCCTACAAGTGACTTCACTATGGCCTTCTTTGCGAGTGCTTGAAGTGTAGAGGGAGCTCATAGTTCGGATTTGATAGCTGTGGCTTTGATATGTACTTCATATCCTGAGGGAACATGTTTTTTCCAGTCTAAGTTGTAGATGGTATCAAAATATGTATCAAAGTCTCTCATGTTCTTCTGCTCCTCAAAAACCAGATACAATATATTTCCAAAACGACTCCAAAGATTCATACGTGCTATAGCCTCTATCTCTCACTCAAAATAAATAGCTTTATCCTGAACTTCCGTGATAGTATATCCTTGTCTCTGAACCTCTTTTTTTACAAGAGCTTCAAGTCAGAGGGTTGATGTGAGCAAATAGTTATGCATAGTTTTATTTTTTATTTTCTTCAATAATCATAAAGAAACTTACAAGAAGTACTACTGAAAAGATAATTTGTGTAGAGCTAAGGATATTCTCATGAAAATACCAGTCAAAAAATATAGCTGAAAGAGGCCAAGCAAGTTCAAATATCGTAGCACTTGAGGCTGTAACTTTTCTGAGTCCAAAGTAATAGAGAAAAAGTGCTCCTGCTCCACTCGTACAGACAACAATAGCCAGAAGTTGCCAATGAAAAGAAGAAAGCTGAGAAATACTCGAAAAGTCTCAAAGAATAAGTACCACAAAGAAACTCAAAACAGCTGTCAGAGTAAACCTGAGAGCTGCTGATACTCGAAAGCCGAGGTCCGTTACTAAATTCTTCCCGAATACTGTAGAAGAACCAAAGGCAAATGCAGCAAGCATTGCGTAAAATGCGGGAGTTCCGAATATTTCAATAGAGAAAATAGATGTTCCTAAAGAGCCAAAAGCTATCATGTATGCTGAAAAAAGAGCCACTGCTGCCCAACTATAGAACCATCCTGAGAGTTTCTCTTTGAGAATCATACTTGCAAAAAACAAGGCAAATACTGGTTGAAGTTTTTGAAGTATTACGACTGTTGCGAAAGTAGTTTCTCCACGAAATGCTGCAAAATATGCTTCGGTAATAAGAAGCGTTCCTAAAAGACCTCAAAAAAATGACACCCATACAAGGCTCAGCATAGTCTTTTGAGACATTTCTCATATCCTTTTCCATCCCCAGAAGAGAAATGGAGACAATAAAAGCGCTCAGAAAAAATGCTCTAAGAGAACTATATTCATCGCTGGAAATTCGTAAAAATTTGGACGAATCAATGTTCCATCTAAACTCCACATAACTGCAGCAGTGAAAATAGCCAAGGATCCGATAAGAAAGTTTTTATTTATGTTGAACAGCATTGTATTTTGTATCAATTATTGGTGAAGCATAGTATATAGAATTATCTCCAAAAGTATACTATAACATCTTTTTGAGCTCCTTATAGTCCGTTTTTCTTGATATTATAGTATAGATTTTCTCATTTTTTTCAAAATGTAAATCTATACTATAATATATATCCCTAAAACCTCTTGTCTGCATTTTTTTGCTCAAATCAATTCATACATCTGAGGAATACAATCTTCTTCTCTCTCGTATTTCACAATCGCTTTGTAACAGATTCACAGTATGAAAAAATTCTCCCAATTTTTTCATCAGAGTATCTTATATTCTCACTTACTAAAAGTAGAAAAGAGAGATTTGCCTCTTTGTTTCAATAGTTTTCACCTTAATACTCAAAGGCTTACCTGAAATCAACCTGTGGGAAGTATTTATAAGAACATTTTTCTGTAATTTATGAGCTTACTATAAAGAAGGATAATTTTAAAAAAACCACTTCTATTTCTAGAAGTGGTTTTATGTTTTTCAAAATGGTGGGTGATATAGGACTCGAACCTATGACCCTCTGCTTGTAAGGCAGATGCTCTCGCCATCTGAGCTAATCACCCATTTATATGGTACACGAGACAGGGCTCGAACCTGTGACCTTCGCCTTAGAAGGGCGCTGCTCTTCCAACTGAGCTACTCGTGCAAAGGTATGGAACAGGTATAGAAGCTATACTTCTATATATTCTTTTCTATTTAATATCAAGGTCTTGGCAGCTACCTACTCTGACACATCTACGAGATGCACTACCATCGGCACAAGTTGGCTTAACTACTGTGTTCGAAATGGGAACAGGTGTACCCCAACCGTTATAACCACCAAGACACTGACATTAAATTTTATGTAAAGAACGTGTTTATTTTCTTCTTAATAATCGAACCAGTCAAAGTTAGCTAATGAACAAATTCAAAAGATAAATAATCGTTTTGAAAGTATTAAAATCCATTCGTCCGATTAGTATTGCTCAGCTGAGAGTATCGCTACTCTTACACTTACAACCTATCAACCATGTAGTCTCCATGGGGACTTATCACCTCAAGGGTGGAGGAATCTAATCTTAAAGTAGGCTTCCCACTTAGATGCTTTCAGTGGTTATCCTTTCCGAACTTAGCTACTCGGCAGTGCCATTAGACATGGCAACCGATACACCAGAGGTTCGTCCACTCCGGTCCTCTCGTACTAGGAGCAGATCTTTTCAAATTCCTAAACGCCTACAGCAGATAGGGGCCAAACTGTCT
>Ga0256834_1002948_pt1 | contig 10425 bp, 9 predicted proteins | sample 4281140metaG_FD_190536 | JGI IMG/M metagenome (GOLD analysis project Ga0256834, IMG submission 190536) | Hydrothermal vent microbial communities from East Pacific Rise, Pacific Ocean - 4281-140 | ecosystem: Environmental > Aquatic > Marine > Hydrothermal vents | place: Pacific Ocean: East Pacific... | reverse complement strand
AGACCTTGAAAGTTTAAGGGACATCATTATAAAAACGCCTTATCGAATAAACAATAACTCTCTGTATTTTGGCAATGGCCAATCTTCATCGTCCACTAAAAGCTCCAATTTATCCACCGACTTACGAATTTTATCAAAGTACTTTTCTTTGATATCATCGCAATACGCAATGGCTTTTTTTGCAGAACCTTCAATTTTGTTCACTCGTTTCCGTTCTTGAAGCATTTCATCTGAATCTTTAATCAAGTGATCAATCAATTCAGATATTTCCTTAATACTCGGTTTGATATGATCATTTTTTAGACCTAAGTCTTTTAAGCCTTTTGCATTATCGATTAGTTTATTCTGATACTTAATGGCCGTTGGAATAATATGATTCATAGCTAAATCGCCCATCGAACGTGCTTCTATTTGAACCTTCATAATATAGTTCTCATAATTAATCTCATTACGCGCCTCTAATTCTGGCTCAGAAAGCACACCAAACTTCTTGTAAAGCTTAATAGATTCCTTACTAACAAAAGCCTTTAAAGCTTTTGGAGTATCTTTTACATTGGCCAAATTCCTCTTTTTAGCTTCTTTCACCCAACCTTCAGAATAACCATCTCCTTCGAAACGAACATGTTTAGATGCTTTGATATAAGCACGCAATATATTCACAATCGCCAAACGTTTGTCCTCTCCTTTTTCAATTAGGGTATCCACTTTAGTAGCAAAATCCGTTAGTACGTCTGCCACAATTAGGTTTAGCACCGACATTGGAGAAGCTACATTTGTATCAGAACCAACGGCTCTAAACTCAAATTTATTTCCTGTAAAGGCGAATGGAGAGGTTCTATTTCTATCTGTATTATCGAGTATAATTGAAGGAATTTTATCAATCCCTAATTTCATATACATATTATCCCCTTTCTCCACTTTAATGTTGCCATTATTTTCTAGCTCATCGAGCACAGCCGAAAGCTGCGAGCCTATAAATACTGACATAATTGCCGGAGGAGCCTCATTGGCACCCAAACGGTGGTCATTGCCTGCAGAGGCAATACTTGCCCTTAACAATTCTGCATGATCGTGCACCGCCTTAATCGTGCAAACAAAAAAGGTGAGAAATTGCAGGTTATCTCTGGCGCTGCTGCTTGGCTGAAATAAATTAACCCCAGTATTTGTAATCAACGACCAGTTATTATGTTTTCCATTGCCATTAAGGTTAGCAAATGGCTTTTCGTGAAATAGCACTTTTAATTTATGACGAACAGAAACCCTATTCATTACGTCCATCAACAACTGATTATGATCGGTAGCCACATTGATTTCTTCATATAATGGGGCAACCTCAAACTGACTTGGGGCGACCTCATTATGACGAGTCATTACCGGAATGCCTAGTTTGAGTGCCTCAATTTCAAAATCCTTCATAAAATCATACACACGGCTTGGAATAGATCCAAAATAATGGTCATCCAATTGTTGGCCACGCGCAGGACTATGCCCAAACACGGTGCGGCCACTCATTACTAAATCTGGTCTTGCATCGTGCAAGGATTTATCTACCACAAAGTACTCCTGCTCACAACCCAAAGAAGCCGTTACTTTATTTACGCTCTTATCAAAATACTGACACACACGCTGAGCCGCTTCATCTATAGCCTCTACGGCTTTTAATAAAGGTGCTTTATTATCCAATGCCTCACCTGTGTATGACACAAATACGGTAGGAATACATAAAGTTCGCCCCAAGATAAATATGGGTGAGCTTGGATCCCAAGCTGTGTAACCACGGGCTTCGAATGTGCTTCGGATACCACCATTTGGAAAAGAAGAAGCATCAGGCTCTTGCTGCACAAGGGTGCCACCTTTTAGTTGTTCAATACCTGCAGACGCATCAAAAAACGAATCGTGCTTTTCGGCCGTGGCTCCTGTTAAAGGTTGAAACCAGTGCGTGTAATGGGTAATTCCTTTTGACATGGCCCAAGCCTTAGCGGCTGAAGCCACCGCATTGGCTGAGTTTTCATCAATGGTCTCCCCTTTTTCAATTGCCTTTTTAACTTTTTTGTAGGCTTCAGGCGATAATGCCTGCCTCATTTTGGCTAAATCAAATGAATTTTCACCAAAATAATCAGAAACCTTATTAGATTCTGCTTCGGCTCTAACAACCGCTCTGTTTTGAACTTCTTCGAGTGCTTTAAATCGTAAACGTGCCATATATTTTTACTATTGGGTTTATTTTCACCCAAAAATATATAAAAATATATAGTTTTTAAAGAAATAGGGTAAATATTAACCCTATTTTTAATTTGCACAAAAAATAATTTATAAATTCGATTAAACGTCCAACAACAATTCTTTCAACCTTAAAGATACTTCTAAACCTCTTTCGTATAAATCATTTGAGTAGGGTAGGCGAAATCAAGTTCATGTGCCGTAAACTGCTTGAGCACTTCAAGGTTAATTTGGGTTCGAGTACCCATTATATCTGCCCCTGATTTTATATAATAGATAAAGGTTATTTCTAAAGCCGAATCACCAAAGCCTGAAAAACCAATAATTACCTTTTCTTCTAAATCTCCATTGGCAGTTGCTATGTCCTCTAATAATTTCATGGCTTGTTGAATTTGTTCAGCCGTTACATCATAAACTAGCCCAAGTGTATTTACAATTTTACGAGAAGGCTCTTCCGACACATTCTCAATCATAGAATCAGCAATTTTCGCATTGGGGATCGTTACCATTCGCCCTTCCAAAGTTCTCATACGAGAGCTCCGTAAGCCTACTTCATAAATTATCCCATCGAAATCACCAATTTTAACCCTATCTCCTACTTTAAATGGCTTATCCGTAAAAATGGTAAAACCTCCAAAAAAATTTGCCACCGTGTCTTTTGCAGCCATTGCCAAGGCCAAGCCTCCAATACCAAGACCTGCAATAAGTGGAGCAATTTGGATTCCTGCATTGTTTAGTGCCACAATAATTCCCAAAATCCAGATCATAGCACGAACAGCCTTTCTTATAACAGGCAAAATCATATCATCTAAATCTGTATCCGATTTTTGCGCCATTGGTACTACATATTGCTCAATTAAGGCATCGAATAACCGTGCAATCATCCATGTTACATTAATTATGATGGCAGCATGTAAACTATGAAGGATAAAGGAATCAAGTCCCTCAGAAAAGTGTAACCTATTTAAACCAAACCAAAAACCCATTACAGTGATGATAACCACTAAAGGCTCCTCGATCATATCTATGATAATATCATCAAATTTACCTTTAGTCTTGTGGGTAATTCTTTTAACCGTCTTACTCATAAACCAATAGAGTATTTTACCAATAAAAATGGAGCCAATTATAATTAATATAGAAATAGACCAATCAGAGAGCGTGTTTCCGTAATAAGTGGTTGCAAAAAGGTTATCGAAGTTCATAGATTAGCTTAGTTAAGATCGTATATGTATTGCGATTCCAAATGTACTATTTGCAATTATTTTATCCTAAAAATATTAGACAGTCAGCAAGTGGCTTGCTTGCAAGTTCATATTATATTAAATAATCGCTAGTATTTTGAAAGAGTCATCTGGTGGCTATATCTATTATTTTAACTATCTTCCGCCTTATGGAAATGGCTATTCTAAATGTATTCTACTTAATCTTACTCATAGCACTGCTGGTTAGGCTTATCGAAAAGGTTAAATCAACCTCGATAAAGGCTTTTTTCAAGACGAATGAGCCGTATATGTTTTTAATATTATGCACCATTGGTATTGTTCCAATTTTTGTTATGGGTGTAGGAGTAATTGCGAACAAATCACCTAGTGAAATTTCGGCAAACACCCAGTTAAATATCAGCACCTTTATGGCCTTTCTCATTTCTTTTGTTTGGCTACTTTATGTCCGAAAAATTGACATCTATGAAAAAGAACGTTGGGGTCATATTATAGTCACATTTATAATGGGAGCCTTTTTTAGTTATTTTGCTCCCATTGGTTATGGTATTTTTAGTGCTTTTGGGGTTGATTTAAACAATAGGCCAATTAACGATTTTTTATATTCCATTTTCATAATTGGAGGCATTGAAGAAACCGTAAAAATTACCCCCTTCCTTATTCTTTTAAAGTACACTAAGGCCGCAGACGAACCTTATGACTACATCCTTTACCCAAGCATAGCCGCCCTCGGTTTTGCCTTTGTAGAAAATATAAGCTATATCAACTCCAGTGGTTTATTTAATATTGGCGGGCGGGCTTTGTACTCCACCGTGGCTCACATGGTTTTTTCATCAGTGATTGGATATGGCATGCTCTTAAGTAAATTCGGTATTACGAAACGCTCCAAACGATTATCCTTTTTATTCGCCTTTGCCATTGCTGCTGCTATGCACGGCTTTTACGATTATTGGCTAATCAATGATTTTGTAAGTAGTTTTTCATTTATCACAACGCTTTTCTTTCTAGCTACCATTCATATTTGGTTTGTGTTAAAGAATAATGCTATTAATATGTCTAATTACTACGACCCTAAAACAACACTTGATAATGGCGGCTTAAAATGGTATCTCATCATGTCATTATCAGCAGTGTTAATGATTGGCTACCTTATTGTAAGCTATGTGTATGGAATGGAATGGGGCAATCAATACCTTGTTCAATCCTGGGTTGCCTATGGCTATATAATTCTCTATTTTTCATTGAGTTTTAGTAGATATAAAATAAAACACGGTCGGTTATCAAAAATTAAAGTACCTCTTGACTTTTTTATTCCTAAACCTATTAAACGAGATTAATTAAGATGCAATTAACCATTTCAACTCCAGCCCTATTATTTCCAGCCATTACTTTGCTATTATTAGCCTACACCAATCGCTTTTTAGCACTGGCAACACTCATCAGAGGCTTGCATAGTAAATTTAAAGCTGACACTACCCATCATCTTCTAATAAAGCAGATTAAAAACCTGCGGTCTCGACTAACGATGATAAGGTATATGCAAGCTTTTGGGGTTTTAAGCTTTGTATTTACCGTTATCTGTATGTTTTTATTATTTCAAGAGTTGACCAACTGGGCGAATATCGTGTTTGGCATTAGCTTGTTTAGTCTTTTACTCTCCTTAGTTATTTCGCTCATAGAAATACAAATTTCAACCAAAGCACTAGAGTTAGAGCTAAGTGATATGGAGAAATAAGCCCATCTAAAAACCACAAAACCTATCCTGTAACCATAAATTCTTCGAGCGGAGCTCTACCATTGACAGGTTTTTTTCCGCTGTATTCTAACTAAGAAACTCTTAGGTCAGACGATAGTCGGACTAGCTACCCCCCCAATCGGTCTGACTAACGTCCGACCTTAGCTGTCATTTCCCTACGCTGATTTTATTTTAAAATTCCGCCCTCAGAATGACTTGTATAAAGGCTCAACAATGTCGCTCTGAGCATTCCATGCGAAGAGTTTCTCTTTCATAATAAGGTATTTCATATTTAATAGAGATTCTTCGGGCGAAGCCAAAGAATGGCAGGCTTTAGAGCTTTGTTGTCCCATAATTAGACATACTTTTTGTTTTTGGGACTTAGTACATAATCAAAAGTAGTTCTAAGAGCCAGAATCAATCATAAAGAATATTGGCACATTAATAGACTATAAAGTTCTTAGTTGAGGTATCAAAGTGGTTAATGCATCAACAAAAACATTTTATTGTCAGGCATTAGATAAAGCAAATGGCAATATTAGTTTGGCTTATAAAGGGAGGTAGCTCCCTTTATTTTTGTTCCAAGAATTCAAAAAATACCTTATTAAATTCTTGCGTTTGCTCTATATGAGGCAAGTGTCCCGCCTTTCCTATCAGAGTAATGTCAATAGCTGGTATTTGTGCTTCGGCTAATGGAATGGTTTCTGCAGGCTTCACCACCTGGTCTTCTTTGCCCATTATCATTTTAACAGGAACGCCACTTTGCGATACCTTAGTCATATAGGCATTAAAACTTCGTTTATTTTTTCTGGTAGAAAGTAAGGCATGCACAAATCCTTTATATTCCATTTGAGGCAAATACAACTCTGGCCAATAACCAAATCTTTTAGGGTCGTAAAAATCGGCCAATTGAGAGGATGCCATACTGGGGGCTTGTTCTCGTAAGGCTTTAGCCACTTCTCTATTACATAATTTTATTTCTGTGCTATCCTGTTTTTCAACGGGTTCAAACCCGCTTGGATCTACGAGGATAAGATTCTTCACACTTGCGGGTTGCAAAGCAGTATAATAAGAAACGATTCTACCACCCCAGGATAAACCAACCAAATTAAAGGGCTTCTTTATTTCTAGTTTATTAGTTAACTCATCTAATTGTCGGTACGAAAGGTTAATGTCATATACAATTTCAGGCCTGTCTGAAAAACCTCTACCAAACACATCATACCGCAACACACGGTAGCCTTTTTCAATACTTGCTGTGTAGGTAGAATCCCAAATATAGGAAGGAACGGAAAATCCGTGAACTAATACGATAGTCTCTTCTGCATCATCAGGCCCGCCTAATTCATAATACGTATAACCATCTGATAATTGTATAAAATGGTCGGCTCCAATACTGTCACGTACTTGTTGATTAATTGCTTTGGTTTCGAAATAATGATGTGGAGGGTACTCTTCTACATTTGACTGCTCTTTTGGGGAACAAGAACAAAACAGGAGACCTAAGGCAACTGGGGTTAAAAATAGATTTTTCATATTGACGACATTAAAAAAGCATACCTACTTAAAGGTATGCTTTTTCTAAATATTGGTAAAGTATTAATGAAAGAAATATATCGATTTATCGTCTTCTCCCCCTTGAATTTCCTCCTCTAGACCCTCGGTAATCTCTTTTAGGCCCACGTCCATCACCTCTGCCTCCACTTCTTTTTCGGCCACCGCTCTTATAGCTTGAGCCTCCTCCATTTCCACCTCGAGAAGAACGTTTAGGCCCTTCGTCATCTCTATTTACACGAATACTTCTACCTTCAATTTCGAGCCCACTGAATTTTTCTTCAAAACCTTTAGCTGCATCTGAATCAACGTCAAAAAAGGTGCTCGTCTTTTGCATGCTAATATCACCTACATCACTACGCTTAATACCCGCTGTATCAGACACATAATGCACAAAATCAGGGATGGTCATTCCATCAATGGTACCGATATTGATAAAGTACCGATTGTTTCCACCTCCACTATAGTCTGAATCTCCTCTATCTCTACGGTCTCTTCTATTATTATTTCCGCTGTCACGGTCTCGGCCTCTACCTCCTTGAAGTTCATTCAAGTCTCCATCGTTGCCGCCTTGAATAAGTAAATGATCTAACTGAGTGGTTATCAATCTTTTCAATAAATCATTTTCACTTAAATGAGCAAATTTACCGTGAAGACTGTATAAAATATCATTGGCTTGTTCGTCAACTTCGGTATTTAAGATAAGGTTCGCCCAATTATTAATTCGGCTGGCTTTTAACTCCTCTACCGAAGGTACTTCTACCTTTTCAAAGGTAACCTTAATGCGTTTTTCAAGCTCCGTAATTCTTCGTCCTTCCCTAGGGTTGATAAACGCTAATGAAATACCTTTTTTACCCGCACGACCAGTTCTTCCACTTCGGTGAGTATAGCTTTCTAATTGGTCAGGTAATTGATGATGCATTACATGAGTTAAATCATTTACATCAATACCACGCGCTGCCACATCGGTTGCAACCAATAACTGCATAGAACGCGTTTTAAAACGCTTCATTACGGCATCCCTTTGTGCTTGCGATAAATCACCATGAAGCGCCTCAGCACCATAGCCCAGATTACCTAAATCATCTGCAATTTGTTGCGTTTCGCGTTTGGTACGACAAAACAAAATCGCACGCATTTCTGGTTGTAAATCCATAAACCTACGCAAAGCAGGCACTTTATTAGCCCCTTTAGTTATCACATATTGATGCGTTATATCCGTATTCGATTTTTGTTCCGTATTAATGGCCACCTCCAATGGAGTATCCATATATTTCTTAATTATTCTACGGATTTCCTTGGGCATTGTAGCCGAAAACAGCCATGTTACTCTGTCGTCTAATGTATGAGAAAGGATATCATCAATATCCTCTTTAAAGCCCATATTAAGCATTTCATCTGCTTCATCGAGCACTACATACTTAACATTGGTAAGGCTTACTGCCTTTCGCTTAATAAGGTCTAATAAGCGACCAGGAGTGGCTACAATTATTTGAGTAGGCTTTTTAAGGGCTTTTATTTGGTTAACAATATTGGCTCCACCATACACAACTTCCACATTTAGTTTCTTGTTATTCTTGGTAAACTCTTTTAACTGAGCAGCTGTCTGCTGTCCAAGTTCACGAGTTGGCGCCATAATAAGTGCCTGAGTGACTTTATTATCAACATCAATCAATTCAATTAAAGGTAGGCCGAAAGCAGCAGTTTTACCTGTTCCTGTTTGTGCTAACCCAATAAAATCGGTCGGGTTATTTTCTAGTAACATTGGTATTGCTTGCTGTTGTACTGGGGTTGGGTTCTCAAAACCCATTTGATCTAGCACTTCCACGACATCTGCGGAAAGTCCTAATTTGCTAAAATTATTCAATTCAACTATATTATATGAAGTGCAAAGGTAGCTACTTCGGAACTGATAATGCCTGTAATTGAATTATATGTAAGAGATCACGAGACCTTACATAGCAAACGCCTCGGTAAACATTTCTTTCATAGCATCATAAGGATATGCTCCACGAATTAGATTTTGACCAATAATAAAAGAGGGTACTGAGTTAATTCCCAATCGAACGGCTTCATTTTTTGAATCCATTACAAAGCTTTCCGATTCTTCGCTTTCAATAAAAGCTTTTGTTTTACTGCGATCTAAGCCAACTTTTTCAGCTATGTCTAGAAGTATGTCAAGATTCCCAATGTTTTTGTCATCCACTAAATAGGCCTTAAAAATAGCTTTATGAAATGCTTCTAATTTACCTTGCTGCCGAGCGTATTCGTTTACTTTCAAACTATTTTTGGAGTTATATAATGAGCGAGTGTTAATTTCTATCCCAACGTCTTTCCCATACTCCAGCACATTATTCACCAACTCTGCTCCTGCTCCTTTAAAGTAATCATCCATTTTCATGCCTTCTTCAGGCACGCACTTCTGGGTGCAGCTCAAAAGGCCTCCACTCAATCTCAAAATCTAATTCCTCCTGCAACTTTTCTATTCTTAACCTGAGTTCGGGATAAGGAATACCTGCTAGATATTTTCCCTTTGGGCTTTAACGAAACCTCCTTATGTTTTCTTGCCGTGCCTGCAGCAGGCAGGAATTAACCCGTTAGTCCTACAAAAATCTAAGTTGTTTATGAAAGTTTCGATTAAAGCTGACAGCATTCCTTATCCCGAACTCAGGTTACAATACTATAACGACATGTTAACCCAACCTAAAACACTCCTAATTCAGGATATTTGCCTGTTTTAGTTCGGTAGAAGTCCATTATTTCTTCCACATCTTTTTCATAGTTGCCTGTTGGATAAAATATAGGTCCAAACCCTGCATGCTTTTTGGCATAATCTAAATAGCCTAAGATAATTGGCACATTTGCTTGCTCTGCTACTCGATAAAATCCAGATTTCCATTTTTTTACACGTTTACGGGTTCCTTCCGGAGTTACCATCATAATCAGTTCATCTTGCCCATGAATTAAATCTACCATGGCATCTACCATGCTTACTTTCTTTTTTAGGCTTCCTTCTTTAGGAGTTCTATCAATAGCTATTCCGCCAAGCCCCCTTACCAACCAACCCATTAAAGGGTGGTTTACAACTTCTTTTTTAATAGTAACTTTAAGAGGAATGCCAATTATGGAAAAGGCAAGCCGGGCATAGAAAAAATCCCAGTAGCTGGTATGTGGAGCTGCAATAATTACAGCTTTTTTCAAGTCCTTAGGCATTTCGCCATACACAGTCCAACCGGTAATGGCGAACACAAATTTTGCAAATAGTTTAAACATATCTTAAAATAAAGATTCAATTAAATCATCAGCTGCGTGATTAGGCATAGTTACTTTAAGGCTGGGAGACCGTTCCATTTCGCGCTTAATAGCAAATTCTGCTCCACTGTTTCGAGCCCAGCTTCTTCGGCCAATCCCATTGTTTACATCATAAAATAACATATTTTGAAGTTTTCGATCCGCATCAGCAGTGCCATCTAACACAAGACCAAAGCCTCCATTAATCACTTCTCCCCAGCCAACTCCACCGCCATTATGAATAGATACCCAGGAAGCACCTCTAAATGAATCACCTATTACATTATGAATGGCCATATCAGCTGTAAATTGTGAACCATCGTAAATGTTTGCGGTTTCTCTAAACGGAGAATCGGTACCTGACACATCGTGATGGTCTCTACCCAATACAACTGGTGCAGA
>Ga0256834_1002947_pt1 | contig 10426 bp, 2 predicted proteins | sample 4281140metaG_FD_190536 | JGI IMG/M metagenome (GOLD analysis project Ga0256834, IMG submission 190536) | Hydrothermal vent microbial communities from East Pacific Rise, Pacific Ocean - 4281-140 | ecosystem: Environmental > Aquatic > Marine > Hydrothermal vents | place: Pacific Ocean: East Pacific... | reverse complement strand
CTACCAATGGATCTGGTGCTGGTACGTCCCCTAAACATTGTACATTTATTGGTGATGGATTACTTGCTGTTGGTGGTAAATTATCTAAAACAGTTACTACCGAAGTACAGGTATCAGTTAATCCGCCATCATCGGTTACTGTCAAGGTAACTGTATTTGGTCCTATATCTGCACAAGTAAATGAATTTGGACTTACCGTCATTGATACAATGGATCCATTATCATTTGATCCATTATTAATATCTGCACCTGTGATAGTTACATTTCCTGTTGCATCTAAAAAGACCGTTATATCCTGACATATTGCATTTGGTGGATTATCATCGGTAACTGTTACTATGGCTGTACATGTATTTGTGTTTCCACAGAAATCTGTTACGGTTAAGGTTACTGTGTTTGGACCTAAATCTGCTGATGTAAATGTGTTTGGACTTACCGTCATTGAAGCTATACCACAATTATCAGTTGAACCACCATCGACATCTGCTGGGGTAATACTTGCATTTCCTGCAAGATCTAAACCTACACTTATGTCTTGACATATTGCTACTGGATTTACGGTATCGCCTATAGTTATTATTTGAGTTACCATAATTGTATTGTTACAATCATCGGTTACTGAATAGGTTCTTGTAATAATCTCTGGACAGGTACCATTATTAGATACATCACTTACAAAGGCAACTATTGGTGCTGCTGTACAATTATCTGCCTCATCGGTTACAACTGTGATATCGGCTGGAGGAACTACTGTTGCTCCGCCTATATAACAAACTGACATTGGTGCTGGATTACTTGCTGTTGGATTGATAGTATCATCTACTGTAATCGTTTGGGTTACTGTTATTACATTTCCGCCATCATCAGTTATCGAATAGGTTCTTGTAATTACTTCTGAACAGGTATTACCATCTGATGAATCACTTACAAAAGCAACTACCATATTACAGTTGTCTGCCTCATCAGTAACTACCAATGGATCTGGTGCTGGTACGTCCCCTAAACATTGTACATTTATTGGTGATGGATTACTTGCTGTTGGTGGTAAATTATCTAAAACAGTTACTACCGAAGTACAGGTATCAGTTAATCCGCCTGTACTAGTTACTGTTAAAGTAACTGTATTTGGTCCTATATCTGCACAAGTAAATGAATTTGGTGTAACGCTCATTGATGCTATCGGCCCTGTAGATCCGTTATCTATATTGGCTGCAGTTATACTCACGTTTCCTGTTGCATCTAAAAAGACTGTTATATCTTGACATATTGCATTAACAACAATTTCTACAATAGTAACTATTGCTGTACATGTATTTGTGTTTCCACAGAAATCTGTTACGGTTAAGGTTACGGTATTTGGACCTACATCAGCGGAAGTAAAAGTATTTGGAAATACAGTCATTGACGCTATACCACAGTTATCAGTTGAACCGCCATCGACATCTGCTGGAGTAATACTTGCATTTCCTGAAATATCTAAATTTACAGTAATATCTTGGCAAACTGCTACTGGATTTACGGCATCGCCTATAGTTATTATTTGAGTTACCATTATTGTATTACTACAATCATCGGTCACTGAATAAGTTCTTGTAATTATCTCTGGACAGGTACCATTATTAGATACATCACTTACAAAGGCAACTATTGGTGCTGCTGTACAATTATCTGCCTCATCAGTTACAACTGTGATATCGGCTGGAGGAACTACTGTTGCTCCGCCTATATAACAAACTGACATTGGTGCTGGATTACTTGCTGTTGGATCTATGGTGTCATTAATAGTGATTGTTTGGGTAACATTGATTGAATTATTACAATCATCAGTAACTGAATACGTTCTTGTAATTGTTTCTGGACAAGTCCCTCCATCTGAAGAATCACTCACAAAAGCAACTACTGGATTCACAGTACAATTATCTGCTTCGTCAGTTACTACATTAACATCTACTATTGCGTCTGAAGCACATTGAAATGCTAAAGGTGCTGGATTACTTGCTGTTGGGTTTGTAGTATCATTAACTGTAAAAACTTGGGTTACATTAATTGAATTATTACAATCATCGGTAACCGAATAGGTTCTTGTGATTATTTCTGGACAAGTTCCGTTATTAGATACGTCACTTACAAATGCAACTACTGGATTTACAGTACAATTATCTGCTTCATCATTTACTAGAATAATATCTGCTGCTGGCATATCGCCTATACATTGTAACGATACTGGTGCTAAATTTGATGCCGTAGGGTTTATTGTGTCATCTACTGTGATTGTTTGTGTTACATTAAGTATGTTTCCACAATCATCAGTAACCCTATAAGTTCTTGTAATTATTTCTGGACAAGTATTACCATTAGATGAATCACTCACAAAGGTAACTATTGGGCTTACTGTACAATTATCAGCTTCATCAATCACGGCAGCAATATTTGCTGGTGGAACATCGCCTATACATTGAACACTAATTGGTGCTGGATTACTTGCTGTTGGCGCTATAGTGTCATTAATAGTGATTATTTGAGTAACATTGATTGAATTATTACAGTCATCAGTAACTGAATAAATTCTTGTTATTATTTCTGGACAAGTATTACCATTTGACGAATCGCTTACAAAAGCAACGGTTGGCACTCCACAATTGTCTGCTTCATCAGTTACTACATTAACATTTGCTACTGCATCTGAGACGCATTGAAATGTTAATGGTGCTGGATTACTTGCTGTAGGATTTATAGTATCATTTACAGTAAAAATTTGCGTTACATTAATCGAGTTACCACAATCATCGGTTACTGAATAGGTTCTTGTTATTATTTCTGGACAAGTTCCTCCATTTGAAGAATCATTTACAAAGGCTACTACTGGATTTACTGTACAATTATCTGCTTCATCGTTTACCAAAGTAATATCTACTGCTGGAATATCACCTACACATTGAAATGATGCTGGTGCTAAATTTGATGCCGTAGGGTTTATTGTGTCATTTACGGTAATTGTTTGAGTTACATTAAGTACGTTTCCACAATCATCGGTAACTCTATAAGTTCTTGTAATTATTTCTGGACAGGTTCCTCCATTTGAGGAATCGCCTACAAAGGCAACTACAGGGTTTGCTGTACAGTTATCGGCTTCTCCTGTTACTAATGCAACATTAAAGACAGGTACATCTGCAATACATTGCACTGAAACTCCTGCAATACCATTTGCAGTTGGATTTGTAGTATCATTAACATTAATTGTATGGAAAATTATATTTGAATTACCACATTCATCAGTTATTGTATAAGTTCTTGTTATTACCACTGGGCATGTTCCAACTTCTACATCGTTACTAGTAACGGTAAGGTTTGCATCAATAACACAATCTGTAATTGTTTGTGTACCTGCTAATGCTTCTATTCCTGCAACTGTTGTTTCTGCTACTGGTGCGCTTGAACTATCACAACCTTCAATATTAGATACAGAAATATCACCATTAATTACAGGTGCTAAAGTGTCGTTTATTATAATGGTCTGTGTTATGGTAGTAAAAAGACCAACTTCATCTGTTATTGTATATATTCTAATAATTGTAATTGGACAAGTACCAGAACTAGAGTCAGAAGAAGTAACTACTAAGTTAGCATCAGTCGAACAATCTGATATCATCACATTCCCTGGCAAACCTTCTAGACCAACAACTGTTGTTACAGATGTAGGCGCATCACCAACAAGACAACCTTCTACATTTATATTATTTAATGAACCTGTTATTACAGGTGGTAGCGTGTCTTCTACAGTAATAATAACATCATCTGTTACCGTTACACCTCCAGGTGTACAGTTAGTACAAGTTAATTCTGCTGTATAAGTTTCTGTAACGGTTGGACAAACATTGTTTGTGAAAATAGTATTACCATCTACATCTACTCCTTGAACTGTTCCTGGTAATATCGCATTTGATGAATCTTTCCAATCAAAAGTAAAAATAGGGTCTATTGGATTATCTGGTAAAAATTGCCATGTTTCATTAACTGCACCCCATAAACCGTCTGAAAACTGTCTCCCTGGAACTGCTAAACCATTACCTAAACCATCAATAATACCTACATTAGCCGAAGGAATAAAAGGGTTTGGATTACAATTATTTGGTTTATTTATTAAATTTACTGTTATAATATTAGTTGTTTCCTGTAAAATTATTTGCTGCGTTGTATATTCTCCTGTACAAGTAGGGTGAAAAGGAGAAAATTGAGCCACTTCAAAATAATTAATTACAAATTGCCTATACGGTGCAGTACCTGTAAGAAAATAATCAATACTACCGTGTCCAAAGGCAGCAGGATCTACTACCAAATCATGATAAGCCCCCATAATAACCGGCAAATTAGAAGTTCCCACACCTGGACTTGGAGATAGATCTGTAAGGCACAAATCCGGAATATCTGCACAAACAACTTTTTCACAACGTGTGTTTTTATAATGTAAAAAATCAAATGAAACTACACCATTATCACCAATCACTAATTTAGTATAGTTATTTCCATACATGTTAAAAGTAAAACCAATATTAATCTCATCAGACCATTGATCCTCAAGTGTAACTCCGGAAGCAGTAGTTGGCACGGCTATTGGTTCACAAAAATCATTACCTAATGTATATGACGTAGTATCATTACCAATTGCTAAATTTTGATTATTAACAGTAGCTATAATATCTATACAAGTATCGCATTCTATTGTCTGATCATCGCCAGCAGAAACACCAACACCACAATCATCTTGTGAAAATGTCAGTAAACTAGTAATTATTATTAATAAAAAACTTAAGTATATTTTTTTCATATCTGTAAATTTATTTTTTTTTGAAGGGAAATATTTTTTTATCATATATTGGGTATTCTTTATTCATAAACTGCTGAAAAAAAAATAAAAGTAAAAAAATGGTAAAAATCACTAAAACATAAAACACCAATAAACATTGGTTTATATTTCATAAACGTTGGTTTATATTTCATACTTTTTTATTTATTTTTTAATAACTAAGGTAATTATAAGGGTTTTTTTTGCAAAAATAGTACTTTTTATATTAAATTTAACTTTTTTTTTGTAAAAAATATTTTAACACTAATTATAAGATAAGAGCTTAGTTCTTTAGAACAAATACATTGAAATTAATTAAATTCGCTATCTTTTATTCCTTGTTTTAAATCTTCTCTATTAAAAAAACACTTAATAACCTGAGTTCAACCTAAAAAAGCACTAATTGATTTGTTTTTTGAACTTCTTTTAAAGTTAAAACAAATTCTTAACATAAAAATAAATATCTATTATTAGAACATTTAGTATATATTAGCCTGTATGAAAATTAAATTTTTTATATTATTTTTTATCTGGTTTTTTTGCGGTTTTTCACAAAGACAACAAATTAAAATTGTTGCAGATTTAAGTCCGAAAACCAATAAAGTAAAAATAACACAAAAAATTATTTATTACAATAATTCTAATGTGTCACTGTCTAATATCGACCTTCAAAATTGGAGTAACAGTTATAAAAACAAAAAAACCTTATTATCAAAACGCCTCTTAGAGGATTACGATAAATCTTTTTATTTTGCAAAAAAAAAAGACCGTGGTTATTCAAAAATAATTAGTATTACTAATCCGTCTGACACTACATTACTTAAATTTAAAGAAAAAACTTCTGACATTCTTCAAGTAAAATTAAATCATACTTTAAAGCCTAAAGATTCCGTTACTTTAGTAATTGACTTCAATCTTAAAATACCAAATTCGAAATTTACTCAATATGGTCATTCAAAGAATGACTACAATCTAAGATACTGGTATATAACACCTTCAGTATTTAAGAACAATACTTGGCAAAGTATGTCTAATTATAATATGGATGATTTATTTGCCAACCCAACAGACATTGAAATTGAATTTAAAATCCCAAAAGAATACACTATTCAAACAGATTTAAATACAGAGAAAGTTGTTGCCAAAAATGAATTTACAATCTATTATTTAAAAGGAATAAGCAGAACGGATATTGAATTAAATATCAGCACTAAGAACAATTTTAACACTTATGAAACTAAAAATTTAGAATTAATCACCAATTTAAATAATTCTAAAATAAAAACCACTATAACACAAGCAATTATTGAAAGAGAAATCGCTTTTATTAGTGATTATTTAGGAAAATATCCACATAGTAAATTACTAATAAACAAAATAACTTATAATAAAAACCCAGTTTATGGTTTAAATCAATTACCAAAAATACTTAATCCGTTTAATGATATATTCGAATTCGATATCAAACATTTTAAAGCGTTAACTCATAAGTATATTAATAATACTATCTTAACAAACCGAAGAAAAGATAGTTGGTTAAACGACGGAATTCAGATCTTTTTAATGATTAAATATATTGAAAAATATTATCCCGAAGTTAATGCAATGGGTAAAATTTCGAAAATTTGGGGAGTACGCTCTTATCAAATTGCAAAACTTAAATTTAATGACAAGTATCCTTTTGTATTTCAATTTGCTACAAGAAAAAATTTAGATCAAGCATTAACAACACCTACAGATTCTCTTTCTACTTTCAATCGAAAAATTGTAAACAAATACAAATCGGGTATTGGCTTACAATATTTAGACAACTACCTAAACAATCAAACAATAAAGAAAAGTTTACAACAATTCTATCAAAAAAATAAATTACAATTAACTAAAAGCGATAGTTTTAAAGAGATTTTAACTAGCAAAACCTCTAAAAATCTAGATTGGTTTTTTCAGGATTACCTACAAACAAAAAAGAAAATTGATTATACAATAACCAAGATAAAAAAAACTTCTGACTCTATTAAAGTTACTATAAAAAACAAACGTAATATCACAACACCAATACTATTATACGGTTTACATAATAAAAATATACAATTTAAAAAATGGTTGCCAAAAATTGATAGCATAAAAACAATAACAATACCTAAAGGGAATTTTAATAGACTTTCTTTAAATTATGAAAGTTTATATCCTGAATTAAACCTGCGTGATAATTGGAAAAACCTTAATTCAAGCATTCTAAATAGACCTATCCAATTTCGCTTTTTAAAAGATGTTGAAAATCCATATTACAATCAAGTATTTTACAATTTTCAATATGATTATAATTTTTATGATGGCTTAGTTTTAGGTGTCGATATTTCTAACAAAACCATTTTTAAAAAGAGATGGTTATATAGTTTAAAACCAAAATATAGTACTAAAAGTCAACAAATGGTTGGCACAATTTCATTAGCGTATCAATTATATCCAGAAAAATCTAACATCTACAAATTGCGTGTAGGTCTACCTCTAAGCACTTCTCATTATGCGCCAAATTTATCTTTTACAAGAATATCACCTTTTGTAAGTCTTCACTTTAACAGAAAAAGTTTGCGTGATGTTGGCGGTGTAATATTATCCTCCCGATATGTTTTTATTGATCGTGAAACTGAAAATAATACACTAAAATCAGAATCTGATAATTACGGTATTTTTAATTTAAAATACACCTATTTTAAACCTGAAATAATTAAAGATCTAAGGTATAACTTCGACTTTCAACTTGCAGATAATTTTAGTAAATTTACTTTGGATTTTAAGTATCGAAAATTAACAACCAAAAATAGGCAATTTGATTTCAGACTATTTGCTGGCACTTTTATTTTTAACGATACCGAAGATGATTATTTCAATTTTTCGTTAAATCGTGCTACAGATTATCTTTTTGATTTAGATTATTTAGGTCGATCTGAAGAAACCGGTTTTTTAAATCAGCAATTTATCAATACCGAAGGTGGTTTTAAAAGTTTTTTTGATGAAAATTCTGCCAACAAGTGGATGCTCACAACAAATAACAGTTTTAGTATTTGGAGATGGATTGAAATTTATGGTGATGCTGGCATATTTAAAAATAAAGGGGTTAACCCAGTTTTTAAATACGATACAGGCGTACGACTCAATTTTGTACATAATATTTTAGAAGTCTATTTTCCGCTACAATCAAGCAATGGTTTTGAACCAAATTTATTAAATTATGATACTAAAATTAGATTTGTATTTACTCTAAACCCAGGCAAAATTTTTAATTTCATAAAAAGAGGATTTTATTAAAAGATTCATCTTACACTCTTAACTACCGAAAAAAAACAAAACTCTTTCAATATACTTAAAAAAATGGTACTTTTGTTTCTTTAAAATATTTCCGCAACAAAACAAACAACAACTAAATTGTCCTTTAAAAACCTAACTTACGCCTTATTAGGCATTATTTTTTTCTTACTTATCTTATTAAGTTTCTCCTATTTTAATGCGCAAGAAAAACACAAAAACGAAAAAACTAATATAGATAAATTAATTTCTGATTTTGAAACAAAATTCTATAATGATTCTATCACTCTCGCTAATAACAATGCTATATACCTTGACAAAATGACTCAGAACATTATAGATTCTATCGTTTTAGTTTATGAAAAAAAATTAAAACTTGCCTTTACAAACTATAAATTAGAATCCTCCACAAATAACAACAGTCTAATACAAGAAGATGATCTCATTTATGCTGCTATAAATTCTAATGATATAACACCTAAAACACAAACATCAAATTCTTTATCAAATGTAACCAGTTACTCTAAATTAGATAATTACATAAGCAAATCTAATTATTTGAAATCAACAAATTTTTCTTCTAATGTTACTTCATATTCCAAACTTAAAACTACTACTTTAAGAGCAACAAAAAACACCTCTAATGTCACTACATATTCCAAATTAAAAAACACTACTAGAGCATCCAAAAAAATAAATAATGTTACCACATATAACAAATTAAAACACAATTCAAGAAATATAAAACCTAAAAAACAAACTGTACTAAATCAAAACACTAGAGAAACAAATAATAATTTATATCTAGGTAAACAGAATTCTAATCTAGTTTATTCAAATTCTATTTTAAATAATGCTGTGAATTTTAATGACATTGAAGTATCACCAATATATCCTGGTTGCGAAAATAAATATTCAGAAAGAGATAAAAAAAATTGTTTTGCAACAAAATTATCTAATTATGTATTAGATAATTTTAATGCTACAAATTTTAATAAAACCAATCTGAAAAAAGGATATAATAATGTTCGTGTTCTCTTTGTTATCGACAATAAAGGAAACAGTAAAGTCGGAAAAATTGTTGGTAAATGGCCACAAAATGTAAAAACAGAAATAAATAGAGTAATTCATTCTACTCCAAAAATGACACCTGGGAAATATCATAATAATGCTATCTCAGTTAAATACAGTTTTAAAATACCTTTCTTAATAAAGTAGTTTATATTTAAAAAAACAATCCTTATGAAGCCTTCAATCTTAATTTTTTTTATACTATTTGCTTATGCAACTGTTTTTTCACAAGAGAATAAAATTGAAATAAGTTCATGGACAATTGGCGCAGGTACAAGTAATTTTGCAATGCATGGCGACTTGACTTCAGACACTCCAAATTTGGGTTTTTACTTATATTTAAATAAAATGATAACTCCTGCTTTTGGGTTTGAAATAAAGGGTCAAATATTAAACACCAAAGGTAATTCGCAAGATACATTTACGACATTACCTGAATATAATGCCGACAATTTAAGGTTTAATGGTGATACATTTGGTGGAGACGCTAACCTAGTGATAAACTTTAGCGCATTAAATACTAATGAATTTATAGACAGGAAATTTAATGTAACTTCCTATTTCGGAATAGGTTATCACACATACTCTGCAAAATTATATGATGATGATACTAACGAATTAATAGAAGATTTTGTTGCTAACAAAAGAGGTAACGGATCAAAATCTATTTATTACACTTCTGGTATTGGTTTAAAATATCGTCTATCAGAACGAATAGATTTAGAATTAAGACAAAATATAAACTTCAACAATGAAGATCATTTAGATGCTGCCGTAAGTACAAAACAGTACTTAGAAACGTTTTTTACTACACAATTAGGTCTTGTATTTAAACTACATAAAAAAGAACGTCAAATTACTGAAAATGATAATGATATAACAGAAGAAGTTTCTATCATAGAAAAACCAAAAACTAGATTGGTTGATTCCGATAAAGATGGTGTTATAGATCAGTTTGATAAAGAACCAAATACCGAAAAAGGTGCTTTTGTTTACTCAAATGGTGTAACTATAGATTCTGATAAAGATGGCGTGCCAGACCATAAAGACAAATGTCCGCTTATAAAAGGCGATAATAAAGTTGGTTGTTTAGATGATGATAACTTAGAAATTTTAGTGCCTGAAAAAGCAGAAATAGTAAAAGAAATTCCTTCTGTTAAAAAAGTGGAAAAATCTGTTATTAAAATCATTGATTCAGATAATGAC
>Ga0256834_1002946_pt1 | contig 10427 bp, 11 predicted proteins | sample 4281140metaG_FD_190536 | JGI IMG/M metagenome (GOLD analysis project Ga0256834, IMG submission 190536) | Hydrothermal vent microbial communities from East Pacific Rise, Pacific Ocean - 4281-140 | ecosystem: Environmental > Aquatic > Marine > Hydrothermal vents | place: Pacific Ocean: East... | reverse complement strand
CCTGGAGCTGGGAGGCAACGCCGCCACCTTCGTCGAGAAGAGTGCCGACATCGCCCACGCCGCCGCCCGCTGCTCGTTTGGCGCCTTCGTCAACTCCGGCCAGGTCTGCATCTCTTTGCAGCGCATCTACGTCGATACAGCCATCTACGACGAATTCGCCACCGCCATCGCCGAAGAGACGAAAAAGCTCAAGGTGGGCAGCCCCTACGACGAGGATACCTTCATGGGGCCGCTCATCGACGAAGAGGCCAACGAGCGGGCGATGAACTGGGTCAAAAGCGCCGAAAAAGAGGGCGCGCGCGCCATCGCCGGCGGCGAGATCAGGGAGGGACTCTTTCTGCCCACCGTCATGGCCGACGTGCGTGACGATATGCAGATCGTCTGCGAAGAGGTCTTCGCCCCGATCGTGAGCCTCGTCAGAGTCGAGAGCTTCGACGAGGCTGTAAAGAAGATGAACGACTCCCCCTACGGCCTGCAGTTTAGCATCTTTACCAACGATCTGAAAATGACTCAAAGGGCACTTGATAGTTTCGAGTGCGGCGGAATCGTCGTCAACGACGTACCGACCGTACGCTTCGACATCCAGCCCTACGGCGGCATGAAGCTAAGCGGTGTGGGCAGAGAGGGACCGCAGTTCGCCCTGGAGGAGTTCACCGAGATTCAGTCGGTGGTGATCTTCTGATATAATGACAGAAAACTGTACAGAAAGGCGGCGGAATGAAAGTTGTCAATTACACGAAAGCACGGAATAATCTCAGGTCATTAATCGACGAAGCGGTAGACAACAACGAAGAGGTGGTCATTACGACCAAAGACGACAAAACCGTCGTCATGATTCCTCTGGCCCGTTATAACGTCTCTTACGAGCAGATCAAAGAGGATATCGAAATCTCGTTGAAGCAGATAGAGGCGGGAGAAACCCTCTCCATCGACGAAGCTTTCAAAGAGGCGAAGCGTGCCTACAAGAGGTAGCCGTCTGGAGATACATTTTACCAAAAAGGCTCTGGATCGGCTGATCGAAGCGGCACTTTTCATTTACGAACGTAGCGGCAGTATTCAGAAAGCGGATCGTTTTATGGATGAGCTGAAAGAGTGCATCGAAAAGATGCTCGGATCCTTTCCCAGACTGGGACGACCGGCTCCGGAGTTTGGAGAGGGGATACGCAAGCTGGTATGTCGCACTTTTACGGTACTCTATCGTATCGAAAGAGATCGAATCGTCGTTTTGACACTCTTCCGGGAGAATCTTCCATGAGAAAAAAAGTCGCCCTCAGCGCCTGCCTGGCGGGAAAAAACTGCCGCTACAACGGCGAGCGCAAAGGCAACCCGGAGGTTGTCGCCCATCTCGAAAAGGAGGGGTATGAGATTATCGAATTCTGCCCCGAAGACACTTGCTTCGGTACGCCAAGAGAGGCGATGGATCTCGTTCGAACCGACGAGGGCATCAAGGCTCTCACCAAATTCTCCAAAACAGACCGCACCCTCCCCGTGGTCGAATACGCCGAAAACTTCTTCTCCCGACACCCCGACATCGACTTCTTCGTCGGCAAGGCCAGAAGCCCCAGCTGCGGTGTGGCCACCGCACTGCTCTACGATGAAGAGGGCAACCTCCTCTCCGACACCGAAGCCGGCATCATGGCCGCCGAAGCCCTGGCCCGGGGCATAGAAGCGGCAGATGATGAAAAACTTCTAAAATTTAACAAAAATTCCTAAATATAGAGTATAATTTTTACAAACCGGACACGGCGTTGTCAAAACAGTAGGTAATACTTTTGCAAACTCTTCTGGAAAAGGCTTTGTATGCTTAGAATTGTCGCCAGAGCAACTACTCAGAATCTTCTCATCAAAAAAAGTATGGCTAAATTATTTCAGTCTTTTATATATGCACATCTTCCGGAAAAAGAGCATCTGGGATACTCCTCCTCGACCGGAAAACTTTTCAAATCAGTCAATTTTCGGATTCGTTATTTTGATGATCGCTTTGAGATAGGTTTCACCTCATTGAATAAAGAGTATGAGCAGGGAGTTGCTCTCGAGATACTAAAAAGTGGTCTTAAACTTGGTGAAATTCATTTTGCCGAAACGACTGTGGAGTTTATCAATCGTCGGTTGGCTGAAGATGCCGTAGAGATAGTAGTGTGTGGTGATGTATGCGCCGCTATCAAAAATCGTGTAACCGGAAGGAAAATTTTTCTTGAGCCTGGCGATAGTCGTCATACCGAGATCATAACCAAACATTCAATACAGAAATTCGAAGCGCTTTTAGGCAAACCTTATACAAAAGAACTTCTCATAGAGCCTCTTTGGCAGAGCCTGAAACCTCAAACCTTCTGGTATGAAAAGACCCCCTATATAGCATGGTTTGCCAAATACAAGATTCAAGCAGATTCACAAATGCTGAATTTGCTGCTCGATACGGGGCTTGGTGGAGATAGTATGAAAAATTTGGGGTTTTTGGAGGTGGTGGGAGAGTGATTGCTGTATTGAATAACTTATATGGTTGATATTCTTGCAATTCTAGTCAAGAAAGAGACAATTGAGATTTTATTATGGAAGGCAAAGAGGAGGGTGTGACTGTTTTGTTGCAGTTACGTATTTTGATACCAAATAATTACTTCACAGGCTCGATATAATGAGGAAAACATGATTTTAGCCATGAAAGGAGAGATAAAAAATCTTTTGGAGGAAGTGGTTGACCTTTCGCTTTAGCGAAGGTGGTGCCGGAGGGAGTTTGTTGGCGCACTTTATACAGTTTTGAGGCTCTATGTAAATGCAAAAGGAAAAAAATGGCTGATTTGATCAAGGTGTTTCGGGATATTGGTGAGGCGTATCGAGATGAAACGCTACAAAACTACAACCAGATCGACAGCAAAAAAATTGGGGCGATTGCGGTAGTGGATGTAGCGGATTTAAACCACATTGAGATTTTCGATAAAGAAGCGTTGCGCAACAAGCTATTTTTGAGAGTGACATCTCCAAACGGTGGGAATTTGTACCCTTTTTTCTTTTATAGCCCCGACAAGATAAAAGATGCGCTGAAAAAGTCGTTTAAAAACCTCAAGCGTTACATCAAAGACGAAGCGCAACGTGCTTTGGTGGATAAGATAGAAAAGGCAAGTGAGGTCGAAAAGATCAAAGCGCTTCTTGCCCCCTATGAAAAGAAAGAACATCTCTATTTGGCCTTGGCTTACGAAGGAAAGAGCCTTTATGAGCTTTTTCCAGAAGCGGCGGTGCGTTATACCGGTGAGGTTTGCGAGGCGGATTTCAAAAAGGAGGGATCAAGCTATTTTTCCGAAGGGGTAGAGATCGGTTATGACGCGGGGTTGAACTTTTGTAGCGTCAATGAGATGCCCGCATCGATGAGAAAGCGGGTGAAGTATCGTCTATTGCCTTTGGGGCGTGAGGAGGCCTGTTTGGTTCGGCAGGGGTTTATCCGGGTTTTTGAAGCGCAGATGTTTCGCTTTTCGCTCTTTGGACTTTCGTACTATCTGCTTCCGACCCTCTTTTTATTCGACAAACGGGCCTTTTTTGACAAGTTGGCAGATTTTGCCGAAAGAGACAAGGGAAATGTATCGGGAAAATCTGCCTTGGAGCGGAGGCTGGAGCGTTGGGTGGTGCGCTTGGAAGAGACGGGGCTTTCCCAGCGGGTTTTGTTTAGTTTCTTGTTTGCCGACAAACAAAACAATGCGATTGATCTGCACCACCTTATCGAAGATGTCGCCCCCAGCCGTATCGCCAAAGGGTATGCGTTGATGAACCGTTTGCGTATCGAAGAAGGAGCGTCGCGCTTTTATCCTGTAAAGACACGCCAAAAAGGTGTGCTCTATCTGCGTGACTACATTGAAGATGGGTTGGTTGCGGCCAAGCTTTTTTTCGGTAAAGAGCGTATCGGTTCTATGCAGACACTGTATGGTTGGATCTATCGGGTGATATTTTACGGTGATAACCGTGAAAACCTGCCCCGCAGAGAGCTGTCCAAAGTTCTTGGCGGGTATTACGCCGAAGCGATGGATTTTGCCGCCCATCAGCGTTTTTTGGACTTTTTGCAAGTGCTTGGAGCGGTAGGGTTTGAGACAAATAATTATCTATACAAGGAGGAGCGGATGGAGAGTGTGGCGAGTTTTTCAAAAATAGCCCAAGAGAAGTTTGAAACCGTCGAATTGTTACGGCAAAAGCCGCGGGCAAGGGAGTTTTACCTATTGGGTGCGTTGGCGAAGTTTGTCACCGACTGGCAGTATCAAGAAGGAAGCGAGGCATTGAAGAAGTATCTTGATGCCATCGGTTCGGTATCGATGCAAAATGCCGACAGGGTCTTTCGTAAAATATACGAAGCGTCGCGAAAATACGGTATGTACGGCAACGATTATGACGACTTGCTGACGCTCTATGCGCAAATCAAAGAGTTATTAAGCCGAAACGATACGGTTTCGCTGGATACCGCCAATATCGCTTTTGTAATGGGCGGTGTGGATTATAAACGCTATAAAGAGAACAAACCCAAGAAGGAGGAAAAAAACGATGGCTGATCTGTTTGAGGCGGTAAAGAAAGAGGATTTGGCGAAGCAGGCGGAGATTCTGTTTTTGTGGGACGGGGAGAATTGGAACCCCAACGGCGATATGCTCAACGCCAACGCGCCGCGTTATGACGAAGTCTCCAGACGGGCACTGGCCAGCGACGTGCGAATCAAACGGACGATTCGAGACTATCTGGATGCTAAAGGATACGAGATTTTTGTCAAAGAGCAAGCCCACGGGAGTGGGCTGGCCGATGGTAAGGAACGGGTTAAGACAATAGTGGAAGACGCCAAAGACGTTGAGCGAGCAATATTGGAAAAGTGCATCGACGTGCGGGCGTTTGGCGGGGTCTTTCCGGTAGAAAAACAGACCAACAGCCTTACCGGCCCGATTCAGTTTAAGATGAGCAAATCGCTGCACGAAACTGAGATTGTTTTTGTCAAAGGAACCGGTGCCTTTGCCAGCAAAGCGGGCAAAGAGAACAAAACCTTTCGGGAAGAGTATATCTTGCCGTATGCGCTGTTTGGTACCTACGGTATTGTCAACGCCCTTGCCGCGGGCATGACGCAACTAAGCGAAGAGGATGTGGAAGCGGTGCTGGAGGGGCTTTGGATGGGTACCAAAAATCTTATTTCTCGCAGTAAATTCGGTCAGCTTCCCCGTTTTATGCTCAAAATTACCTACAAAGAAGCGGGGGATTATATCGGGGGGTTGGATAATTTGGTGGCGATGGAGAGCGATAAAGAGGCTCAAAATGAGATTCGCTCCATCGAAGAGTATCGGGTGGATATAAGCAAGCTGGTAGATAAGATCGAAAATGCGGCCGAGAAGATCGAAAAAGTGGAATACTGGCTGGACGACGCGCTTGCCATCACACCGATTCCTCATGAGTGGGTGCGTCGTAGTTACGGGGTGTAGCGATGACTCTTGTTTGGCGCACCTGGGCGGACTATGGGCACTTTAGCCATCCGGCTACCATCTATAGTTCGCTAAGCTATCCTCTCCCGCCCAAAACCGCCGTGATGGGTATGCTGGGAGCCGTTTGCGGGGAAGAAGCCTACTGGAAGTTTGCCCCGATGCGCTACGGCGTGCGGATTGAGCGTTTGGAAGGGAAGCGGCGCTTTTGCTTCAACGGCATCAAAGAGGCCCTTTCTCAGCTAACGCCCCAAAAGTGTTGCCAAGGCTTTGCCAAAGGGCGCAAGCAGTTTTACCGAGAACTGCTTTTATCTCCCGTTTATACGCTGTTTTGTGATATGAGCGATGTAGAAGAGCCGTTAAAAAAACGGGTGGTTGATGCGGTGCAAGCGCACAAAAGCTACTTTCCGCTCTACATGGGCATCAACGCCTGCTTGGCGGAGTATGAGCTGATCGATATCGTCTCTTCCACCCCGTCGCGTCATTACAAAGAGGTGCTTATCGATACCGCCGTGCCGCTTGATAGCGACTTTCTCATCGAAGAGGGTAAAAGCTACAGCGACGTACGGATGGCTACGACGGTCAATGAAGCAAGGGAGTTTGGCGGCTTTCGCGAGTATTTGGTCGAAACGGGCGGTCGGGGTATTCTTTGTCGAAATATCGAAGCGAGTGAGGTGGGAGCGTGGCACGTGACGTGGAGCTAAACTATCTTTCTCATCCGGGCAAGAAGCTTACAAAGCATTTGCGGTGTATCGAGACATTTGCGGACGATGAGGCGTTTTGCCGCGTAGCGCGCTATCACGACGTGGGCAAGTGTTTGGAGAGTTTTCAACGCTATATTCGGCATGAAGTCGCACGTGCCGAGCCTCACGCCAAGATTTCGGCCGTGGCCTATCTTCTTTCAAACGAGCTTTCCTGCGAAAAAGCGCAAGAGGTTTTTTGGGGGTATTGCGCTGTTCTTTGCCACCATACCGCTTTAAAGTCCAAAGCGACGCTTTGTGACGATCTGTTTAACGCGTTTGAAGATTATAAATGGCGGGAAGTTGCGCGCCAATATCATGAACTTTACGAGAAAGCAGATATTCGTCGTTTTTGGGCGTTGCACACTTGGGATGAAGAGGTGTTGGAAGAGTGGGCGGATCTGTTTGATTGCCTAAAAGGCGATATAGAGGGGTATGTGGCTTTTAAACTGCTCTACTCTCGCTTGCTTTTTGCCGATAAATATGAAGCGGCCTTTAGTCAAAGCCCGCAAAACAAACCGATCGGGCTCTCTTTGGCGTCTTTGGAAGCGTACAAGCGCGCCAAAGGGTTTGAACCCGTGTCGTTTCGTTCCCAAGCGGCCAAGCGCATTGTCGAAAACTACCGTCGTTCTCCAGAAAAAGTTGTGCGTATCACCGCCCCGACGGGCGTGGGTAAAACTTTGGCGTCATTGGAGCTAGCACTAGAGATTGCCAATAATAAAAAGATGCACCGCATCATCTACGCCATTCCCTTTACCGGTATCATCGATCAGACGGTGACGATTTTTTCGGAGATTTTCCCAAAGGAGATTACGCCCCATCACTATCGCGTCGATTTCTCTATGCTTGACGAAGAAGCACACAACGACTATGACCGGATAAAGTATTTGGTGCAAAGTTGGCACAAACCATTTATCGTCACCACCTTTTATCAGCTCTTTTTTGCGCTCTTTGGCGATAAAAACAGCGATAACGTCCGTTTTCAAGGCCTATACAAAAGCGTGGTGGTGCTTGATGAGGTGCAAGCCATACCCTTTGGGCTTTGGAAGGTGATGCAAGAGATGTTTGAAGTGTTGGCTAAGCGGCTTGATTGCGTTTTTGTGCTGATGAGCGCGACGATGCCCGTTGTAGCGCCCAACGCGCCGGAATTGGCCGAAAAAGAGGAGCTGTTTGCCTCTCAAAACCGCTATGAATTGCGGCTGTTGGCCATGCAAGGGGAGGATGAAACCGCGCATTTGGAATCTTTGGCAAAGGCCGTTATTACCCAAGCGCAAACGGGGCAATCCGTTCTTTGTGTGCTCAATACCATCAAAAACGCCAAACGGCTATATGCGCTTTTGCGAGCCAAAGGTGTGGAAGAGAACCTCTTTTGCCTAAATTCCTATATGTTGCCCAAAGATAGACAAAGAGTTTTAAAAGCTTTACGAGAGAAGGGAAGCAACCGTGTCAAAGGAAAGGTGCTTATCTCAACCCAGGTGATCGAAGCGGGGGTGGATTTGGATTTTGACGTAGGCTTTAGGGAGCTTGCGCCGCTTAGCTCTATCATCCAAAGCGCGGGGCGTGTGAATCGCGAGGGACAACGTGATGTTTGGCAAAGCACGGTTTGGGTGTTTGATACGTTGGGATATGAGATTTACGATGAGGTATTGATGAGTGCGACACGAAACGAACTCTTTGCCTATCTTGAGAAAGAGAAGCTTTTACAGGAGCGGGAGATTTTGGGTTTTGTAGAGCGTTTTTTTGCCAAACTGGATATATCGCTTTCAGATAGATTCGGTATTAAAGAGGCGATAGAACGGTATGATTTTGAAGTGTTGGGTAAGAAGGTTACGGAAGCCTTCGGCGGTAATGACGACTATACCGAGTCGGTAGCGATCGGTGTGGATGTGGTGGTGCTGGAAGAAGAGTATTTCGCCAAAACCCATGAGTTTGATAAATGGGCGCTAAAGTCGCTCAAAGAGCAATCTTACAAAAGGATGGTTGATAAGATTGTCAATATCAAAAAGAGAGATTTGCAAGGGTATGGCGCAGAGCCTTCGTATAGTACGCTCTTTGGGATTTACTATTTTCCGCAGGCCGAGGGTGTTTATAGTCAAGCGACCGGTTTTTTGATTGAGCAGGAGCGTAGTGATGACGACGCCTTTGATTGACGAAGCGCTCATTACAGGCACGACGGTGCACTACTATGTCACCTGTAAACGCGAGGCATGGCTTTATGCGCACAAGATCTCTGCTGACCAGACGGATGAAAATATCTTGATGGGGAAGGTGTTGGCAGAGATCAAAGAGAAAGATTTGCATCAATTTCCTTTTTCCAATCTAAAGTTTGACAAGATAGGTAAACAGCGCGGTCACTATCTGGTGACCGAGTATAAAAAAAGCCTCAAAAACGTCGAAGGCGCCAGGGCACAGCTACTTTTTTATATGTACCTCCTCAAACGCAATTTGAAGCTCAAAAAGATCGACGGTAAAATCATAAGCGGCAAAAAGGCAGTATTTGTCGAAGGTAGTGAGGAGAATTTTGAAAGGATGGAAGCGCTGCTTCAGGAGATATGCACTTTTCTTTCCATCTCTAAGCCGCCTCCGCCCGAACGTATCGTCTTTTGTGAAAGTTGCGGGTACAGGTATTACTGTTTTTAGGAGTGAATATGTTTGTAATACTCTTTTATGATATTGCTGATAGAAGCCTCAAGGAAAAAGATAATTCCAGACGTATTCGTAAAACGGTGGAGAAGTATCTGCCGAGGGTTCAGTATTCGGTTTTTGAGGGAGAAATTCGTCCCAGTGACCTTAAAAAACTGAAGTCGGAATTGAAAAAAGCGTGCGAAAAAGAGCTGGATTCGATAGTTATTTATGAGTTCGAGAAGCCGAGCTACACCCGGCGTGAAGTGATAGGGCTGGATAAAAACGAGATGCTGTTTAGTTAGGAGTGACTATGCAAAAGACAGATAGAAGTCATTTTCTTCTTAGTGCTGGGCGACTGCGACGGAAAGACAACAATCTTTACTTTGACCGCTTTGATGAAGATGAAGAGGTAACGGGGACAAAGATTCTTCCTATCAAGGCGATTGACGAGATTTATGTCCTTGCCAAAGTGGAAATTGACAGTTACACACTATCCTTTTTAGCGGATCAAAACATACTGCTACACTTTTTCAGCCCTTATGGCAGTTTTCGGGGCAACTTCTTTCCCAATACCCCAAATAGCGTAAACAAAAGCGGCTTTGTATTGTTACAGCAGGTGCGTGCGTTTGACGATGAAAAACAGCGGCTTTACATTGCCAAGGCGCTAACCGAAGGGCAGATAAGAAACGGTGCGTATAACTGCATCCGTCGCAGTGTGGAATTTGACGAAGCACCTTATCTGGATGCACTGAAGTGTGCGCAAAACATTGGTGAAGTGATGGCTGTAGAGGGGAGTTTTAAAAAAAATTACTACCAAGCGTGGAATAAGATCATAAAAAATCAGCGAAGTTTCAAATTTACTGTACGTAGCAAACGTCCACCGGCAGATAAGATTAATGCAATGATTTCCTATGTCAATACGAGAGTATACAACGTTGTTTTGAGTGAAATATATAAAACGGAGCTTGATCCTCGTATAGGATTTTTACATGAACCGAACTATCGTTCATTGAGTTTACATCTGGATATTGCAGAGATTTTCAAGCCGGTAATAGGGGATAACCTGATTTTCACTTTGCTCAATAGAGAGCAAGTTACTCCAAAGTCTTTCAAAACAGATGCCGGACGTATTCGTTTTACCAATGAGGCTATACAGACTATTGAGTTGGAGATGATTAAAAAGCTGACAAACCAAATAAAAATAGGAACTCAATATTTGACTTATAGGCAAGTTATAAGAAGAGAAGTAAACCGACTTAAACGTTGCATATGCGAATATGACAGCTATCATCCATTTTATCTTGGAGAATATAAATAAAGCGATATCAAAGCTTTTAAGGTATCAGTATTTGTCGAGATATGGGTTTTTGAAGATTTCTGAATCAGTATAATTTCAGGTATAATATTTTTGTCAAAATGGCAAAAAGGACCAGAGAATTGGTGGTATTTTGCTGTCTTGATCAACCCTATGGGATTTGAAACAGGTAAAGTGTGTCATACTTTGAAAGATCAAAAAAAGTCTTGATCAACCCTATGGGATTTGAAACTCGGAGAAGTTCACGAAAAAGTGACAAGCCGCCTTGTCTTGATCAACCCTATGGGATTTGAAACTTCGGGTTTAATTGGAATGAG
>Ga0256834_1002945_pt1 | contig 10430 bp, 4 predicted proteins | sample 4281140metaG_FD_190536 | JGI IMG/M metagenome (GOLD analysis project Ga0256834, IMG submission 190536) | Hydrothermal vent microbial communities from East Pacific Rise, Pacific Ocean - 4281-140 | ecosystem: Environmental > Aquatic > Marine > Hydrothermal vents | place: Pacific Ocean: East Pacific... | reverse complement strand
CTCAGGAAATGATCAACGCCAAACCTGTGTCTGCAGCCATCAAAGAGTTCTTTGGCTCCAGTCAGTTATCCCAGTTCATGGATCAGAATAACCCCTTGTCCGAGATCACGCACAAGCGCCGTGTTTCCGCACTGGGCCCCGGCGGTCTGGCGCGGGAGCGCGCTGGCTTCGAGGTGCGCGATGTGCATCCCACCCACTACGGCCGGGTGTGCCCCATCGAGACGCCGGAGGGGCCAAACATCGGCCTGATCAACTCTCTGGCTGTGTATGCCAAGACCAACCGTTACGGTTTCCTGGAAACGCCCTACCGAGTGGTGAAGAGCGGCAAGGCTACAGAAGAAATCCATTATCTGTCGGCCATCGAGGAAGGTCGTTTCGTCATCGCCCAGGCCAGCGCGGCCATGGACAAGAAAGGCAAGCTTACCGAAGAGCTGGTGTCCTGTCGCCATCAAAACGAATTTGCCCTGTTCACGCCGGACAAGGTGGAATACATGGACGTATCGCCAAAGCAGATCGTCTCTGTGGCGGCGGCCCTGATCCCTTTCCTTGAGCATGACGATGCCAATCGCGCCCTCATGGGTTCCAACATGCAACGTCAGGCTGTACCTACCTTGCGGGCGGAAAAGCCTCTGGTGGGCACCGGTATTGAGCGCAATGTTGCTGTGGATTCTGGCGTGACCGTCATTGCCAAACGTGGTGGCAAGGTGGAATCTGTAGATGCCAGCCGTATCGTGGTGCGGGTAAACGACAATGAAACCATTGCCGGCGAGCCGGGCGTGGATATCTACAACCTGACCAAATACACCCGTTCCAACCAGAACACCTGCATCAATCAGCGTCCGCTGGTGATGGTGGGCGATACGGTGGCGCGAGAAGACGTGATGGCCGATGGTCCTTCCACGGACATGGGCGAGCTGGCGCTGGGCCAGAATCTGCGAGTAGCCTTCATGCCCTGGAACGGCTACAACTTCGAGGATTCCATCCTCATCTCGGAAAATGTGGTGAAGGAAGATCGTTTCACCACCATTCATATCGAAGAGTTGACATGCCAGGCCCGGGATACCAAATTGGGCTCGGAAGAGATCACCGGCGATATTCCCAACGTGGGTGAGGCGGCGCTGGCGAAGCTGGATCAGTCCGGCATCGTTTATGTGGGTGCCGAAGTAAAAGAAGGCGACATTCTAGTGGGTAAGGTAACCCCCAAAGGGGAAACCCAGCTGACGCCGGAAGAAAAACTGCTGCGTGCCATTTTCGGTGAGAAGGCGTCCGATGTTAAGGATACTTCCCTGCGGGTAAAATCCGGCGTATCCGGTACCGTTATCGATGTGCAGGTATTTACCCGTGACGGTGTGGAGAAAGACGCCCGTGCCCTGGAAATCCAGGAAGCAGAGCTGAATCGTATCCGCAAGGATATTGCTGATCAGCAGCGCATCATGGAAGAAGACACCTTCGTCCGGGTTGAGAAAATGCTCACCAGCAAAGTGGCTGATGGCGGACCAAACAAACTCAAGGCTGGCTCCAAAATCACCAAGAGTTATCTGGCTGACCTGGACAAGAACCAGTGGTTTGAAATCCGTCTGCGCAATGAAGAGGCGCAGCAGCAGCTGGAAGCCACTGGCAAACAAGTGGAAGAGCAGCGCCAGTCCTTCCGGGATTTTTATGAAGACAAAAAGCGCAAGCTGTCTACAGGCGACGACCTGGCGCCGGGCGTACTCAAGATGGTCAAGGTGTATGTGGCGATCAAGCGCCGCATCCAGCCTGGCGACAAAATGGCTGGCCGTCATGGAAACAAGGGCGTTATTTCCCAGATTGTTCCTGTGGAGGACATGCCTTTTGACGAAAATGGCCGTCCGGTAGATATCGCCCTGAATCCTCTGGGTGTACCTTCGCGGATGAATATTGGCCAGATTCTGGAAACCCACCTGGGGTTTGCCGCCAAGGGCGTGGGTGAGCGCATTGGCGAGATGCTCGATACTCAGGCCAAAATTACGCAGTTGCGCAAATATCTGAATGATGTGTACAACTTCAGTGGCAAGCAGGAAGACCTGAAATCCTTCAGCGATGAAGAAATCGTCGAGCTGGCGGGCAATCTGCGCAATGGCGTACCTATGGCGACGCCGGTGTTCGATGGCGCCACCGAGGAAGAGATCCGCCATCTGCTGAAACTGGGTGGTTTGCCGGAAAGCGGTCAATGCACCTTGTTTGACGGACGCACCGGCGAGCAGTTCGAGCGCCCCGTCACCGTGGGCTACATGTACATGCTCAAGCTCAACCACCTGGTTGATGACAAGATGCATGCCCGCTCCACTGGCCCCTACAGCCTGGTCACCCAGCAACCCCTGGGTGGCAAGGCGCAGTTCGGCGGTCAGCGTTTCGGCGAGATGGAAGTGTGGGCGCTGGAAGCCTATGGTGCGGCTTACACCCTGCAGGAAATGCTTACCGTCAAATCCGATGATGTGAACGGACGCACCAGGATGTACAAGAATATTGTTGATGGTAACCATCAGATGGAGGCCGGTATGCCCGAGTCCTTCAATGTACTGGTGAAAGAAGTGAAATCGCTGGGCATTAATATTGAGCTGGAGCAGGATTGATGTGTACCTTTCCTGGCACACACCCTAAGGGCGCACTGCATGCGTCCCAATCCGCCCCTGGCGGATTGGTGAGGGCCGGTACCTTTGATTCGAGCAGCGATACTACGGAGATAGATTCGTGAAAGATCTTTTGAAGATTCTGAAACAACAGGGGCAGAACGAAGAGTTCGATGCCATCCGCATTGGGCTGGCCTCCCCGGACAGGATTCGGTCCTGGTCTTTTGGCGAAGTCAAAAAGCCGGAAACCATCAACTATCGTACCTTCAAACCAGAGCGCGAAGGCCTGTTCTGCGCCAAGATATTCGGCCCGGTAAATGACTACGAATGCTTGTGCGGCAAGTACAAACGCCTCAAGCACCGTGGTGTGGTGTGCGAGAAGTGCGGGGTGGAAGTCACCCTGTCCAAGGTGCGCCGCGAGCGCATGGGGCATATCGAGCTGGCCAGTCCGGTAGCTCACATCTGGTATCTCAAGTCTTTGCCTTCGCGCATCGGCCTGCTGCTGGACATGACCCTCAAGAGCATCGAGCGCATCCTGTATTTTGAATCTTATGTGGTGATCGATCCGGGCATGACCATGCTCGAACGTGGCCAGCTCATGAACGACGAGCAGTACCTCGAAGCCATCGAAGAAAACGGTGATGAGTTCGATGCCCGCATGGGTGCGGAAGCGGTCAACGAGTTGCTCATATCCTTGGATATTCCAGCCGAAATCGTCCGCCTGCGCGAGGAAATTGGCGCGACCAATTCCGAGACCAAGATCAAGAAGATTGCCAAGCGACTCAAATTGCTGGAATCCCTGGAGGAGTCCGGCAATCGCCCCGAGTGGATGATCCTCAAGGTATTGCCGGTATTGCCCCCCGAGCTGCGTCCCCTGGTGCCTCTGGACGGTGGCCGTTTTGCCACCTCCGATCTGAACGATCTGTATCGCCGGGTCATCAACCGCAACAACCGCCTCAAGCGCCTGCTGGAACTCACCGCGCCGGACATCATCGTGCGCAACGAAAAGCGCATGCTGCAGGAAGCTGTGGATGCCCTGCTGGACAACGGCCGTCGTGGCCGCGCCATCACTGGCACCAACAAGCGTCCACTCAAATCCCTGGCCGATATGATCAAAGGCAAGCAGGGGCGTTTCCGTCAGAATCTGCTGGGCAAACGGGTGGACTACTCTGGCCGTTCCGTTATCGTGGTGGGTCCAACCCTGAAGCTGCATCAGTGCGGTCTGCCCAAGCGCATGGCCCTGGAACTGTTCAAACCCTTCATCTTTGCCAAGCTGCAGTCCCGTGGGCTGGCCACTACCATCAAGGCAGCGAAGAAGCTGGTTGATCGTGGTGCGGCAGAAGTCTGGGATATTCTGGAAAACGTTATTCGTGAGCATCCCGTCATGCTCAACCGGGCGCCGACTTTGCACCGCCTCGGTATCCAGGCGTTCGAGCCCGTGCTGATCGAAGGCAAGGCCATTCAGCTGCATCCCCTGGTTTGTACTGCCTTCAACGCCGATTTCGACGGCGACCAGATGGCCGTGCATGTGCCCCTGTCCCTGGAGGCCCAGCTCGAAGCGCGCACCCTGATGATGGCCAGCAACAACATCCTGTCTGCCGCTAACGGTGAGCCTATCATCGTGCCTACCCAGGACGTGGTGTTGGGCCTGTACTACATGACCCGTGAGCGGATCAACGCAAAGGGCGAGGATATGGCGCTGGCGAGCATTGCCGAAGCCTATCGTGTATATGAAACCGGCCAGGCGGAGCTGCATGCCAAGGTAAAAGTGCGTATCGATGAGGAAATAAAACAGGAAGATGGTTCATTTGCTGTGGAGTCCCGGATTTATGACACGACAATTGGCCGTGCGATCCTCTGGGATATTATCCCCAAGCGCCTTTCTTTCGGCAAGCTGGTCAATACTGTCCTCAACAAGAAGGCGATTTCCCGTCTGGTTAATACCTGCTACCGAGAGCTTGGACTCAAGGATACGGTAGTGTTTGCTGACCAGCTCATGTACACCGGCTTCCGCTTTGCTGCGCGTTCCGGAGCCTCTGTTTGCGCAGACGACATGGTCGTACCGGCAGAAAAAGAAATTCTGTTGGCGGCTGCGGAAAAAGAAGTCAAGGAGATCGAGGATCAGTATGCGTCCGGCCTGGTAACCAATGGCGAACGCTACAACAAAGTGATCGATATCTGGTCCCATGCCAATGACCAGGTGGCCAAGGCCATGATGGATCGACTGGGCAAGGATATTGTTATCGACAAGGATGGAAACGAAGTCAAACAGGACTCTTTCAACTCTATCTTCATGATGGCTGATTCAGGTGCTCGGGGTTCCGCGGCGCAGATCCGGCAACTGGCCGGTATGCGGGGTCTGATGGCCAAGCCGGATGGTTCCATCATCGAAACACCGATTACCGCGAACTTCCGTGAGGGCCTGGACGTACTGCAGTACTTTATTTCCACGCACGGTGCTCGCAAAGGCCTGGCGGATACGGCTCTGAAGACAGCCAACTCTGGTTACCTTACCCGCCGTCTGGTGGATGTGGCCCAGGATCTGGTCATTACCTCGGAAGATTGCGGCACGGAAAAGGGTCTGCTGATGCAGCCCATCATCGAAGGTGGTGATGTGGTGGAGGCATTGCATGAGCGTATTCTGGGTCGGGTCACTTCCAAGGAAGTGTACAAGCCGGGCAGTGATGACGTGCTGATCGAGGCTGGCATATTGCTGGACGAGGCACTGGTGGATATGCTGGAAGAGAACGGCGTGGATCAGGTTACCGTGCGATCCGCAATCAGCTGTGAAGCCAAATACGGCATCTGTGGTGCTTGCTATGGCCGTGACCTCGGTCGTGGTCACGGCATCAATATCGGTGAAGCGGTTGGTGTGGTTGCAGCCCAGTCCATCGGTGAGCCGGGAACCCAGCTGACCATGCGTACCTTCCACATTGGTGGTGCGGCTTCACGGTCTGCTGCGGTAAGCAGTATCGAGGTCAAGAATACCGGCAGCGTGACCCTGAACAACATCAAGACCGTGGAGCGGGCGGATGGCAAGCTGGTGGCGGTATCCCGCTCCGGGGAAATCATCGTCCATGATACCCGCGGCAGTGAGCGGGAACGCTACAAACTGCCTTATGGTGCCGAGCTGCAAGTGAAAGATGGTGCAAAAGTGACTGCCGGCGAACTTGTGGCAACCTGGGATCCGCATACCCATCCGGTTGTTACCGAGATGGCAGGCATACTGCGGTTTGTGGACTTCGTGGATGGTGTAACCGTGCAGACCAAGACCGACGATGTCACCGGCCTGACTTCTCTTGAGGTGATGGATCCCAAACAACGTCCCACCAGTGGCAAGGACTTGCGTCCCATGATCAAGCTGATCGACGCCAAGGGCAATGATGTCAACATTGCGGGCACTAGTCTGCCGGCCAATTATGTGTTGCCGGCTGGTGCGGTGGTCAGTGTGCAGGATGGCGCCGAGGTTGGCGTTGGCGACGTACTGGCGCGGATTCCCCAGGAATCCTCCAAGACCCGTGATATTACCGGTGGTTTGCCTCGGGTGGCGGATTTGTTCGAGGCGCGCAAACCCAAGGAACCCGCGATTCTGGCGGAAGCCAGTGGCACCATCAGCTTCGGCAAGGACACCAAAGGCAAGCAGCGCCTGGTCATTACCATGGCTGATGGGGAGCAGGTGGAATCCCTGATTCCCAAATGGCGTCATGTGGACGTGTTCGAGGGAGAGCATGTCGAAAAAGGGGAGGTGATCGCCGAAGGTGAACTCAACCCCCACGACATTCTGCGCTTGCGCGGTGTGACCGCCCTGGCGGAATACCTGGTGCAGGAGATCCAGGACGTTTACCGGCTGCAGGGCGTTGGCATCAACGACAAGCATATCGAGGTTATCATCCGCCAGATGCTGCGCAAGGTGGAGATTGTCGATGGTGGAGACACCAAGTTGCTGCGGGGCGAACAGATTTCCCGCTCCAGGGTGCTGGAAGAGAATGAAAAGGTTCTCAAGAAGGATGAGATGCCTGCTACCTGGGAGCCTTTGCTGCTGGGTATCACCAAAGCTTCCCTGGCTACCGAGTCCTTCATCTCCGCAGCATCCTTCCAGGAGACTACCCGGGTGCTTACCGAAGCCTCCGTGCGTGGTGCCGAGGATCGTCTGCATGGTTTGAAGGAAAACGTCATCGTAGGACGCCTGATACCGGCAGGCACCGGCCTCGCTTACCATGAAGCCCGCAAACGTCGTCGCGCGGAGGATCTGCTGTCTGGAACAACAGAACAGGGCGCCATGGTAGAGATGGCGAGTGATGAAGTGGAGGCTGTAATTAAAGAAGCGCTGAATACTTCAGAGGCAGAATCCTGACCGGATTCCAGCGTTCTGCGTGGGTTTTTACAGAAATCACTGAAACAGGGCTTGACAGAAAGACCGCGCATATCTAAAATGCGCGGTCTTCGCATAAGGGTGGGGAGAACCCCCGGCCTTATTGTTTATTCTGCGACTTGGGTCGCATGGCGAAAATAACCGATTCGACTGCATGATGCCGTCCACCGTTACATTGGACGGAGTATCCTCTGCACGAATTTTTGGCGCTTTGGCAAGATGACCGAGGCGTCCGGAGACTGTATTTAATGACTACAATCAATCAGTTGGTGCGTAAGCCGCGCAAGCGCGCAGTGGAGAAGAGCAATGTGCCTGCGCTGGAGGCCTGCCCTCAGCGTCGTGGTGTGTGTACTCGCGTGTATACCACTACCCCAAAAAAGCCGAACTCGGCTTTGCGCAAGGTGGCGCGTGTTCGTTTGACCAATGGATATGAAGTGACTTCCTATATTGGTGGCGAAGGACACAATCTTCAGGAACACTCCGTGGTGCTGATTCGTGGCGGCCGGGTAAAAGATTTACCTGGTGTGCGTTATCACGTTGTTCGCGGTGCGCTGGATACCTCTGGTGTCGAGTCACGCCGCCAGGGTCGCTCCAAATATGGCGCCAAGCGCCCCAAGAGCTGATCAAACAGTGCTGATTGTTTTTAACCAGAGAATCGTAGAGTAGAGCGTCATGGCAAGAAGAAGAGTAGCGGCCCGCCGCGAGATATTACCAGACCCGAAATTTGGCAGTCTGACCCTGGCCAAATTCATCAATATAGTGATGGTCGATGGAAAGAAATCTGTTGCCGAGCGTGTGCTTTATGGTGCGCTGGATCAGATCGCAGAGAAGAAGGGTGGAGATCCTCTGGAATCCCTGGAGCAGGCGCTGGAAAATGTGCGTCCGGTTGTCGAGGTAAAATCCCGCCGGGTTGGTGGTGCGACCTATCAGGTTCCTGTAGAAGTGCGCCCCCTGCGCCGCAATGCCCTGGCCATGCGCTGGTTGATCGAAGCGGCGCGCAAGCGTAGCGAAAAATCCATGGCAGATCGTCTTGCAGGCGAATTGATGGATGCTTCCGATTCCCGTGGTACAGCGGTGAAAAAGAAAGAAGACACCCATCGTATGGCGGAGGCCAACAAGGCTTTCTCCCATTATCGCTGGTAGGTTTCTAACCAATACACTCAAGCTCTTTTACAGCTTTATTTTTTCAGGACGGATATAACCGTGGCACGTAGCACACCTATTGAGCGTTATCGCAATGTCGGCATCATGGCGCATATTGATGCTGGTAAAACCACCACTACCGAGCGCGTGCTGTACTACACCGGCGTGTCTCACAAGATTGGTGAAGTGCATGACGGCGCGGCTACCATGGATTGGATGGAGCAGGAGCAGGAGCGCGGAATCACCATTACCTCCGCCGCCACCACTTGTTTCTGGAAAGGTATGGCCGGGAATTTTCCCGAGCACAGAATCAACATCATCGACACCCCCGGACACGTTGACTTCACCATCGAAGTAGAGCGCTCCCTGCGCGTACTTGATGGTGCGGTATTCGTATTGTGCGCGGTGGGTGGCGTAGAGCCCCAGTCTGAAACCGTATGGCGCCAGGCCAATCGTTACGAAGTGCCGCGTATGGCTTTCGTCAACAAGATGGATCGCATGGGCGCCAACTTCTTCCGTGTGGTAGAGCAGTTGAAAGAGCGTCTGGGCGCCAATGCAGTGCCCATCCAGGTGCCCATCGGTGCGGAAGAGGGTTTCAGTGGCGTTATCGACCTGATCAAAATGAAGTCCATCGTCTGGAGTGACGAGAACATGGGCGTGGACTTCACATATGAAGAGATTCCTGAGGACATGGTGGAAGTTGCCGAGGAATGGCGCGCCAACATGATCGAGGCAGCAGCCGAAGCCAACGACGAGATGATGGAAAAATACCTCGAAGGCGAAGAGCTCAGCGAAGCGGAAATCATGGAAGGCCTGCGTATTCGCACGCTAAATCTCGAGATTACCCCGGTAACCCTGGGTTCTGCTTTCAAGAACAAGGGTGTGCAGGCCATGCTCGACAAGATTATCGAGTTGATGCCTTCTCCTGTTGATGTTCCCCCGATCAAGGGTGAGCTGGAAGATGGTTCCGAAGGTGTTCGTCAGGCTTCTGATGACGAGCCCTTTGCGGCGCTGGCGTTCAAGATTGCCACAGACCCATTCGTTGGCACTCTGACTTTTTTCCGCGTCTATTCCGGCGTGGTTAACGCGGGTGACAGTGTCTACAATCCGGTGAAGCGCAAGAAAGAGCGTATGGGTCGTGTCCTGCAAATGCACGCCAACAGTCGTGATGAAATCAAGGAAGTTCGCGCCGGTGATATTGCCGCGGCGGTTGGCCTCAAGGATGTCACCACTGGTGATACGCTTTGTGCGCTGAAGAACCAGATCATCCTCGAGCGTATGGAGTTCCCGGAGCCGGTTATTTCGGTCGCGGTGGAACCCAAGACCAAGGCAGACCAGGAAAAAATGGGCATCGCCCTGCAGAAGCTGGCGCAGGAGGATCCTTCCTTCCGTGTGCATACGGATGAGGAATCCGGCCAGACTATTATTTCCGGCATGGGCGAATTGCATCTGGATATCATCGTTGATCGCATGAAGCGTGAGTTTAGCGTAGAAGCCAACGTGGGCGCGCCCCAGGTTGCCTATCGTGAAACCATCCGCAAGGTGGTTGAGGTGGAAGGCAAGTTTGTGCGTCAGTCCGGTGGTCGGGGTCAGTACGGCCATGTCTGGCTGAAGATCGAGCCCCTCACCGACAGCGAAGAAAACTATGAATTCGTCAACAAGATCGTTGGCGGCGTGGTTCCCCGTGAGTACATTCCCGCGGTTGACAAGGGCATCCAGGAAGCCATGCAAAGCGGGGTTATTGCAGGCTATCCGGTAGTTGATGTCAAAGCGACCCTTTATGACGGTTCCTTCCATGAGGTGGATTCCAACGAGCAGGCATTCAAGATTGCCGGCTCCATAGGATTCAAGAATGGCGTGAGCGAGGCCGACCCGGTGCTGCTTGAGCCCATCATGAAGGTTGAGGTTGTCACTCCGGAAGAATACATGGGTGACGTTATCGGCGACCTCAACAGCCGCCGCGGTATGGTGCAGGGCATGGAAGACAACCCTGCCGGAAAGATCATCAAGGCGGAAGTGCCGCTTTCTTCCATGTTTGGTTACGCAACGGACCTGCGCGGAGCGACCCAGGGCCGCGCCAACTACAGCATGGAATTTTCCAAATACAATGAGGTGCCGCAAAGCATTGCGGACAGCATCGTAAACAAGTAATCCAAAATCGTTTAGAAACAGTTTCGTTGATAAAGGTAAGCTACAGTGTCTAAGGAAAAATTTGAAAGAACCAAACCCCATGTAAACGTGGGCACCATCGGTCACGTAGACCACGGTAAAACCACGCTGACGGCGGCGATCACGACCGTGCAGGCGGCGAAGTTTGGTGGTGA